>Ga0153939_1000284_pt1 | contig 18316 bp, 21 predicted proteins | sample TSNJ023MetaG_FD_104734 | JGI IMG/M metagenome (GOLD analysis project Ga0153939, IMG submission 104734) | Attine ant fungus gardens microbial communities from New Jersey, USA - TSNJ023 MetaG | ecosystem: Host-associated > Fungi > Mycelium > Unclassified | place: USA: New Jersey, Brendan T. Byrne... | reverse complement strand
TATTTTGGTTTCAGCGATCGTAGCTGAGCACTCCGCGGGCCAATTCACTGGAGGACCTGTCAACCTGGCACTAAATGGAAGCGTCAAGGTCACAGTCATCCTGCCAGAACGAAATATCACGCTGTCCGAGTTGCAACGAATGAAGCGACAATTTGTAAATATTCACAGAAAGTCCATTATTTTGGGTACAGCGGAAAAGGGCGCTGTAGACTGGGATGAGACGAAAATTGCAGGCGAGTTTGCTCAGTATTTAGAGGAGAATGTGAGGCAATAGAACAATAGAAATTTAAAACACAACCAAACATAGGCCATCTCGGCGCCCTTCTCACTTGCTTTCTCACTTGCTTACACTCACAGGGTACGATAGACTACATAGTCGTTTGCTTTGTTTTCCGTCTACCAACATGCCTCTACCCCACGATGGCACGATCTATCTCACAGGCTGCTCTAGGCCTGGAGAAACCTCCCAGTCACGCCCAAAACAGGCCATGATTATTCGCATGTCGGACAAGACCCTCGACCTTCTTGAAGCTATGCCACAGCTTCAATTCGAATTCTCAGATAACCCGGTATGCGTGTCTAACTTACTTGCCCTTCGCCTACAGTTCTCACTACCTTCTAGGGCTTGACCATTGATGACACATTTTTTCCTGTGACTTCTATCCAGGAGTCTTCTCCCCATGATCTATACCTTCGCACCTCTTCAGCTACTAAGCGTAATGCGCCACTTAAACTCTATGCCAATATCACTGGCAAATTTGCCGTTGAGCGTCAGCTCGACGATCGCATAACAGACAAGGTTCGCGCGAGCGCTGCAGACGCTCAGAACCAACGTGCTGGACATACTACTATCTTCGTGAAAACGCCTCCTGACCTTCCTAATGGCAAGAAGAATAAGGACGCCTCAATGTTCCGCAAACTTGTCAAGCCAACTCCAGCCACCTCCACCTCCACCGCCAGCTCGTCTAGTAGCGCATCCCAGGTGCCTCCTCAACCGCAGAGGAGTAAAGAGGCTCTCCAGGACATACGCAACCGAATGATACGCTGCATCGCTGCTGCTCCACGTACCTCGGAACAGGTTGTCAAGCTCGTTGGTGGGAATGACTCTAGCGCAGCCGTGAAACATGATATACTTGATCTACTTGATGAGGTACTGTGATGTTAGTCATCTCAAAAATACGCCCACACATCATTAACTACAGATTGCGGAACTTGTGCCCTTACCAAGTAATTCCAAGGCTCCAAAAAGCTATCGTCTCAAGGCTACATCATGGCTCGAAGTTCGTCCTTACGAGACTCCAGGGCTGACAGAAACCGAACGCACGAACATGGCGAGATCTGCCAAGCTTGCGCTCCGTGCTCTCAAGATTCCAGAGTCTGATCCCGCCTGGAGTTATGTCCAGTACCGGAATCCAAATGGTGATGTCTCCTCCGGCCTTGCCGCTAAACGTTCGGCTGATAGAATTGGTTCATCTGAAGCCGGACAGGGTTCTGAACCGCCTAAACGCGGACTTATGTCTACTTCAACAAAGAAGGTCGCGAAAGCAAAGGACACTGGTGATCCCAAACCCCCAACCTCGCGGCCAACGAGTAGCAGTACCCGAGATGATGAGCCTGCAAAATCGCAAGTATCTCAACCTCCAGCAACTCGGCGACCTGGTTCTGGATTCAAAGCTAAGCAGCCAACTCCCACTGAGTCCCGTGAGTTTGCAAATGGTCGTAGCCCAGTCGTAAATGGGAAGGCTGTTTTAGGGGAATCATCAAGCACCCGCCGTTCTCAAAATCCAGGTTCTTCGCAAGCTTCTGATAAAAAGACGTCTTCTAAGAAGATAGAAGAACTGAGGCGCGATGAGGTTGCTGCTTCGGACTCCGAGCGACCAGAACGGATGAGAGATCGAGACAGGGACCCCAAGGCTCAAGACCGAGTGCGGGACAAAAAGGCGAGAGAATCAGGAGATCGAGACAGGGGTAAGCGGGAGAAGGGAGCAGAGAGAGAGGATCGGGAAAGAATAGAGGAGGAAAGAGAGCGGAAAAAAAGAGATCGTGGTATCGAGCGTGACAGAGAAAAAGATCGGGAGCGAGACCGGATGGACCTTGAAAGGCAACGGAATAGGGAGAGAGCGAAGAGACGAGAAGCTGAGCTCGAGAGCGATAGAGAACTTGAGAAGTCCAATAAGAAGGTTCGAGACAGAGAATGCTCACAAGGGCGAGAAGAAGGGGAGCATTCGGATGACGGCCGCCGTCTATCGAAGCGAAAGATATCTGATGATGGTTATGAATCTTCACGATCAGGTACCCAGAAACGTAAGATGGAATCACATCCGCCTAGGAGTACGAAGCCTAGAGATCTCAGCTTACCAAAGAAGCCTGAGTTTGATTTGCCGCCTTCACGACCCAAAGTCATCAAGAAAAAATCTTCTCCACCACCTCTACCCAGAATTCCCAAAGAGTCAACGCTACCAAAGATCAAAAAAGGACCCGTTACCAAGACGTCTATTCCTCCTGCAAAGACGTCCTCGGTGTCGTCAAACCAGATGCCCAACAAATTCAAGTCGAAGCGGCGCCGTCCGGAAGACATTTACACGTCAAGTGAGGATGAAGGAGAGATCAAACACGAACCTGTCCCTATCAGTACAGCTACCCTCATTGATAACCATCATGGCGAGAGATCTTTTCAACCTCGTTCACAAGCTATTAAACCAGTTACCCGTGACTGTGCGGCCCTTGGAGTCCAGTTCGATGATTCTTATCTGCCTTATCTGAGTAACTTTCAGAGGTTGTTGAAGCAGAAGTCCAGAATACGCGATATTCTCAAAAAGATGGACCAAGACAACGTCGACAGCCTCACTGAATCAGATGGTGATAGTGAGGTACTAGAGCCTGAGGAATTGAAGAAATTGGTCTTGGAGTACCAGAACCAGCACGAGGATCTAGAGAAGATGCAGCAAATTTTACAGGACGAACAGACAGTCTGAAGTTGGTGGGCTTTTTATCCTGTGTTGAACTCTGGATATCAGTGGGTTGCTATAAATAGTTCAAATAGTCAGCCACTATAGAGGGTCCTTTTGTGTATCATATCATCTGCAGCTTTCTACATGCCCGCCACCTCTGTCGCTTAGGTTACCCTCATTTTGTCTCTATGCCTCCAACGATTCCTATTTCTTTTCGACATCCTACGCCACTTATTGCGCGGACGCTTCATGATTGTGTGCCATGTACCACTGGCCTACGAACTCAAAAACTGAGTCCCATTCTTACCCCTCGAAACGCTACTGGTATACAGAACGACGGAAACATCATCGCTCCCAATGCCAAGGTCTCCGACACACCAATTTCTGATATTACCCTTGACTCATTTGCACCTTACGAGCCTTCGTTTCCACTGCACCCATCCGTCATTTCCACATCCTCAACATCAGAATCGAGTGCACCACCAAAGTTGCGACCCAGTTCTAGACCACATATCAACACTGCCGCTGTTGTGATAACCTTCTCTATTGCATTCACCAGCATTTTGTGCGGCTTGTTCCTCGTGATGCTCATGCGCTGCTTGAGAAGACGGAATTTTCCTCAAAGACCAATTTGGTTTAACCGTCGAAGATATAAATCTGAAATGACGAATCTGGAAGATGAGCCCATTGTTTCCATAAGCGTTGACTATACTGGTGGGACTGCGCTCATCCGCGACATCACGAAAGATCTTGACCTGGAAAGGAAAGAAGTTACGAATGCCACCATTGAAGCCTCCGCTGGGCCGCCTTATGTCCCACCATCGATCAGATCCACAGATAGTCTTGCTCTCCGTCCTGGCTGCAGTATCCCATCTATGACCGATTTTCAAAAGCTACTGGAAGCAGAAGAGGCAGACATCACAATGGCCATCGGTATCGCAATGAGAGACTGCACATATTCTGGGTCAGAACTTAGTACCATCAGTCAAGGCGCCGATAAGACTACTGCAGAGGACTATTTTTATGGATGGGAAAGCAAGAACAGGTCAAGGAAATGCTCAGACGCTTCTGATTCTACAAAACCAACGACAGGATCGGACAGTTTTTCCATCGCTCCTACGACTTGTTCATCATTAACATCCATCATGGAGGTTCCGCACGATAGCGACTTGGAAGAGCTCAACATCGCCGAATCCACGGAGCTGGATTTGGAGACCGGTGACACGACTTTTGAAGTTGTAAGGGCACAAGCACAAAGCATGGAAATAAAGAGAGGCGTGCTGTTCAATTGGTGCGGTCATAGAGCCTCGCTTTCGCCAGTACTGGAAGAGGTGGAGACGTCCCCATCTATGAAGTCTTTGGTACTCCCCAGCAATTGCGTGGCGATACCATCACTTGTAGTTACTTGTCCGAGTATGATGACGATATCACACATCCGGCCCAGCTTCAGCAGTGTTTCAGTAGATTTAAACGACTTTCCTCTGCCCCCTTCGGCTTTCGAATACGGCCAACCCTTTGATGATTGCAATATGTGTATGCCAGTTATTCCAGAACTCAATGATAATAGAACGGGAACATGTACATTGTAATAGGTACATCCCAAACGTTTATTTGATCAGCCCGTTCGTTCTCTTGGAAATGAAGCCTCGAGCTAATCTCTTTGTTGGGGTCTTGACCTAACTGAAATATTTCCAGTCGTCGTACAGGAAAATAATTATGACTGTGTCCAATTGGTTAGTTTCTGTGCGGGTCGCACGTTCCGTGACCTTATTTCATTTCTTGTTGTAGTACACCATAGATTAACTACACCCTTTGACTCCACATCTTTTGAGAAAATGCCAACATCCATAACAGTTGAATATTCGAATCCTCAAGAGTCATTTGATGTTAGAAAGGTATCAACGCTTCTTCCTTTTCGCAGTCAGACTCAAGTCAAATTTGTATACTGCTCGCTGCTGGGTGCGGAAGCTAAGCAGGCCATTGAAGAAAGGTATGAATAAAAAATATAGCGACCATATTGACATCTCTGGGCTTTGACTCTAGGAATTTTTGCAGAACATTTGTAAGGACGGTCAGCCAAGAAAGCTCTAGAGCTTTGGTTAATCAACTTTAGATATGCCCGGACTTTAACCAGATTTTTAGCGGTCAGTCCTCGAAAAATAGATAACAGGACGTTTCATAGTGCCAAAATACATCAATTCAAGTTATTCTAACAGGAGATACATTACCACGACTAATTGTTGAAAAAGCTCGATGACAAAGAATAAAATGAGTTATATCCTACGTGATTGAAAACGAACGGGCACATAGATGACAAGAATAGGCGCAGTTAGCTTCGAGAGGCTGATAGAACTAGGATCTATGATCCAGACAAAACGACTGAACATCCTGTAGTAGTTACAAGAGGTAAAATATACGCACCTTGGATCCAGACAAAATGACTGGATCCTAGGCTTACAGAATGAGTCCATGGCTGTAACTCAGCTCTCTTTGTGAGACTGAATCTGTATATCCAGTACACAGATCACCATGTCATATGTGTATTTTTTTGCTGCACTGTGACATGTTCACAATGCTTGAGTCAAAGCTTCTGGTATTGAAAGGCAAATTTGATAATCGGGACTCCAACTGTCTTTGATCTGGGGAGAAATTTCAATTTTGTAGTTCATGACATGAGAAGATCAGGTAAAAATCATCAACAAGATTGATTGTATATTCACCTCCATTCAGAATGTTTAGATATAGTTTCAGCTTTGATCTAGGGCCCTTGTCAGATCACGTGTATATCAAATGCCTGATTGAGCAAATTCCACTTTTCTAAATATAGGACAATAAGAGAGTCTATACCCAAGTTCTTTGTTCTCGACTCCCATCTCGTTCAATGTCATTCTCTCTCTTCGTACTGGGCCTCTTTATTGGATGGATTTGCTACATTCTAATTCCCAAGTTCGACCCGCTACGCGAGATTGCAGGTCCTCCTTACAGGAGAGGAGGAGAAGCAAGACTATTTGAGTGAGTTCTTCGACGAGAATCTTGATCCATCTCAAACATTCTTCTGATACGTCAAGTGCATTGATGTCTCCCAAGATATATGATATATATGTGCGGACTTACGGACGATCCATATCCGTCTGGGGAACGATGCCAGTAGGTTGAACTCTCCCAAAGTGCCGGTGCTTCATTTCATGCATGGTTTTGTGTTCTAGTGGGAGCGACGTCTTTTGACATTGGATCCTCAGTCTATCAAACATATCTTGACAAGTCCGATGTACGAAAAACCAAGGAATGCACGTGATCTCTTTTCAACCTTATCATGTCGGATGGGTGTGGCCTCAGCAGTGGGACACGACTACCAACGTCAGCGACGTCTTGTCATACCTGCACTCTCTAGGCAATATGTCCAAGGACTTCTACCTCTCTTTTTCAAGAAGGGCGACCAGCTGAAAGAAAGGTGGATGGGCTTATTTTCGGAAGATACTCAAACGTACGAAGGTATGAAGGTGGATGTTTACAATGAACTGAAGACGACGATTCTTGAAGTCATGGGACATGCAGGTTGATTTATTTGACGCTTACCTTGACTGCAACTCATCCAAAACAGCCTTTGATTGTGATCTCAATGGAGATCAGGATGAACTTTATGAACTACTACGTGCGCAAAGCGACATGTGGGACCTCATACTTTTTCAAGGCGGCTCTTGGGGATTGCTGATGGCGTATTATTGTCCATGGATGTTCAAATTCATTGTCAGTCGCGCTCCATTGTGAATCTGATTATCTATTCATATGGATTAGCCGGGTGGATATGGCAAATCTATCAGACGCCGTCAATCGGTTATCCGGAGCATCTCTCATAGACTGATACAAGAGAAGAAACGCAAGATAGAAGATGTTGCTACTAATGGCAACACTTACGAAGGGAATGACTTTCTTAGTCGTTTACGTGAGTTAACTGTTATGAGTCTCCTCTGCTGTAAAGCTGAGTACCTTTCAGTGAAGTCCAATTATACAAAAGACCCGGCTCCCGAAGATCGTTGCTCGGATGATGACATTTATAACAGCCTTGGTGCATTGTTGCTCCCGGCAGGCTCAGATCCCACCACCATCAGTCTCACGTGGGTACTTTACTATCTTACGAAGAACATAGACCTTCAGACCCGCCTGCGCAATGAGCTTCTCTCTGTCGTTCCTGCCGTCTCTATTTCGAAATTGACGGAAGCAGAGATCCAAGCTTTGTCCGACAATATCTCAAAATTACCCTATCTTGATAAGGCTATCAAGGAATCATTACGACTAACCCCACCACTCCGTACCTCCTTACGCGTTCCTACACAAGATGACGAAGTGCCAACCATGTACCCTGTCTATGATCGCCGCAAAAATATCATAGAGGGGAAGAGAAGTGTTACAGTACCGAAAGGAACCGTGGTCTACTGTGCCTTAGAGGGGTTTAATATAGACAAGGAGGTGTGGGGTGAAGATGCTTGGGAATTCAAGTGAGAACTTATGCCGCGTTTTCATTCACATCTGACATTTCGTATTTTCTTAGTCCTGATCGTTGGGACGACCTACCTGAGAAAGTCAAGGAAATACCGGGTAAAATGACACATCTACTCTCATTTTCAGTTGGGCCTCGAGTGAGCTTTTTGATCTCATCACCAGAACCTGATTCTGATTTGATATATGAAGGCTTGTCCGGGCATGCAGTTCTCCATGATAGAGATGAAAACAGTCCTCTACATCTTGCTCACTAGCTTTGTCTTTATTCCCACTGCGGATGAGATCGGGCGTACCAGCCTGTAGGTCATATGTATTTGTTTCTGCTATCCTGTGGACTACTCATTGTCATGTTGATCAGTGTCATGACTTACCCGTATGTAAAAAAGCAGTCTAGAGCAGGATATCAACTGCCGATGATCGTGAAACCATTCAGAAAAGCAGATATCACCGGAGAGAAGGCGACATCCATATAGGCAAAGCACTGGTGATAGGTGCTGTTGCAAGAGTTCTAATACAGGATCACCACTGCATTGACGGATTATCTAGCAGAGTAACTTTCGATTTTCACATCATTGTTTTACTATTCCAGCGACTACAGTCCGATTTTTTATTGTGCGGAATATATATACATACACTTTTGTTGATACATACACACTTCACAGGCGACACGTTTACAACCATTCTAATCATACACACCAGGTCAATGAGTGTCCGAAAATGTCCAAGGTATGAGAAAAAGGAACAGGAACGACAACGCGAACCCCGCAAGCGCCACGGCGGCGCCACCACACAATCAAACTCAAAAATCAACTTCGCATCCCAGTAAGCGGTGCGAGACTTCCCGAAGTTGAGCTCGCGGATACCGATTTTGCTGTCCTTCCGGTCAACTGCCGTCCCCAATCCACGACACCGCTACTGGCACGGGAAAATAGCCTCTTCACCTTTTCACCTTTTGCCTTCATGGCTGATCCGACCTGTTGTCCCATCCCTCCTCCACTCGCGTTTCCGGGACCCACAACTTTGGTCCCCGATTTTGTCCTGCTCTTCCGTCTTTCGGGTGTGATGTTGATGAAGGATTTGGCGTCTTGAAGCAATGCACCTGAGCTTGCGCTGTTCCCTTTACTGCCACCGTTTATGACATCGAATGGATGGGGTGTTCGATGTTGATTGAGCCTGGCGGGCCCTTGACGGATACTTGAACCCGTTCTACTTGGACCGCAACCGGAACCAGGAAAGGTGTGTTCGCCAAAAAGGGTATTGGAAGTATTACCATTGTTCCACATCGTCCTATGCGCAAAAGGGGCGGCCAATGAAGGGTTTCCTCTGCTCAAGTCGAAGTTGCCTCGAGAAAAGTGACGGTGATGGTGGTGGTGGTTGTCACCGTCGTCGTCAATATGGCTTCCAATGGAACAAGGATTCGAGTAGGCCGTAGGAGATACATGTGCCAAATGTGCTCGGTCCAGAGATGCAGAAAGGTGATCATTTGTATTGTTCAATGCAATACTGGGAACCGGGACATCCCTTGTTCTCTGGAAGCTAGTGGGTCTGCTCAACGACCAGCTCCGTTTTCTTTCTCCTTGTTTGATGGACTGTAACGGATTAGATCCTGGCACAGAGCCTGACATGAATTTGAGAGATCTAATTTTGGGCACAGGTCTCCTTGAGGACACTACTGGTTCACATAGGTCCTGCTTTAACTCTGAGCGCATGCTGGCGACCTTGCGAATTATTCGCGGAAGATGGGGCAGTGGGATAGAAGGAGCGGGTGCTGGAGGTGGTAATCGATCCAGTCGACGCGATAGCAATTGATCTGGTTGGACTGGGGACTTGAAAGGCTCGCTTTCTTTCTCCTCAAAGTCCTTGGGAGGGTCGAGCGATAAAAGGCCCATACGTACCAGCTCTCTGCTGATCTGTGCATCCTGAGGAGAAGGGCCGGAATGATGAGTAGGATGCTGGATCATGGGCGACACAGAATGACGGCGTTCTGGCTTTGCGAGCGCCATGAGCTGCTGGGAATACCAGGGCGAGCTGCGCATGCGCCTGAGCGCGGGAGCTATCGAGGGAGGCTGAGGAAAATCATAGTGGAGATAATCACTATCAATGTCGTCGTCGTCGTCAACATCGGACGCTGATACTAAAGAGGCGAGCTCGTCGTGGACGTCGAGCGGCCTGGCAACGTCGCCCATTGAGCGGGCAATGCGGAGAGACATAGACAAATGCTCAGAAATCACAATTATTTGCCTGCCTGTCTGACTGACTGTCCAAATGAGGAAAGAAGGTCGCCTTTTATGTCAACAGATCTATTTACAGTACAAGACAGAGAAACGCTAGTACTTCTTGGACACAAGCTGGAGATGAGCACTGTGCTCCTCGTAAGGCTGCTTCGACAGCGGAATATCTCGCCACAAGTCTGGCGTCAGGAACGAATATGTTTTTGTGATCTGCGCAACTTTGTCAGTCCCCAGTCCTCATCCAGACCAAACCCATACTCACTGCAGCAAACGTCGCCTTTAAAAAGTTACCCATCGTCGCCGTCGACCCCTTGGACTGTGTGTACACGTCCTCAATACCAGCAAGCTGCAGCAGACGTTTAGATGCCGGCGCTGCGACGATGCCAGTTCCACGCGGAGCAGGGATCAGCCGACACATGACGGATCCCACCTTGCCGCTGACCTTGGAAGGCACGGTGTGGGGCTCACCCAGTGCGGCACCCCAGTAACCACGACGGACAGGGATGACTGACAGCTTAGCAAGGATGATGGCCCCGCGGATCGCCGTAGCAACTTCCTTTGCACACTTGACACCGAGACCAACATGACCATCAAAGTCACCAATAGCAACAAATGCCTTAAACCGTGTGCGCTGACCAGCACGCGTTTGTTTTTGAACAGGCATAATCTTCATAACCTCATCCTTGAGCTTGGGGAGGAAGAAGTCGATGATTTGGAATTCCTTGACAGGAAGCGAGAAGAGATAAATTTCTTCCATAGACTTGATCTTTCCATCCTTCACCAGGCGGCCGAGTTTAGTGACAGGAACCCTGTGTTGGTGTGAGATTGCAGATAGTCCCTAGCACATTTGGCGCACCATTCCTTGTCCTCCTCTTTGCGGCCACCACGGCGGGGCCCTCGTCTGCCCCTACCGCGGTCACCACGTCCACGTCCAAATCCACCACGTCCACGGGGAGCGTCAGCCATTCTTGAATTTCGCTACAGGGACTGCATGGAGATCAGTTCCTTGTCTGAGTAAAGCTGCCAGGTGTACATCTAGAATAACAACATCCATCCATCCAAAGATCTGCACCACAGCACTCCAGAGCTACATGCCTCCATGAAGGGTACACCTGGGGGCTGTGTTGAGGCAAAGAACGGCACTCACAGTCTCGAGATCGCTGTTGAGAACGGCGGCGAGGTCCTCCTGTGTGTGTTGCATGGGTAGACTCACGTGACATTCTTAGTCAGCTTGGAGGGACTAGTGAACGAGTCATGGCGTGCTTATTCCATTTCCCATCACTACACTATTTGTGGTGAGTAGCTTGATTTCCTTGTCATCCATTATTGAAATGAAATCATAACAGCACAAACATCTCATCGAATTTAAACTTATCAAGTTGGCAGGATATGTCGCTAAATACAATGTCGAATTTTACAAATCAACAATCTAGTCTTCGCCCCACGTATGTTTTCTATGAGACTTATGTTCTAATACTGACCGCGTGCTGTAGCAACGCTCGTCAAAGCGTTGGAGATGGGGCTGATTCCACCGACGTCGCGCCTAGTTTACTCGCTGTCTGCCACTTGGAAGGCAACGACGACATGTACTATTACTCTACTACGTTCTCTGGGGGACCCGGGGTATGTCTCTTCCTTTCTGCTAGTCGCACCAACTCATCACGCGCTGCCTTGTTACTTTGTGCTATTTCCCAATAGTGGCGCTTTTGACGCCCCTAAGAGTAAATGCCCTCCTGACCGAGGGTCGTCGGACTGTGTGACAGGCAGTTCGGCGCCTTTCTTTTCCTTTCCACCATCATCTATATCTTCATCTCCTACTTCTTTCTCTACGTCCCCCTCTTCTGCTCCTGGCTTGAGAGCGTTCACAAAGAGTTTTGCTTATTCTCCGACTACGGCGGCTCCCATCACCACCATCGATTATACTCACGGACGATTTCAACCTCCATTTTGTCAAGATTACAGTCCTCATCCAACACATACGAGTCATCCCCGTGCTATCCCTGCTCCAGCTCGTTCTGACTCGAATGCAAGTTGGCTGGGGTCTTCAACTCCACCTTTGAGTCCAGATGATGGCAGCTACAGCAGTTCTGGGAGCATGGATAGCATGTTGTTCAACTCTACTCGTCAAACTGGCTATTCCCCAGTTGGACCAAAGACGGAATGCCCTGCTCAACCTAAAGATGCACTAGATTACCTGATGACTATCTTCCCGAAAGACGGGTCCGAAGCATTGCCTTACTCGAAGAGCGTTACCATTTCTGCAAGTTCCGAGGCCTTATTTGAAGGCGTGGTCACTCGCATGCCGGGCAAGCCCCAGACGCTTTACGTGGACGGCAAAAATGCGGCTTTAGTTGGTCTTCGTGAAAGGTACGTTTCCACGTCTTCTGTCTTGTCTTGCACAGTTGGTGGGACGGAATGATGGTGATTTGTATCCTCATCCGCTTGGTTTACTCACATTTTTCTGTAGCATCGTTGCATTGTTAGATCTAGCATCAGAAAGCCTGGGCTGCCACGCTCTTGTTATTGTTTTGGAAAGGTCTGCACCCAATTTGGGTGAGCTGCTGCATTCTCTCATGTACGTTGGGGGTGCGGTGGTCACAAAACCTGCCTTTGCGGTTGATCCCGCGTTCGTTCTTGTTGGGTTGGATATTTAAGGAGGAGAATATTCTACATGATAATACATCCTTTGTCGTCGTTATCCTCAATACGATGTGTGATTTCGTCGGCACTGACACCATGACGGGTAGAGTTGAGTTCAACGATGAGAACACCTGCGTTGGTCGGGTCGAGGTGGGCAGAGAGCTGGTATCTTGATAATGGTATGGGCCAGAGAGAGAATAGAAAGCAAAGGACACACTTGTGGATGAGTTGCTGAATGGCAGGCTTTATCTTGGCTCCGTTCTTGGAATGGAGGCCCTTGCCTACAATGAGATGAAGCTCCCTGTCGCCTCGGGTGCGAGCTTGCTGAAGGGCACGGTCAGTGTAGTCGATGGCCTCTTTTACATAGAGACCGTGCAGATCGACCTCGTGGGGCTGACTGTCCTGCTGCAAGATGGATTCAAAAATACAACTGCTATCGCGTTGGTGGGCACCTTGTTGTTTTCTGGCACCAGGATCAGTTTAAGGAATCAGAAAAGGGTCTGGATGCACAGACCGTTGAAGATGTACTCGCTGGCCTGCTTGTTGAGCTCATGCATGCGACTCTGGTGCTGCTTGCCCTTGTTCGAGAGGTCCTTTGCAAGGGCCCCGTCGCCCCGAGAATATGCCATGTGGCTCCCCTCAAAGCACCTGGCCATGGCATCGCCCTCCTCGATGGCCTGGCTGCGGAGGTCGGCATAATTTACAGGGGCTGGCTGCTCGACAGGGGGCTGGCTGCCGCAGAGGAGGCGGTAGAGAGCTTTGAGGAGGCCGAGCATGTCGAGGGGTAGCGTGGGAGAGCAAGATAGCCTTCTCTCTCTCCCCCATGCATTCTCTCTTTTTATTGTCTTTTTTCGCAGTCGTCCGTGCAGGCTCGGTCACCAAAGGTAATCAGTGCAACCAGGGCGATAATCGTCTCCAGACAGGCACCTATCAGTTCTGGAGCGACTGTACTGCGACTACCTTTTGTGCAGACTCGGGCATCTGCCAGGCCAAGGGCTGCAGAAAGGACGACTTTCCTTTTGGCTATGCCCAAGGCTCTCATGAGATACCCGACAAATGCCCCAGGGGCCAGTTCTGCCCAGACGAGGGTTCCAGTTGTCAAACCCTTCTTGCTGTCGGTAGTCAGTGCCAATTGAACCGCGATGGTACTCTCTCTCGCACTCTCAGCACCTTCATCTGCTCACTCGACTTTTCAGACCAATGCGAGGCTCCCCCCAACTTTAGAGAGCTCGCAGATACCACTGGCCGAGGTCTCAATGCCAACGGATCAGTCTGTCTCAACAACATCTGCATGTGGGCCAACGCCACCCTTCAGAATCCGTGTGTAGTCGAAAACACGGCTTATATCGCCTACGAAATCGGAGGGGAATATATCAACATTGTCTCGCGAGGAAACTGCGCCCCCGGTCTCTACTGCGATTCCGTCCAGAAAGTTTGTCTCAACGAAAAGTCCCTTGGTGAATCTTGCGATGGCGATAAAGAGTGTGTATCTCGCTTCTTTATGGCGTCCCTTCTGACTTGATTCAGGTGTCAGTCTTGGAACTGCCAGGAGGACGGTACCTGCGGAAAAGCTGCTGCTGAGCCCCGCCATGTAGGTGTCTACGCCTATATCTTGGTCGCTCTGGGTATCTTTGGAGGCAAGTTGTCCTGCGCTGTATCAACCGCAACATACTGAATCCGCCCTCAACAAGGTATGTTTGGCACCCTCATTGGGCTCTTTTGTTTCCACCGTAAACAAAGAGACTCTGAGCGCGAGAAACGCATGCAGTACTGGAAAGAGCAGGTGTGTGAGCAGATCATTCTATATAACCGCTGTTCTCACAGTGGCACCACCAGAATGCTTTCCACCAGAACCTCAAAAACATGCGCGAGACCGCCAGACTATCTATTCTTTCTCTAACCAACGAGAGGAGTGCCCGGAGCACAATGTATAGCCGTGAGGACATGCAACCGATTTTGTCAGGCAGTGTACAGAAAACGTCTGGATTGCGTAATTACATGGCCCGCGACGATGGCTCTGACTATGACGAGAGCCCAGTGGTGGTGCCGTCGACGAAGAAGATGCAGGATGGAAATCGGTTCTGATGTACTTAGATACCTTTAGCGATCATGTTATCCAGGAATATTTTAGACATTTGTATAATTGGATTGCTCGGGCCCGCAGTCTTTCCTTCCCTCCACCACTATGTCCTCGATATCCTCTATAGACACCGTGCGCCCCCCGAGGTCTCCCTCTCCTGCCTCTTCGCCCACTCTTGAAGACGACATTGTCCACAACAAGTCCTGGTTGACTCATGACAACATTGACAACAAAGGCAAGTCGCCGAGAGAGCACCACGCCGACTTTCATGAGCAGTCGACCGACCCAAATTCTTACTCCCCCATGAGCGACCAAGAGGCTGAAACTCGCCGTGTTGAGCAAGTACGTTGGCTCTGCTAGCTGACTTGCATTTGTGAACTCACTCACTCACCCATCAAGACGCTCCGGCAATGGGAAATCACTGATAGACAACGCCGCAGGGCTGCCAGGGATTCAGGCTCGTCTGGGAATATCGTCGTGCCTGCATCTCTTTTGAGCCATGTTACTCGGCGTGCAAGCCAGCTCTGGAGAAACGGAAGCCGGAGACATCCTCCTGTCGGCGGGAGGCATACTGTTCTTGGTTCAACTGATAACCTTGACGCAGTCCCACTCGAGGATATAGCCGCCAGCCCAACACCAAGTCCCTCCCCTTCACCTACACCATCATCACCTTCTATCCCATCGTCTACCCGGGAACACATCACAAACAACCATCATGCCGCTGAAAACCCCTTCGAGAACCCTAGAACACCTTCTACTCTTGTAGCTCTATCACCTTTTGCCGATGCTCATCAAGTAGATATAGAACGGATACGTAAAAAAACTGATAAATTCGAATCGCGCGCGGAGGAAAAACGACATTCGCAACTACCACCACCTCCCATGCCCCTCGATCTTCCCAGGCCTAAAACGCCGCCTCCAGTTGCTATCTCCACACCGCCCTATTTAATTGATCCGCCGCGTGCTACACACCATTCAAAAGATATCGAAGATGACAAAAAGTCCACACGGTGGTGGCATGAATGGCTATGTGGATGTGGTGAAGGGCCCGATAGAGGTGGTGATTACCAGGCATGTCTGAATTTTTTTCTTTTGGATTTTGATAGCTGAGAGGTGGTGATGGTAGGCAGGCCGCACCAATCCCTTTGAGTGAACTATTCGTATCCTATTCTATTTTATTTTTTATCCTTTTTGGGACTGAGTCGTCTTGTTGCAACGGACACAATGTTAATTCACCTAATCGCTGAACACTACTTTTATCACGATCCTCTTTCTCTCTCACAAACCTTTCGCTCCCGATGGCTACAGGGAGTTCTGAACCATTGCATTTGTCCTATTCTCCCATTCCTCATTTCAAAGGCATTCTAGCACATCCATCGTCCTGGTTCTCTTGTTTCTAATGTAACGAACACACCGTATTCATTGTCATGGCTACACAGAAGAGACTCAATTGCATTAGCTCTTGGAGTAACACCGGAAAGGATTAACTCAAACTTTGTGGAGAGGACTTGGTTCAGGGTCTGATGGCAGATCAATTAGACCTTGTGTAGTATCGGAGGGCATTGTCGTTCCCCAAGCCCGACTTGTGTCACTCCAACACAGTGATATTCGAGATGTCAGTTGTTTCTGATGACCTGTCCAGTCTATCGATGGTCGAGTGGAGAACGGATTATTGTCTAGATTCAGCAAAAGCGTGCAACTACTTTATGCACTACTGAGCTGAGTAGCCGAACTCTGAGCATGACAAAGAATCCGTGTCCCAGCCAGAAAGAGGGAAATAGATAAACCATCTATAGTTAGGCGAGAGGAAAAAAAAAGAAAAGTTGATTTTCTATAAATAATGCATTTGACAGACTTACGGACAAGGATCGACGCGAACACAGAGAACCCAATCACAGGAGCGAGTGCCATTGCAAGAATGTCTTTCTGAGACGTTGGGGGGTTTTGAGGTTCCGGAAGCCAACGTACAGCCACGCACGACACGAATACAGCGCTAACACCCATCTATAAATCGTCTGCATCAGAGGACCATGTACGATTTACAAGTCATCAGTACTCACAGGACCTTTGATTAGAACATAACAAAAAAGTGGTTATTTCAAGGAAGAAAAGAAAGAAAATGGGTTTCTAGCTACCGAAATGCCCGCACAACAACGCTTGTTTCCAGTTCTCGATTTGAGGTACCCATTTGTACAAGGCCAATATAGCAGGGAATCTGCGTAGGAACAGGATACCGATAGAGTAAACTACTAATCTCTGTGGACTTATCCCGATAGACGGCAAAGAAAAGTCTTTCCAAGGCAGCCAAGCACCAATGTAGAAAAAACAACCACAATTCAGAATATACTCGATCACAGCAGCGAAGGATTGGCCCTCGACATGTTTCTTGAATTCGCCGTTCCAGGATAGAGCACAGCCTAAAGAAGAAGTAAGCGTGGCGCACAAGTGCATCACCTACTATGACTTGCCGGTGGCGAAGGCGGCGAGAAGGTCATTAGCTCCAATTGTGTGGACGATACCCATAACAAGAAGAGGAACTGAAATGAATTGCGCGACATGCCCTTCTTGGTCAACTAATTCCCTGGCAGACGAAAAGCGCATGACTCGCGAGATGGACCAGCCTGAAGTCCAGTCAGAACGTTCAGCATTTTTTTTACCGGTTGCCCCTCGAGATCCAACTTGCCTATGACGACACCGATCAATGTTCCAAGAACGACTTGGTCTAAGTGGTGACTTGAGATCAAATGTATCAGATTCTCGAAAAAGATTCTTTCACTTACACAGTAGTCCGACGAGGATCCAATCTCGAAGATCCTCTAAACGATGTGATCCCAGTGTCAGATAGAGGGATAAGCTGAGGAAGAGACAGGCAAGGCCATCATTGGCAGCGGATTCTGACAAGTGTGAGATTTTGAATGAAGGGATATATAAGGCGAGATCCCTGACCTGCCGATAGTATATGTCTGACTTTTTCCGGAACTTTTTTCGTCGCAAATTTTCCGCCTCAAGAACATGCTTTTAAGAGGGTGTGTATATAGAAAAGGAGGGACAATATCACACCTACTATGGCAGCACTTACAACAGGATCTGTAGGTGTCAAACATGCTGCAAGTACAAGACAAGTGACATAGTCAAAGTAACTGAAGAGCATCTTTAGAAGCACTGAAACGGCGAAATCAGAGATCAATTGAAATAAACTCAATTCAGACTGACCAGCTACAATAAACCACCCTATGGCCATGGTGGGGACTACTAGTATCATGAGTCCCTTAATATCGGTGTACATGTACTTTTCGGGCAAGTGGACACCGGCAGCAAACAAGTTTATCACGAGGACGATGCGCATCACTTCAAGAGTGACACTATTAGAGTCCATGGTCCAGGAGCGAGGATCAAATATCCCAGCACAAAGCGGACCCATGAGGATACCGAACAAAGTCCCGATGACGACCTCACTCAAGCAGACCTATGTTAAGCATGATGTCTCAGACTCATGTTTTTCAGAATCCTGTTGGAAAGTACCTTTTCTCTGACAAAGAATGAGAACAGAGAAATCTTGGGAAAAAAATAAAAAAGATTTGGGACTGGATGTAAAGTGATGAATCACCAGTACGACGAAGCCTCCGATGACTATAGATGTGAGGCCGATAGAGTTGACCTGAAAAGCATGTACTCTGACATGAACCACGACAATAAAAGTGCTGGGCTCACCTCGAGTAAAGCTGATACTTTGTCAGAAACCTCCTGAAGACGGATGCATAACCAGTTGAATATGAACTGGCAGAACAAAGGCCATGTTCCTCCCGTTAGAACCGCACAGGTACCAGCATGTTGCTCGCGGCTGATATTAATTGGTAGACGCCTGTCAAGACGACTTTGCTCCATTTGTGCAAGAACGTCTCGTCAACGTCGAT
>Ga0153939_1000280_pt1 | contig 18506 bp, 16 predicted proteins | sample TSNJ023MetaG_FD_104734 | JGI IMG/M metagenome (GOLD analysis project Ga0153939, IMG submission 104734) | Attine ant fungus gardens microbial communities from New Jersey, USA - TSNJ023 MetaG | ecosystem: Host-associated > Fungi > Mycelium > Unclassified | place: USA: New Jersey, Brendan T. Byrne... | reverse complement strand
TACACTTAGGGCGATAGAGACCGGCGTAACGACGACGACTTTACCCGAACGACTCCGGGAGTTAGAAATAGAACGCATACAATTAGAAGAAGAATATAAAAGAGCCCAGGCGCATTTTATCACGCTCACACCCGAGCAAATTAAGTTTATGCTTTCGCAATATGCGGAACCTTGGGAGGACGAGCACGCATATAAGAAAAAGGTGCTTGACAGTTTCGTCGCGGAGGTTTACCTTTACAACGACCGGCTTTTGATTTACTACAATATTAGTAACGACCAGCCAGAGCTTGTAAAATCAGACCTTGCAATCATTGAGGAGAGCAGTGGGGCGGGGTTCGACCAGCGACGCATAGCCTCCGCCATTTCGCTGTACAGCACACCCTGCATGATGCCGCTGTAAAGGAGATAGGATTTTTCATCAAGGGACGCAAAGTCGGTCAGATGGTTGTCAATGGCGCCGTCAATGCTCTTCCGCTTCCGGTCGAATTCGCCGTGATGCGTCCAAACCGGATTATCGAAGGTCATTTCCGTTCCGCTAAGATAACGGCGAACCGTGCTTTCCATCTGGGCGCCGAAAAAGCCGTATTCACTGGAGAAGCGGGCGGGCATGCGGTCAAAGGCCTCCAATTCATAGGTGAATTTAAATTTAGTCTCTTCGTGCCTGCCAAGATAGGTCCACGCATGCACATCGCCGTCGTCCGTCTGGTTTGCGATGCTGCCGTAATACGGTGACGACGGTATATAAGGTATTGTGGGGCTGTTTTTCCGCACTGCCTCCGGCAGGATGTAGTTAAAAATCTTTTCGCCGTAAAAACGGTCAGGCGCTACAGGTTCGGGGAACCAGTCGGTATGGGATTCATGAATTTCATTGTTTCCTGTCCAGACCGCCATACAGGGATAATGCCCGAGCCGCTTTGTCTGAAAGTCCGCCTCCCGCTTTGCCTCTAACAAAAAGCTGTCCAGATGGTCGGGATAAAATCCGCATGCATACATAAAATCATGCATGAGCAAAATGCCGTCCTGCGAGCAGTATTCATAGAAGCAATCGGGTTCATACGTTCCTCCGCCCCACATGCGCAGCATCGTAAAGCCTGCAGCCTTCGCCTCATCAACCAATATGCGGTAAGAGGAATCAGGTGTGCGCAGGTAAACCGAATCGGTGGGTACCCAATTGCCGCCTTTGCAGAATACACGGACGCCGTTCACCGTAAAGAAGAAGTTTCTTGTGCCATCCTCCAGCTTTGAATGGTCGATGTCCACCGTACGCAGGCCGATGCGCTTCGCCTTTGCCTCATTGTGAATTCCGCGGCAAGTACAGCTTGCGGTAAATGTATAAAGATTTTGCTCACCGTAGCCGTTTGGCCACCAGAGCTTTGCTTCCCTAATCAACGCCTTCTTCTGATGAAAATTGAGTCCGCCCGCCAATAGCAGCTCTTCTTTTGCGGTATAGACTTCCTCTCCGTCATAGGAAAGAGCGTATTCCAGCATCACCTCCTCCGAAGAGGTCATGACCGATTTCTCAATTTCAAACTCAAAGGACACCGCCGCGTCGTTCCCTTCAAGGGACAGTGTGTCCACGCGCGACTGGGCAATTTTAGCACCGCTGAAGGCGCAGAGAGATATATTCCGACCAATACCGCAGGTCGGCACCGGCTGGCACCAATCCCAGCCATAGGTGAACTGAGGCTTCCTGAGATAGACACGCTGGTCGCAGACGGCATTGGGGCTTGCACAGTAAAAAGAAACGCTGTCTTTGGGATAATTGTCCTCCATACCGGAGGTCAGTCGGATGATAATCTGGTTTTTGCCCGGCTTTAAAAACCGTTTGATATCTTCATAAAACGCGCAGAAGGTATTGGTATGGTGGCAAACGGGCCTTCCGTTAATGATGATGTCGGCCTTAAAGTCCAGCATCTCCACATAAAGACGGATGATGTCCTGCGACAGAAGCTCCTCGGTCACTTCAAATTCCCTGACAAACCACCAGGAAAAATCCCGCAGCCACAGATATTTCTTTGTGTTTTCTTTCAGAAAAGGCTCTTCAATGATTCCTGCGTCTATCAATGCGGTAATCACATCACAGGGCACCGGGGCTTTGATGAATCCGCTCTTCGACGGAAAGGCATTGGGCAACTTGTCATAAAACACCGCAAAGGGCTCATCCCTGTCCATTTTTTCCAGTACTTCATGAAAGCGCTCCGGCCCGATGTCCAGGAATTCGCCGCGCAGCTTCCATTCTCCCGCTAAACTGAATATCGTCAAGACAAACAACTCCTCTCGTATTTGAACCGGTTTTCGGTTCTCCTTTTATTCTTGCAAGGCCCTTTTGACCTTTTGTGCTCCCCAGATATACGTTGCTTCACAAGCTTTCGGATATTACACGGGGGAAGGATCACTCCTTCCCCCGCTTTTATCCATTTTTCATTTTACAGGATACGCTGAAAGCATACCGGAAATAAAATGATTATTGATTAACTTTATTATTCATGTATTCTTCCAACTGACCGGCTTCTGTATTATAGATTTCCTGCGCTTCGGCAAGAACATCTTCCAGGCCTAGGCCGTTGAGCGTGGCAATGTAGGTATCCCAAGAATCAACAGACTCCTCACCGCCGACGACGCTCCACATATACCGGTTCTTCTCGTCTTCGATATCGGTTCTGCTTTCAACCCATGCTGTCAAAGACGCCGGGTTTCTCCACTCCACGAGAGCAGCTGCCTGGTCGCGGCTGGCCGCGCCGGATTTCGCAAACAAAGCTGTGGTTTCCGGCGTGTTGTAAATCAGGCCCTCGTCTTTTCTGTTGAACAGGTTGTTGAACAGATTCAGGCCGATGTTCTGTGTGTTGTTTTCGTCAGATTCCGGAGCAATGATCGGATTATACAGGCCGCCTTCGATGGTGTAATCTTCGCCCTCAACACCGTATCTTCTTTCGATATAGTTCTCAAGGCCGCACATGTCGTCATAAAGCGCATACAGTCTTTCCGGGTCCTCACAGGCTGTTGTGATGCCAAAATACGCCCAGGCCGCACTGGTTGCGGGATCTTCCTGCGGATTGCCGTTTGCACCCACTACCATGTCAATCGGTACCCAGTTGCCCTCGGGATTTGCATCCTTAAAGCTCTTCATTGTCTGGGAGTCCGGATTGTTATAGGCGCACCAGCTGTAGGTTACACCAAAACCGCCGTTTGCCATTTCTTCGTCACGGTCGGTATCCTGTGTGATGTTCGGTGTGATATAGCCCTTGGAATACAGCTCTGCGACGTCTGCAAGCATATTCTTGGTGCCTTCGTTCGCGGGACCATAACCGACCGTTCCGTCTGCGTCAACGGTGAAGCGGTCATAATGCGCATAGTCGTAGCTCTGAACCCACGGCCAGAAGGTGCGGAAATCATATCCGTCTCCACCGAGGCCATAGGTATCATTCTGTCCGTTGCCGTCGGGATCGTCTTCGGTGAAGGCGCGCATAACCTCTTCCAGCTCCTCGATGGTGGTTGGCACCTCAAGGCTCAGATTATCCAGCCAATCCTGGCGAATCCAGAGGCATTCACAGGAAGGCTCCGCAACGTCGCCTGGGATACGGTAAATAGAGCCGTCATCCTCTGTGGCATAGAACAATGTTTTTGTATCCATCTTGTTGTAATAGTCACGGATATTGGTATATGTATTCATGTAGTCGGATACATCCACCAGAAGATCTGCATCCTTCCACTGCAGGAACTCATTGTCCATGCTCCACCACCAGATGACATCGGGCATATCGCCTCCCGCCATCAGTAGGTTGATCTTGGACTGGCCGTCTGTCCAGCCTGGAAGAACGATCAAATCAATATTGATGTTGTATTTCTCTTCCAGCATTTTCTCAACACGGCTGTCGGACTGTGTGAAACCGGTCATGAGCGCAAAGGTCACATCCATTGTTTCCTCATAAGCCGTCGGATCAACCTTTTCACCAGTCGGCGTTACGTCACCGGATTCATCGCCGCCGGTAGATGAATCTACCGCGCTGCTGTTATCCGCCGCCGAAGTGCCGCCGGATGCCGCGCTGCTTGTGGTTCCTCCGTTATCGCATCCCGCGAAAACAGAAATGCATAGCATAAGGGCCAACACAAGGCTTATGATTTGTTTAGACTTTTTCATTCGCTTTTCCTCCTTGGATAGCTTTCTATATATATCAGCGGACGCTGTATATACCTTTATGAAATGACATAGAGCTGAAAATTACCCTTTCACGCCGCCTATCATAACGCCTTTTACAAAGTATTTCTGTACAAACGGATATATAATTAAAATCGGCAGCGTGGCCACAACGATATTGGCCGCCTTAATGGTTTCGGCATTGGTATTCTGCTGTGCGCGCACATTGACGCCCGCGCTTTGCATGGCCTGCTGCGTATTGGTCAGCATATTGCGCAGTACCGCCTGCAGCGACCACTTGTCGCTGCTTTGGATATATAAAACCGTAGACAGATAATCGTTCCAATACATGACTGCAGTAAACAGGGCGATCGTCGCGATGGTCGCTTTGGACAGCGGCAGAATGATGCTGAAAAATATCCGCATATCGTTGGCGCCGTCAATTCTCGCGGATTCTTCCAGACTTTCCGGAATCGAACGGAAAAAGCTTTTCATTATAATACAGTTGTACGCGCTCACCAGAAGAGGTAAAATCAGCGCAAAACGGTTGTCATAAAGCCCGATATTCTTAATGAGCAGGTAATTTGGAATCATACCCGCGTTGAATATCATGGTAAAGAGTACGAGAAACATCAATACCTTGCCGCCGCGAAGCCGGTCCTTGCTCAGCGGATATGCGGTCAGCGCCGTTAAAAAGGTGCCGAGCACCGTACCAATGACCGATACAAAAATCGTGGTGTAAAATCCGCTGTAGATATCTTTGCTCTGAAACACCGAAACGTAGGTGCTGAATGTAAAGTCCTTCGGCAAAAGGAAAATCCCGCCGCGAAGGGCCTGGGACGGTGAGCTGAGCGAAACCATGATGACATGCCAGAAGGGATAGAGCATGACAAGGCACAGCACGATAAAAAAGGTGTAGTTCAGTACGGTGAATATTTTCTCTCCCACAGAGGACTGAATAGCGGTTCCCTTTACTTTTCTTCCCATCATAATATCCCCTCCTTTACCAAATGCCTTCATTGCCGGTTTTCTTTGCCAGGAAGTTTACACTGACAATTAAAATCAAAGCAATGACGGATTTAAACAAGCCTGCTGCAGTCGTAAACGAATAGTCGGTCTTTTGAATGCCGATGCGGTATACATAGGTATCGATGATATCCGCCACGTCGTACACCGGCGCCGAGTAGAGCATAAAGATCTGGTCGAAGCCCGCATTCAGGATATTATTCATATTGAGAATTAGCATGATGATGATGGTCGGCATAATCGCCGGCAGTGTGATATGCAGCAGCTGTCTGAAGCGCTTGGCCCCGTCGATGGCAGCCGCCTCATACAGCTGCGGATCCACCCCGGAGAGGGCCGCGAAGTAAATGATGGTGCCCCAGCCCATGCCCTTATACAGATCGGAAATGATCAGCATGGGTACAAAGGCGGTTTTGCTTGTCAGCACCTGTATGTCTTTTCCGCTGACAGCCTTAATGATGCCGGTAATCAGGCCGTTGGAAGGGTCCAGGAAATTCATGATAATGCCGGCTAAAATAACCCATGAAATAAAATAGGGGAGATAAAGCAAGGTTTGCGCCACTTTTTTAAAGCGAATATTGCGCATTTCGTTCATCAGCAGTGCAAGTATGATCGGAATCGGGAAGCCGATTATCATTTTAGAAATACTGATGACCAGTGTGTTTCTCAAAACCTTCAAAAACGCCGGCTTTGTAAACAGCGCTTCAAACTGCGCAAAGCCGACCCATGTACTTTTGTCCGGTGCGAAGGGATTATAGTTCATAAACGCAATCCGCAGGTCAATCATGGGAATATACTTGAAAATGATGAAAAATAATATCCCGGGAAGCACCAACAGGTAAAGCCACTTGTCTCGCAGTATGTCTTTCCCCATCTGCCTCCAATAGGAATTTTTTGGTGCAATAGCTGATTTTTCCCTTACACTCATAAGTCCATAACCTCCTGGATATTTTATACGAACCCCCGCATCTTTCTGCCCCGCCGCAAAGAAACTGCATTGCCTGCCAAATCATGAATCATGTGACACATTATATAAATGCCAGACTGTCAAGAAACCCGTGACAGTGAGAGTTCGCACAGGTACGCTATGTCGTTACAATGGCTTTTTTATTGTGCGATTCAATTTTCTTTTTCCACTGAAGTGATGACTTTTTCTACAGGCCAACATTATATAAATGCGTAAAAGCAGACTTTTGCGCACGGTCTTTTTTATAGCCGCGGGATATAAAATCCTGCGGCTTTTTGCACTTTTCAGGTGTGCGCAAAAGTCTACCCTTGCGCACGGTGAATATAACTGAATTTGCTTTTCCGGAAATCGTTCTTCCGGTAAAATGAAGGATATCATTTAAATGGAGGGTCAATTATGCAAACCAAATATGGATATATACGTGTATCTTCACGGGACCAGAATGAGGATCGCCAGCTGATAGCCCTTGCGCCTTACAACATATCCAAACATAACCTCTATCTGGATAAAAAATCGGGCAAGGATTTTAACCGACCGGCTTATAAGCGCCTGCTGCACCGAATAAAGCCCGGAGATTTGCTGATATTAAAATCCATCGACCGGCTGGGCCGCAGCTATCATGAAATCATTGAGCAATGGCGCTACATCACAAGGGACAAACGGGTAGATGTGAAAGTGCTGGATATGCCCCTGCTGGACACAAGCTACGGAAAAGACCTGCTGGGTACATTCATCAGCGACCTGGTATTACAGGTACTGTCTTTTTCCGCCCAGCTGGAACGTGAAAACATCCTGCAGCGGCAGGCGGAAGGGATTGCGGCGGCAAAAGCGCGCGGAATCAAATTTGGCCGTAAAGCCGCAGCCTTGCCGAAGGGTTTTGAAAAAATATATGTACGCTGGCGTTCCGGGGAGTTGTCCGCCAGCGAAGCCGCGGCTTCGTGTGGAGTTTCCCGCCGCACCCTTTACAAGCTCACAGAAGAAATCCGGCAGGCGGACAGCCGCCGCGCAGTTAAGCCATAAATAGATGTTGCCTCGCTGTTTACATATCCTCTGCTATGCACCGCAATAGCGCCGGTTTTCAGCATGCAGATTTTGTGCATTTTTTGTAGCAATTTAAGCGTTTTAGCGCTCTTTGCATCATCATTAAGAATATATTAACACTCCGGTATAAATTTGTCAATATAAGCGGCAGAAGTTCCGGGATCAGTTTTAATGAAATCGCACAAAACCATCCGTTGAATGTTGCACATATTGACATTTGACTGCTATTTTCCGGATGATGCACGAATGACTGTCTGGGCGGAAATATGCACCAATTCTTTTGGCATATCCGGGTTGTCAAGGCGCCACAGCATCTGCTGCACCAGCCTTCTTCCCAGCTGATAATTGGCAATATTGGCTGTGGAAATTCTGGGACTTATGATCTTGGATTCCTTGATATTGTCAAAACCCGTCAGGGCGATATCATCCGGTATAGACAAGTGGTGCTTCTGACAATAACGATAAACGCCAAGTGCTGTTAAATCATTCGCACAAACAAACGCGTCGGGCAGCCCTGAAAATTCCTCAATCCGTTCGCAGAGTTTTTTGGGGTCGTAATAATTGTCCTCCACATTCGCCGTCATACAGAATTTTTCCTCAATCGGTAAGCCTGCCTCCTGCATGGCGCGGCAGAAACCTTCATAACGTTCGTATATCGACTGGCAATAATGAATATTCCCGATAAACCCGATTTTTTTCCGGTTGTTTCGCACAAGCTCCATCGTCAGATGATAGACGCTGTGCACTCCGTCCACCACCATAGCGTCAACAGGAGAAACGCCCGCCCTTTGCACCGGCGTGTCCAGAAAAATCAGGGGCTTTTCCAGGGAGATGATCTTTTCGATATATGGATTGCTGAAGACATAGAGGCAGATGATACCGGACAGACCGTCCATCGCAATGTTACCGGGCACAACCAACTGCTCCTCATCCTCTTTGGCGATGAAGCTGAGCTGGCAATAACCGTGGTTTTTTCGAAGCTCGTCGGAAATCCCCATTACAATCCTGTCCCAAAATTCGGAACCGTCTTTTGAGATCAATATCAAAAAGTTTTTTTCACCCCGTTCCGGTAATATGCCGATTTCCTTGAGCGCATCTTCGCTGAGCTTCGGATAATTCATGTCATATGCAGTACGCAGGGTTTTCATACGGGTATCATAGGAAACAGACGGATCAAAACGCAGCGCTTTGGCAACCGTATTCCTTGACAGTCCGGTCTTTCTTGCTATATCAAGAATGGAAACGGATTTCATAACACCCTCCTAAATATTTTGCCGTAGCTGTGATGATTCTGCCCTGACCGCCCCATTGGAACCGCCATTCGATTCCGATCAGCTCACACAATTTTATGCTTTTATACAAGAATACCTCGAGCATTATTTCCCGACAGCATACAATCCTCTTTTAAATTGCCCGGAAAAGAGAAGATGAAACAGCACGTCGCTTTATGAAAATTGCATGAGATATGCTGAACAGCAGCGCGGTGCAAAGCGCCGTATACTCTGTGAAAGGTCGTTTTTCAAACTGTATTACAAGTATTGACAGAGCAATCCGCAATTACTCTGTTTTAAAAAATTATACAACAATCCTTGGGATTGTGCAACTATTAGCGCATATTGGCTTTTTCGCACTATTTTTTTACACATTATTTTGCGCACTTGATATTAGCTTTGCACTTCACTCCACATTCTCTTCAGAACAAAAACTGCCGCAGATCCTCCGATCCCGGCAGTTTCACTGTTTTACATTATTATTCAATCATTTTTTGAATTCGTCCGGATGTCGTTTTTCAAGCAGCGGAACCGCCCATTCGCGCCCGGTGTTTTTCAGCCGCTCGCTGTAAGCCCTGAGATGCCCTCTCGCGTGGTACGGCCCTCCTTCCGCCAAGACCTGCCACATGGGGTCGGTTACACAGTGCTGAACCTGTGTGAACATGTTTTGCGTGACCCACTTGTCCAGATAGTAAACCGCCTGACGGCAGACCTCCGGATTTTTTACCGCCACATTCACGGTTTCATAAACGTCATTATTAAGGTCGAACAACATTTCCTCATCAAAGAGGTGATAACCGTCATGATAGGTGCGAATGTAGATCCAGTGGTCAAACCGAACCGCACGCTGGCATACATGCGCGCATTGGCTCACCACTAGGTACTCCCTGCCCTCACTGTCGCCCTGCTGCAGCGCAGAAAGAAAGCTTTCGCCGTCGTATCCCGCTTCCCTGTATTCTTCAGTGGTTTTCACGCCTTCCATCAAGTCCGTCATTGTGGGCAGAAAATCCACATTGTAATAAAGGCCGGACACATGCTTTCCCTTTTGCATCCCCGGCCATTTGACAATAAGCGGGATATGGGCCGTGGCCTCATCCGCCGTGCCATGCTCGCTGTAAATGCCCAGCTCCCCGATGTTTTCACCGTGATCCGCACTGATGACGATGGCCACATCTTCGTAAACGCCCTGCTCTTTCAGCTCTGAGAGAAGCATGCCGATGTTTTCATCCATGTAGCTGACGCCGCAGTCATAGCCGTCAATGAGGCGTTTGACATCGCCCATACTGTCCAGCCTGCCGGGATGCCGTGGAAAATCAGGACTTGTTCTGTCATCGTACATGTTGATTTCCTGCGCGGTGTGAGGCCCTGCCAGTTTGCGGTGCTCCCGAAGGACCTCCTCGGTGATCCATGACTGGGGCAGCGGCTCGTCCACAAATGGATTACCGAAGCTTTCCGGCGCGCGGAACGGCGTATGAGGGTCCCAGTAATGGACATGCAAAAACCAGTCCTCGCGGTCTTTGTTCCGCTGCAGCCAGCGCAGCGCAACGGGTGTGACCTCTTCAGCCGACTCCATGCCGCCCTTACCCACATTGTGCGTCTCCTTGAAGCCTGCTGCGAACCACCATGCGCTGTGGCGTTCGGGAAAGGTGCTGATGCTTGCGGTATACAGCCCGGCTCTGCGAAAGACGAACGGTAAATTGCAGCAGCCGTTCCGGTCGGTAAAGCCGCGGTCTGTGCCGTCCGGGCGCATGTCAGCCATCAGCCCGCCATGATTGACAACGCCGGTATGAAAACCGAACCTGCCTGTCATCAGCGCCGCTCGCGACGGCAGGCAGGGGGCGTCCGAGCAATAATAGCGGTCAAAAATCACCGAATCCTTGGCCACCTCATCGATATTCGGCGAGGTGTTCCGGGGATAACCATAGCAGCCCAGATGGTCCGGGCGCAGGGTGTCGCAGTCGATATACAGAATTTTCATTACAGCCTCCTGAATTCTTATTTGTTTCACGGCATCATGCGGACTTTGAAAACAAGCGCCAATTTTGCTCACAAATGAAGGCTTCGCATTTTTATGAACCTTTGTGTTGTATCATCCCGTCTGCGCTGCCGGTAATCACAATTGAAATCGGCCCTGTCATTTCTGCGGCGTCAAAACCTCAGGCGTCATCACGGTATCAATGGCTTGCCACCGTATAGTAGATATAAGAAACATATGCAAGGCCAATGATGAGCAGTATACAGACTACGTACAGAAGGATTGTCTTAAGTTTTTCGTTTTTCATAAAATCGCTTCTCTGCTATAAATTTTCTGCCGGTGGCAGAACAGATCCAAACTTTGCTTACTTCATTTCAATTGCCGTTTATCAATTCTGTACGGTTTATATTGCCGGGCGGTACAGCATAGTGATCGCCTGGGCTCTCGTGGCGGTGCCCTACGGGTCAAATTTCGAAACCGTTTTCCCTGGATCACACCGGACTGGACAAGAGCTTTTATCGCGGTTTTTGTGTTTCAGCCTGATGTTGGCGTACCAACCTTCCGGCTCTCCGGGCTTTTCCAGGGAAATATACGTGAAGCTCTCGAGCTTGTCCACTATGTGTTCATAGCTGTCATTCCCCCTTGCGGTGGTACGCATGTCGCCCTATGCGGCACGCAGCTTAATGGATTCAATGCTTTCCCTTTCCAGCTCGAACAGCCTTTTCTCCTATGCCCCTTCCGCAGCCGCCTGCAGCGGCAGAGCGGCAAACACAAATGCCAATATGACAAATACCGTTGTGAAACGCTTTTTCATATGAGCCACCATGTGGCACTTTCCGCAAAAAAACCGGATGTAAAAGCACCCTTTTGTGCCCGTGCCTTTCCTTTCTTTCTACTCTTCACGCTAAACCGCCATGCGGCGCTTTCCGTACAAAAATCTAATAAAAAAACAGCCTGCTGCATGTGCCGTTTCCTTTCGTTTATTTTTCACACCATTCCTCCTGCTGAATCGCCGTCCCTTTTACCCCTGCATTCAGTTTTACAGCTCCTGTACCGTCAAAACTGATGCGGTCTTATCCCATACAGATTATAACGTTTTATCATAGATCAAACACCATATATCTACCTTTTATATCATACCCTTGGAATCCATCGCTGTCAATATAAGGATATTCTGCCTGATATTTGCGTCAATAATAAATCGAAAATATTTTATAAATTCTCCCATCTCCTGTTTTTTCAACATAACTCGTTAATTCATCAAGAAAAAACAGGGATAACGCTTTATTGCGTCACCCCTGCCTGAAAAACCATTCTTTCAGTTGTTCATCAACCGGTACAGCATAACAGCTGTCTGCGCTCTTGTGGCAGAACCCTTTGGATCGAATACTGTTGCCGATTTCCCTAAAATCACCTTTTGTTCTGAAAGTGAGAGGATTGCTACTTTTGATTCTTCAGAAAGTGTTTCAATATCCTGAAAAATGTTCTGCCGCGTCTTGGCCTCCACAGATTTGTTTTTATAATGGCCATACCGGTAAAGAATGAGCGCGGCCTGTTCCCGCGTCAGCGCTTTATTCGGTTCGAATGTAGTTGGACTAGTTCCATTGATAATATTATTTTGCTTTGCCCAGAGAACCGCATCGTAATAATAGGCGTCCTGATCCGTGATATCGAGAAATTGTTCTGCCTGCGCTCCATCCACAAAAGGTTCATCTTCCAATCGATAGAGCATAGTCATAAACATAGCGCGGTCTACTGCAAGGTTTGGACTGAATGTTGTGCTTTGTGTACCAAGTATCACCCCATTTTCCCATGCCCACTGGATGGCTAGGTTGCCCCACTGAGCCACATTCCCTGAAATATCGGTATAAGGGTGCTGTTTTCCTTCCGCCAATATCTTTTGCACCCAGGCTCCACTGAAATAATTTCTGTCAGTACTCATATAAAATTTATCATATGCAATGTTAACGCTACCTGGTCCAACACCGATACTTTCGTTATGTGTATCAGCATAGTTGATCGCAATGTTCACATACCAGCCTTCCAGTATCTCCCATTCTTCGGTTGCTGTATAAGTAAAATTATTTAGCTTGTCAATAATCAAATCAAAGCCTTTGTCATTTCTTGAAACAATACGAGAGGCACCACTACCCGTATAAAATTCTATTATTTCAATTCCCTCCTTGTCAAAAGAAAACAATTTCCTTCCTCCTGTTTCGCTGGCAAATGACTGTATTGGGGTACACAAAATCAATAGCAACAGTGCCAAAGACAACGCCAATAACCGTTTTTGCATCAGTTTTCCTCCTCATTATTCAATAGATTTTTCTCATGATCGTGCGTCCGTCCTCTAATGTCTTCACATCCATATATCTTCCCTGGTTCGACCATCCATCCGCAATTTTTATAAAACTCTTTACTCCATTGTTGCTACTGTTTTTGAAACGGGTATATGCATAAACAGCTACACCGTGGCTTGCATCCTTAGCGTATGCAAAACCATATCCGTAGTTAATCGATAGATAGAAAGGCCGATTTGCATTGATCTCTGTCTTAATTTTATCATAAGTTACTTTCGAATCGCTCGACACGGTAACTGTTATTCCGCATTCGTTGAAAGTACCCTTGATAAATGTATCGAGGGTGAATGGTGAAGCTCCACCGTTATACTTATCATAATACCCTTTATCATGGCCGTAATTAACGGCCAAACTGAAAATTTCATCAGGATACATATTTTTCACCCGGCTAATACCACCAATATTAGCCCGCATCGTTATAAGATTTGTGATAGCAGTTGGTGCACAATTCCCAATTTGAGGCTTATAGGGATCGGAAAATTGAGCCATAGTGTAATGCGGACAATGACTCTCAAGAGACTTATATTCATAATTTTTATACCCAGCTCCATCTCCGTATACTTTATCAATGAAAGCTATCGGATCCGTAATGATTCCGTACCCATATGGGTCACCAGTTGCACCCTCCACTTTATTCGAAGTTGCATATTCATCATATCTCACCGTACCGGTTCGCAGGTATAGCGCATTTTCTTCAAGACCGCTATCCTCCAAGGCCTCTTTAACTAGTGCAACAATTTCCGAATGATCCTGGGCAAATGATTCATCTCTTATTTCATCCAGTACAGATTCAACTCCTGTCTTTTCTACTTCATCATTATCAAAACTAACGAGTGTATCTGTACCGTCATCAACGAAATAGCCAAATCCCCCCGTATAGATAACTGTATCTTGATCGTTAAAACTAAGTTTCTTATATAACGGGGACAAAGCTTCAGAATATTCTAAAATGTAATTTTCCACATCATAAAATGCAGAAACAATGATATATCCCGCATATACTTCATTTGTATCCAGTTCAAATGAATACGCAGAGGGATTTCCATCTGTATCGGTCATTTCCATTGCATTAGATATAATCGTTTGCTCTGTCCATGTGGTCAGGGGGTTATACTCAACATTATCGGTTATAAACAATGCTGCGAGTACCGATGCAGACTCTTCCGAGAGCATAAAATCCGATTTAGTTTCTGCCCCCGTTGATAAAGGCATGATGGTGATGAATAGAATAATCACCACTGCTGAAATAAGCTTTTTCATACTTACTTTTTCTCCCCTTCAGTTTTATGACTTTAATTACATACCTCTATTACCTATATTTGATTTGCTTATATTTTCATTACAATTCTACACCTAATACAAGTTCATTGTCAATTTTATTTCGATAAGTAATTATATTTTATCTTTGTACTCGACAGAATTTGATAAATTCCGACAATAAATTTAAAAAACAAATCATTGTCATCTTTTCTGGTTTTGATAACGCAACTTTTGCGGATTTGTGAGAACTATTTTATCTCTTTACAATGCAGAGAGTTTGTACTAAAATGATATGTGTAAAAAACATGCTTTACGCATGACTAGGAGGAGAAAATACATGGCAAAACTGAAAATTGGTTTTATTGGCTGCGGCGGTATCGCGAACCAGAAGCATTTCCCGGGAATGCAGCAGCAAACGGAGTTTGTAGACATGGTCGCATTCTGCGACATCATTCCGGAAAGAGCGGAAAAAGCCGCGAAGGAATACGGCACGCCCGATGCAAAAACCTATACCGACTACCACGATCTGCTGGCGGACGCGTCCATTGACGCCGTTCACGTGCTTACGCCGAACATCGCCCACTGTGAGATCACGGTGGCCGCTTTGGAAGCCGGCAAAAACGTTCTGTGCGAGAAGCCGATGGCCGCTACAGAATCAGACGCTAAGAAAATGCTGGAAGCCCGCGACAAGTCCGGCAAGCTTTTGACCATCGGTTATCAATACCGTCATTTCCCGGTAAACCAGGTCGCGAAGGCCGTTGTGGACGAGGATTTACTGGGCGACGTCTATTATGCCGAGGCTACATACCTGCGTTACCGCGGCGTTCCCACATGGGGCGTGTTTACAGACAAATCCAAACAGGGCGGCGGTCCGCTGATCGACATCGGCACGCATGCGTTGGACCTCACACTGTATCTGATGAACAACTACGAGCCCGAATATGTCGTCGGCACATCCTTTGAGAAGCTGGGCCGTCTGCTTGAGCCAAAGGATCAGGGCCAGGTCTACGGCGGTCATTCAGTGCCGTGGGACAACAAAACCTTCGAGGTGGAAGATTCCGCTGTCGGACATATTAAAATGAAAAACGGCGCCGTTATCAATCTGCGTGCCTCTTGGGCCATCAACATGGCGAAAGAAGCCGGCGCGAACAATGAAGCGACCGCAACACTGGTTGGCACAAAGGGCGGCATCGACACGCTCGACCAGCAGGTCCGCCTGAATCATGTGGTCGCGGGCCAGCCCTCCATCACAATGGTCGGCGAAAAGGTCCCGCCGTATATTCCGGGCTATTCCATAGGAGAGGCTCCGCCCTCACTGGAAGCGGCCTACTGGGTAAAGGCGCTGCGCGGCGAATGCGACCTGTTCGTAAAGGCTGATGAGGCCTATGTGGTCACAAGGATTCTCGACGCTATTTATGAGTCTTCCAAGAGCGGCAAGCCCGTCTATTTTGACTGATATGAGGTAACAAATGGATAAAATCAATCTGCAGCTATATTCCTTTGGCATGGACAGCGGCCTTACGCCGCTTCAGAAAATCCAGACCGCCGCGGATATCGGATTTACCGGTGTGGAGTTTGCAGGGGATTACCACGGACTACCCGTCGGTGACGTCAAAAAGGCGCTCACCGAAGCGGGACTCACCGCGGAAAGCGCCCATGTGGGACTCGACCAGATGGAGGAGGAAATCCCCTATCTTGCAGAGCTTGGCACAAAGTATGTGATCTGCGCTATGGCTCAATTCAATACGGCCGAAGAAGCTAAGGTCATTGCGGAGAGACTCAACTCTTACGGCAAAATGGCCGAAAAATACGGCATCAAAACCGGATATCACAATCACACCGACGAGTTCTATATGGATCAAAACAAATACCTGATGGACTGGCTCATTGAGTACGCGGACCCCGCGTATACGATGTTCGAAATTGACTGCGGCTGGGCAAGCGCCGCCGGTGTCAACGCCCAGGAATACATTAACGCCCACAAGGGTCGTATCGGCGCCATTCACATCAAGGAAAACAGTAAGATCATCGGCGCTGAAAAACCATTGAGCCTGAACGATCCGTCCCCTTGGGAAAAGCTGGAGCGTGACGAAAATGGCATGCCCATCATCCCGGAAGAGTTCAAACGCCTGATGGAAGAGCGCGACAAGCTGAATGTGGCCACCGGTTCCGGTATCGTAGACTGGAAGGCCGTCAAGGCTGCCGCCGACGCGCAATGTGACAATGTGGTTTATGTTGTAGAGCGCGAGGCCAATTATGGCAATATGGACCGGATTTCCTGCATCAGGGAAGATATTGCCTGGCTGAAAGCCAATCTGTAAAAATGGATATGTTATCATGAAACACCTCCCCGCGGCGTTTGCCGCGGGGAGGTGTTTCATTTTCCGAAATATAAAGAAAAAATGCTCCCCGGATCTTATTTAATCCCATTGGATCCACATTTCCTACTTCATAGAGCTTTCCGATAATAATCTCTATACTATACTGCTTGGTTTGCATTCCAGCAATGAGCAGATGACAAGTCTCTACTTTTTCACACGCAGGCCCACAAGGTTTTTTACATCCTGCAGGACCGCTTTATCCTTCACATCCAGCATCAGCCATTTACCCTGAAAGCCGTCCTGCGTTTCCCGAAAGACCTTTTGCGTATACGCGCTGCTGAGGGGCATCAGCAATTCCGCCTCGGTCATCTCCTTTTTCCCGATAACCACAAGGGCAATAAAGTAACCCGGCATGGGATAGAGCGTGCACAGCCCTTTTCCGCTTTTGCGGTATTTGACATTCCAGCCCTTTTGCATGGAACACCCGCTGTATTCGGTTACCGGTACACAACGATAGGTCTGCTGCAAATATGAGTTCAGCTGCGCCCACAGGGCATTCCCAATATAACTGCCGATCTCGTCTTCCGACGGTTTTTGATCCTCACAAAATAATTCATTCCACTCCATAACAGACCTTCACCACCTGTTTATATGATTTCACTTTCACAATTGATTTATCTTTTATCAGTCTCAGATCTGTCTGATCCATCTCCTGCTCCTCAACCGGAAAATGCACCAAACCGCTTTGATGATTTGGTCGATTTTCAGGAAAATGTAAATCCAGAACGGCGCTAGGTTCCATACGAGCCCGGCCAGGTATCCAAGGGGGATCGACGCCACCCACAGGAATAGCACATCGGCAATCATGAGAAACTTCGTGTCGCCGCCCGCCCGCAGAACACCCTTGGTGAGGATGCTGTTGACCGACTGGAACAATACAATTACCCCCAGCGCCAGCATCAGCTCTTCAGCGATCATCTTGGTTTCTTCGGTAATGTTGTAAAAATTGATAACCGAGGAACTGATGAGCGTGATAATGCCGCCCGCGACGATACCGATGACTAGGCCCAGCCCCGCAAAGGTATAGCCCTGTTTATGCGCCTTTTCCGCCTGCCCTTCCCCAAGGGTATGCCCGGTGATTATGGCGCTTGCATTGGATACCCCTTGTATGAACACCGTGCTGATCTGCAGAACAACGGCGGTGATGGCGTTTGCGGACACAAACATTGTGCCGATGCGCCCCATGACCATAGCGATGGAGTTATTTCCAAGGGCCAGCAGCAGGTCGCTGACGAATACCGGTATGCTGTAGCGTATGTAATCACGCACCAGGTCGTAGCAGTTCAGAAACAGGTCCTTCAGCCGATAGGCAATCCTTTTTTCAATGAAGAAAAAATAGCCGCAGACGAACACAAAGTCAAAGGTACGGGCAATCAGCGTGCCCAAAGCGGCGCCTTCAATTTCCATACGCGGCGCCCCCAGATGCCCGAAAATAAACACCCAGTTAAAGAAAACATTGATAAAAAAAGAAAAGATACTGCAGATCAGCGGTAAGCGGACATTACCGACGCTGCGCAGCACGATGGTACAGGTCAGGGAAAACCCGCTGAGTAAGAATGTCGGGATGATCCAACGGATATAACGGGCTCCGGCGTCGATCATTGCCTCGTCTTCCGTGTAGATGCGCATGATGCCGTCCGGCGTGATGATGGATGCCGCCGTAAACAGCACGGCAATGAGCAAACAGAAACGCAGCATGATGGTGATGACCTTTTTGAGGCTCTGTTTATCCTTCATACCCCAAAAACGCGCGGTCAGCACCGATGCGCCCATACCGATGCCCATGCAGCATATCAGGAACACCATAACGAACTGGTTGGCAAGCGACGACGCGGAAAGCTGTGTTTCGCCCATTTCACCCAGCATGATCGTATCCATCAGGTTCACACCGATGTTGATGAGGCTCTGGGCGGCAATGGGAATGGCGATGAGTGCGACCTTTTTGTAGAACTCCTTGTCTCCTAAATAGGGCTTCAGTTTTGTGTACACTTGTTTATCATATCCCTTTTTTAAAAATCACCTCTTATTATACAGTTTTTTGTCACGCTCCGCAAATAATTTTAGCAAAGCCCTAAAATCAGCTCTTCAACTGT
>Ga0153939_1000277_pt1 | contig 18542 bp, 22 predicted proteins | sample TSNJ023MetaG_FD_104734 | JGI IMG/M metagenome (GOLD analysis project Ga0153939, IMG submission 104734) | Attine ant fungus gardens microbial communities from New Jersey, USA - TSNJ023 MetaG | ecosystem: Host-associated > Fungi > Mycelium > Unclassified | place: USA: New Jersey, Brendan T. Byrne... | reverse complement strand
ATTGCACATTTGCAACGGGTTTCCGATCCCTTTTAATTCAACATTTCGGGTAAGAGGTTGAATTATCAGGGTGTCTTTTTTTAACTCGGAAATTTATTACGCGGTGTACGCTGACTACTAGAGTTCGAGGACTTTTTCGAATACGCAATCGGTCGGTAATCAGTCGGTGTGTCAGTCGGGTGATGAATTCTAGTATCATTTGGTCAGTCAATGCCTACTTGTCAGAATTTCCTGTCGACTTGTTCATTTGCAAATATTTAGGGTCCAGAATCTTGTTCCTCCAGCAGAGGCTCGAGGACCTCTGACGTGGCAATCAACATGCATAGACGTTCTACCCTCTTTTATTCTATATTTCCTTAATGCGTATCTCGTTCTCGTGCCAGGAACACTACTCATTCGTCTGACTCTCCTCCCTGTATCTCTTTGGGCGTTCTTTCGAACAGCAACACAAATCGACCTCGCCCATGGCTTGAGATGTAGAGAGCGGCTAATGTATTGGAATGTCGGGTTCGTGGTGAGTAGTATCCTGCCCTGAATGTGTTTTGCCATAGTGATGTTTGTAGATTGCAATGACGTGTGCAGCAGGCAGATGCATCTCATGGTCGTATCAACGAGTGGCATACAGAAGGTTATACCGCGTCCCAGGGGAGAAAAATACAAATGAAAATAACTGCATCTGGGACACTCTCGATTTATGTTTCAACTTGCGAGGTATTGGTTGGAGTTGGTCTCATGGTCTGCAGGTTTCGCCAAGGCCAACACAGTCTCGCCGTGATTTCCTCATCTCGAGTCTGATCCATTTCTTCAAATGTGTCATCTTAGCGGACCATATACATTGGGCTGTACAGTGGTTTGGCCCCACCACCATTGGGTCTCCCCATGGAGGCACGATACATCATCCTCCCCTCCCACCTTTCCTTGATCTTCTCCGGTCAACTATTCTGATATCACTCACTGGATTATTCATCTGCTTCATCCTGGAAATGGCTTACGACGTTTTCGCTCTCATAGGAGTAGGAATCTTCAATCAACATCCACTTCAGTGGCCACCCCTGTTAGACTCACCTTGGCTCTCATCCTCGTTGACCGAACTCTGGGCCAGTCGATGGCACCAAATCTTTCGTGATGTATTCATTGGCGTTGGAGCGAAACCTCTATCCTTGCTGGTTGGACGAGTCGGTTGGATCATAGGAGGCTTTTCGGTCTCCGCCATTTTGCACTACTTTGGCCTGTGGGGACTGGGGCGAGGCACTGAATTCTCAGGTGTAGGGAGCTACTTCCTGATCCAGGGCCTTGGTGTTACTTTGGAGCATTTATGGAAATCTTTTACCGGTAGACGGGTGAAAGGTCTCGTGGGTAGAGTCTGGACATTCGTCTGGGCTATAGGTATGGGTCAAGGGTTTCTAGATGCTTGGTTTCTTAGAGGACTAGCTGGAAGTTCCTTGCACCAAGACCGATTTAGACCTAGTTATATAACTTTAGGATCATTGCCCCTTCCTTCGGCTTGATATTTCTGTTTTTTTCGATGTCCAGAATAGTATTTTGCATCATCACATGGACAACCTTTTTCCTATCACGCGTCCATCTTCTGATCATCTCCTGTCCTGTTTTCCATGAAAGTAGTTATAACAGGCTGCAACGGAAGCGTTGGCCAGCGTGTGTCTCTTCTGGCGCTCAAACACGGTCACATCGTTGTTAGTGCTGATCATACTCCTTTACCGCTCGAACTCTGCCATCTCGTGAAGGAATATCAAGACAGGTTCACGTTTCATCAAATTGATCTCAAAGATTACAATCATACCCTAGAGCTCCTTCAAAAGTCGGAATGCCAAGCTGTCATCCATCTTGCGGCCATTCGAGACCCATCTGATTACAAAGTCCAAACACATCACAGGCAAGTTTCTCCCGGATTCAAAAAATGAAGCAACCACACTTCTGAACGCGGTACACACACAGTAATGTCATCCTATCATGGAACGTCCTACGAGCTTGTGCAGAAGTAAGACTGTTACTTGCGTTATCTCACATCGCACCACTTTTGTTTTGCTCAATATCCCCGGTTTTTTTCATTAGCTGGGAATAGCTCGTATTGCACAAGCATCTAGCGTCAATGTGATCACAGGGATATACAGCGTCACACAAACATATCGGTATTTCCCCATTGACGAAGATCATCCAACCGAACCAGATGAACCATATGGGCTATCAAAAGTGTAAGGTTTCTGTCGCAATGCACAAATGCGGCATCCAAGAAGGGACACGAGTTCTAAACGACCTGCTTTAGAATATGCGAACTCCAAGCATCAACCATCACCCGTCGCTACCCTTCCCTCCGGATCGCAAGTCTCCGTCTCCATTGGTCCCTTCCATATGGAACGTATCCTTCCGAGAAAGAGATGGCCCAGGACCTCTGGGGATATGTCGACCATGACTCCGGTGCCGAGGCATTCCTCTTGGCTCTAACATGTGACACTTCAAATTGGCCATCAAAAGCGGAAGCTTTCTACATCGCTTCCCCTACGATAGGTCCAGATAAAGACAGTGCCAAGTTGAAAGAAGTGTTCTGGCCCGACGTGCCAATCAAAGAAGGATTCGAGATCAACGGAAAAAAGGGATTCTTTGATTGTTCAAAGGCGGAGAGACTGCTGGGATGGGTTCACAAGGATCATATGGTACCAGAATGAGACGAGGGAAGGGGGTGTCGCAGAGGTCACGATGGATGGAGAAATGTCTGGAGCTAAAAGCCATTAATGACGGAGAAATGTAAAATACGACAAAATTGATATCAACTTTACTCACATATTCTGCGTAGTGATGCAACACCTCTCTCAGTTGCTTTCGTGAAATCTCAGCTCGATAGAATATCTCATCATCTGAGTGTTTGCCGTCAAAGTACTGATTAATCCTGAGAAACCGTCGGCGCGTCAATGATTTTCAAGAGGGGGTTGACCAGAAGAGATAGGTTAAACGACTCACTGCTCAAACTGCTTTGCGATGTAAGGATCCTTCTCCTCAGACATTGTTGAAAGCCACTTTCTTTCCAAGGGTGTAGCACGTGCAGGATCACTGATGATACTCAAACTCCTCTGATCATCCTCCGCATCCCAGGTTGAGCCGCTCATGTCACTCTCTTCTTGACCATCGTCATAGTCATCATCATTCTTTTCGTCCTCGTCCTCATCAACAATCAAAAGCCCGGTTCGGTTGGATCCAGAAAAGTCGTTGACCTGTTGGGTGAGCCAAGGAAGTCCGAGATTTGGAAAAGCCGTCAATCCACCCAGTTCCTGGGGGTCCAGTTCGTCATGTACTCGAGAGCCTCGTCTATTTCCTGTACTAAGCATAGCATTCTTCTGAGCCAATGCCCTCTCATGCCGAAGACGAACGCGAATTTTGAGATCAGGTGGGACCACAACTCTGACACGCAGATGGAGGGTGATCAAGAGGTCTCGCTTCAGCAGCCAGATGATCACATCTTGAAAAGTAGCGATAAGCTCTTTGGTCTTGACAAAACAAGCATAAAAATGATTCTCTGTTCGCTTTGACATTGATGAAGAAATAGTTGCCAGAATACGAGGCAGGGGTGGGATAGCTTGATGATTGAAATCCTTGGAGAATTCTGCAGCAAGTACAGAAAGCCTAGTGATGACGATCTCAGCCGACAAACAGTGTAGGGAGAGTGGTGAACAGGAGACGCACGGCTGTTCAAATCTCGAGGGGACAGTGAAAGCAGTTTTGAGTCCAGGATGAAGGGTGTCAACAATTTTCGCTCGGCGGTGGTAGACAAGCCAGCGAACGACCGGGTATATCTGAGCCTCAAGGTCCCAGTCAAGCAAACTTGCCATATCTGCCAAACTCGATGGATGTGAAGGGGAAATGCTTCACAGGGCACACAGCAAAACGAACTCACGAGAGCGTTACAGAGACAGTCTCCAAAAATCTTACGAGCCCTTCGGCAGCAACACGATCATCTGGATTGAGATAAGGACCTTTCAGGCTGGCGAAGTCACCTCTGTCTTTCGGGTCGTCCAATATCAGTAAGCTTTTCCATGGCGCAAGTGTGGGTAGTCGCCACCCAAAACTCAACGCTGGTCCCCAGTCAGGAGAGTCTTCTTCTTCATCAGGCGAGGGGAGATGATCAATCTCCGTCTCATCTTCGTTGTGGAGTAGAGCATCGAGGTAAGGCGGCAATTGGACTTCGAAGGGGAAACCGTTGATAGTCAAACTGGCAATCTGCGATACTTTGATGGCCTCGTAAAGATCTCTCAAGGCTGAGGCGATGGACGATCCTTCGAGGCATTTGTGAGCATAATCTACGTACTGGTGTCCTGGCAAAAAAAAAAATCCTAAGAGGTGCATTGAAACGGGGTCGTAAAAAAACGGAGCAAACCTTCAGACAGCGCCAGGTCTTTGATGGACCCCAGCTTGTCACACTCTTCTTCTACAAAATTGTTCATCACTTGCTCTTGAAATAAAACCGCAGTAGTCGGAAAAGCAGCTTGTTCGTAGATGATCTCATAATACTTGAATAGATTGCCAGATGCAGAAGAGGAGGGGTCTGGACGGTCGCAAACAAAGACCAGGTGAAAAGACTGCAGCCAGCCACCCGTACGTTGCGTGACCGAGGAAGTTTCAGAGTCATCCTGAGTCGAGGTCTGGGTCTCGTTCATCGTCGTCGCCGTCGTCGTCGTCGTCTCTTTTGCACGTGTATGACTCCCCCCTTTGTCTGTCTTGAACCTCCATTTCCCCTCAGCATCGACATGGACAGGGTGTCCAATAAAAGCCAAGCCGTCCACCAACAGTTCAAATTTTTGATGGCACATTGATTGATGGGGCAACAATAGGTTCGCGAGAAAATCGACATGGTATCCAAATAAGTGGTCGTATTCATGTCTTCCTATAGGTTCTGGGGAAGGTAGAGAAAAAGGTTGTTCAAGGGGAGAACGAGGTGATACACTACCCGAAACGGATGGTGATTTTGGGCATACAGCGGTGGCCGGTCGTTGCCAACGGTATTCAGAGTCATCTGCATCGAAAGACTGATCCATGCTTTCGGCTTGCTCTTCCAAGGCTTCTGGTGTATGAGATGCGCGCCATGGGTTGTCTATACGCGATGGCCAAGGACCGCCGTCGAGTCTGGCCCTGCTGAGTCTTGGTCTTGGAGAGCAAAACCGCAGTGGAGGCCAGCGATAGACAAGAACTGGGCCCTTGGCCGAGCCGCTGATGAGCAAAATTGACAAGAGAGATTCTGCCATTATATGAAGCGCATGCAGTCAATATCAATAAATGGATTTATGCCCATCCAAAATAACAGCAGCAAGGAAGATTCAAGATGGCGTGCGAATAAAATATAGTCTGTGCTCTTCTGTAGAGTAATATAAATATAACAGATGCTGTTTCTAAAGTTTCGTGATGCACCAGTTCATCATGTATAATACTGCGTCCTGTTTACTTTCCATGACTGTATATTCCGTGCTGACCTCCAATTCCATCTCTACTCGCACACTTCCTTGAGAATGTTCAAAAACCTGCTTTTCCCACAACTTTCTCCACGACTCGGGCGAGTGCCAGAATTGTGTGTGCACCGTTCCGTCAGCAAGGGTCTCCGTTCTCGTACCCTGAGTAGACCTGACATAATGCCTTCCAAATATAACGGAACCTTTCTCGGGACAGAGAAGGGTGGCAGTCCGGCGTGCCAGGTCGAGCTGCATCTCTTCATCAAAGAGGTGGAAAAAGAGAGAAGCATGTATGACCGAGACATGCCCTTTGAGTGGATTAAGCGAAGTAAGAGAACTCAGATTGTCTGGTCGGACTGCAGGAGATCCCAGAACATCCTGAGATAAGACATTCGGATCAAACACGTCCCCCGAAATAAACGATGCAGGGAAAGTTGAAGGTGAGGTCCGATAGAGGTCGTGTCCCCATTCCCAGAATTCTAAAAAGAGAGAATCATAAAATAAAGAAGACTGAAGAGAACGGTCTCTTTGATTGCAGAAACTATTTCCTTACGTGGATTGAGATCAAAGCCAATCATCTTGTCCGCTGGCCAACCATCAAAAACGACTTTTCGCAGATCGTGTCCAACTAATTTTCAAAACCAAATGTGAGAGAATCAGCAGAGACGTCTTATGGAGGAGAGAAAATACCCACAGCAGCATCCGAGGTCGAGGAAGATTGCCTCTGGATTATTCTGGCCCAATTTGAGCACTTGCTGGTAATAAGATATCTGTGTGATGGGCAGTCTTGGGGGCAACTATTAAGCATCACAGTGAACGTAACATTCTCTATCCTCATACTTTGAAAATGTAAAGTGGCGTATACAGGGGTATGGACAAAGCTGTAGTCATATATCCGTGAGTTCATAGGTCGAGGATGATATAGAGTGTGCTACCTCGTACGCTCTAGTCTGGACCGATATAATATGTTGCTTAAGGTCCTCGTAACATGTAATGCCCGTCATAACTCGTATGAAATCCAAATGTTCACGCCCTAGGTTGAACAAGGTCGGATCGAGTGGAAGAAGAGTTCCTTGAACCATTGGATAGGTACGGTTGTAACCCGCGCGGATAAGTTGGGATGGTCCCTTTTATCTGTAGTGCCTATCCCCATCTTTGCAAAAAAAAAAAAGTCACCGAAAGACGGAGCATTGTGGTTGGTCCTTTGCACAAACGTAAGCTGCCTGTGGATGATTCAACAAGTGCCCCCCCTCTCCTCCTCCTCCCTTCCCCACGAGGACACCGGGGGGCTAATTAGAACAGTCCATGCCATTCATGCGGACGTTGTGACCGTGAATGATCAATGACACATCCCCTTCATTCCACTAGACCCGACTAAATCCCATTTTTGGATTGTCCCAGTGACATGTTGTTTTGCTTGCACAACATTCGCTGGAGGGGTCCGACGCTCTTTTAACCAACGTGAAGCTGTACCACCATAAAGCAGCAGAGATAATGTCCTCTCCAGGAAAGGTAGTCAGTCGGCTCAGGGCAATCATTAGATGACCTACAATGTTGACGGCCATCATTTCTCCCGGTGGCATTAGAAGATCATCTTTTCTGTGGCGAGACCTAAAATGACATCTATCATCCATCATACACATGTCTTGAACAATATGTCACTTTTTTTCTGTGAGAGCAATAGAATTCTAGAATAGTTTCAAGTCGGCCGGTAACTCGGATGAAATAAGTTTGATTTATTTCCGCGTGGGTATGGCAAAACGTACCACCGGATTGGCATGTACATGTTGACATCACCTCTGTTGACATCCCTTCTGTTGACATCCCGGTTGATTTGTGTTCCTAACATATGGTATTGGAGCGTCCCGATACTGTGAATGGACGGAATGGACATCCGTATGTCACGGCTTCACCGGACGTCGTATTCGGTAGAGTTGATAATTCCAAATGATACTGGGATTAACCCATCCGTATCAGGCATAGCAAGCACGACTGGTATACAAATAAGGATCTATGAATGAAACAGGCTGGTCACCAACAGTCATCACTAGCTCACGTCCCTTTTATTTATAGTTTCAACGTCCCCGTACATTAGGACGTTCAACACAGAGTCAGCCGCCCAAGTTTTGTAGCTTAAACCTCCACAAGTCCAAGGTGGTGACAATGAGTGACATGCTCCGCGATGTGCTTCGCGGATGAATGACGGTCATCATTTCAGGAGATGGGCGTCTCGTCTGGGGTTCTAGGTCCATGATACGCGAGTTACCGTGTTCATTTCGAGCAGATTGTGCCGTGATCAAACTTGGTACGCTCCTAGATTATTGAAATCATATATACTACAAAAAGTACCCTTGTTCGACAATGATTTCTCGGTACCACAGCCTCGGGCACAGGAAAGTTCTCCCGAAAATAGTTTACTACAAATGCCAAATATGTCAATTTCGAATTTGGACCATTGACGAAAATCCTTTTGTCCAAAAGGAGTAGTTTTGCTGGAAATAAGCACTTTCTGAAGACTGTTGTTGTATTAGAGATTAACGACAAGCAGCCATGTCACAATCTCAGAATGAGCACAGCCAACTCGAAACACACATGGTTCGCCTGCCGACAGGTGTTTCTCTGCAAGTCGACCTCATCAAATCAGATACACAAGCCCATAAATTAGCGATCTGTCTGCATCCCTGGTCTTGGTTAGGAGGGCAGAAGAATGACCCGTGCGTGTGTATCTATCAAAGACGGTAGAAAAAGACTAGAGAGTTGTGACAGAGTTCTCTGCTCCCTTGCCGATCCACTGCTTGAAGCCAGATACCACGTACTCCGCTACAATTCGAGGGGTGTCGGGAAATCGACGGGCTCGTCCTCTTTCACCGGATTCAGTGAAGCCGAAGATCTCAAGGCCCTTGTGCAGTGGGCGCTTGGTCAGCTAGAAAACATTGATTGCCTGGTGCTCATTGTCAGTCACAGTGACGATTGATACTGAATACGCGTGCTTAACGGGTGCCAAGGGCTATTCTCATGGATCCCTGATTGCCTCTTTGCACCCTGTAGTACTGGCACCGATCAGAACCTCGCATGTTCTCCTGTCATACCCCTTGGGTCCGCGAGGATGGCTCACGCTGTTCCAAACATCTTACTATCAGGCCCAGCTGGAACAGCTTGTGCAGGACCCTGAATCAAACGTGCTGGTGATCTACGGGGACAAGGATGAATTTACAAGCAAGTCGAGCTACGAAGGGTGGGTGGGGAAGCTCAAAAACGGCAGCACTGGGCTGAGAGTGGCAGAAATTGAGAATGGGAGACATTTCTGGGGAGGGAGAAGTGGGCAAGTGCTGAAGGAGGTAGTGGTAGAATGGTTGCAAGGAGGGTTACCGAATTAGGCGTATAGGAGTTGTTTCTTCCAGTACCACCATCATTAGTGTAGTGACTTATGTAGGTCTCCCTCCTCCCTGGTTTCTCCCAGACTCACAGCAGACCAGGCCTCTGCCAGACGAGCGTCCTCGCCAAAGCGTCGCGAATCTTATTGGCAAATTCGAGAATCAGACCAAACGCACCTGCGATCCAGGACAGACCCCTCCGCGCAGTACCAGCGTCGTCTCCAATAATACAGGCGACTCTGCAAAGGAAGAGCTCAGAGAGAAACGAGAATGGCCTCCAAAGTTGCCCACAGCTCTCTCGGTCCCCGTGGCCCCCAACAGTTCCTCGGAACCGCCTCTGCTCGATGCACCTCGCGTTCAGCCGGCTGCTCCAGAAAAACAGCCCGAGAACAACACCACACCGTCAAAATGCAAGACAGATCCTCCAGTCACACCTCCCACCAAGTTGCCTACAAAACCAAAGTCTTTGGTTCCATCTGCCTCTTCCCCTCCTTCCCAACCTCTCAAACCCCAGCACACCGGTCAGTCCACCACCACTACCACCGCCCATAAGAGACCTACAACCAAAGCCAATCCATCGGCCCCATCAAGGCCTAAAACTCCATCAAGGCCTAAAACTCCAGCACGGCCAAAGACTCCATCACGAACACTGCCCACTCGATCATCAAGTTTGTATGCCCCAACAGCTGCATCTCTGGCGCGCACACGGCATGCACCGTCACCTGATACATCTCCAAGGAAACCTGTATCTGCTACTGTATCAGATAGGTTGAACAGACCTACAGCTTCATCACTGTCACGCACGCGTGATCACGTCCCACCGCCTCCCGTAAAATCTCCTGCAGCAGCCTTACCGAGGGCTACAATACCGAAGACGATTAATAGACCCCAAGGCCTTCTTCCTAGCACCCGTGGAAGCAAGGCTCCAGTCCCTCCTTCCAAAACTCTGGCAAAGAAAACCCCGAGCGGTGCATCTCCTCAACCTGTTCGATCGGCAGCGCCCGCAGCAAATGTCGTAGCGGCAGTATCTGATGCTTCTGGTGTTGATCAGGCTATCTTCTCTTCTAGGGCCGAGCCGAAAACTGAAATCCCACCGGTCCCTACACTTGAACCGACAAAAGAGCCGGAAGCTGGTTCACAAGTTCAACGACAAACTGAACCTGAAACTCAAATCTCCGATGACGAGAAAGATGAAACGACTCGGACGCACTTCGAGACACAGATAGAACACAAACAGGCAGAGGAAGAAGCCAAGGTTAATCCAAACGGATTGGCACCCAGCTCTCATGGTGTCCAAGCAGAGTCTACCCTTGATCAAATTACAGTTCTTGCTTCGAAGCATGATACCGACAATGTTGGCACGGAACTCGAACAGATAGTCAATTTACTCGAGACTGTACCCCAGCCTGTTGCAAGCAACCCCTCTGATACTATCAACATAGTTGCCCCATTGGACTTGCAAGAAATACCTGACGAAGGAGTGTTGATATAGCTTAGCTCATGCCTTTCACACTCCCATCCCGTTTTCTTTCGTCGTTAGATTTGTGAAGATGGTGAGAATAAATCCTTGTGAGCATGTCTGGTAGTGTTTTTTTTTCTTCATGTTATGCTTACTCGGTGGCCTATGCAAAGTATGATTACTTTTTTTTTCTTACCTGGTTTTTCCGTAACGTACTACATTCTTTTATTTTTAACTAGTTGATGTCTCATCCGTTTTTCTTTGAAGCTTTGATGAAGTGTTTCGCGCTTTCTTCCTCGGCTTTGCAATTTTTTTTAGCTAGGTTTCACATGAATATGCTGTCTGTCTGACTTTTTTTTTTTAATTTTCGCTGATTCACTCCTTATACATATACGTGTGTGCATGTGATCCTCCACACACTTTGCACTGAGTTTCTCGGGGGTTCAGCATCGTTTTTCCTTCTCACATTGATCTTTTGTTAGTCCGTACATACCCTCTACACAATATCCAACATCACTTTATCTTTAGAAGTTTGATACCTTTGTGTTTGCGACTGTAGTATGGTGAAAAAAAGTTGGTCTCAAGTTTCTGATGTTGGCGCGTTCAGAGGTGCTCGTACCTAAGAATGGTGACTTGTTGCGGGGAGTCATATCAAACTATTACCCTGATTGGAATGAGATCAATATTCCCGCGTGGTGACAGGGACGCGTCAGTTTCTGGATCAATAATTTACTTTTAATCCACATCCACCATGTCCAACGCAAAAGATCAAGTACAAGCCGATCCAAAAGATCAAGTATCAGCAGACAGCAACAACAACAACATCCTCGGTGTCCTAGAAGAAGACGATGAATTTGAAGAGTTTACCATCGCCGGTCCGTACTCGTTCGCTCATACCGCACGTCGTGGAATCTAATAAAGTGAATTTACACACCTACACCTCCACCTCCATCTACATCTACATCAAAAGACTGGGATGACTCGCAAACGGACCTGGCTCATCTTGGAGGCGTCGCTCCCGGTGCAGCAAAATCCGCAGGTGACAAGTTGTGGGAGGATAATTGGGACGATGATGATATAGAAGATGATTTTAGTGTCCAGTTACGGTAAACGTCGCTTCTCTCTCTCTCTCCCTTTCTATGTGAACAAGCCGACATTTGACTGATTTTTTATTACAAATTGTTTCTTTCCTTAGTGGTGAACTAGAGAAGATCAAACAAATAAAGGAGGCTTCAGGCGAAACGCAATCATGATATGTCTCTATGTATACACGCTCACACAATCGTACACCTTTCAACTTTCTTTTGACTCCCTTCTTTTTTTTACGAAGCAATGCAAATGATCTCGAAAAAGCACCATGATTTTTGGGGAATACGTGAACGCCATATAAATCTATCATAATCATAAATACAGCCACACATGCACCGTCGTAAAAACAAAGAAAGAAAGCATAAATAAACGAAAGAAAACCGTCCAAAAGCTCATTAAACCTTCTCAAGAGATGCGTTTTTCTCATTCATTGACGATGTAGCACTGTCCACGAAACCCATCGTCGACGTGTCAAAGCCATTGTCCTCCAAATAATGACGGAACTGGAAGGAAAAGAACAACGTCAAAAATCTAGAGATGTTTGGTCACACAGGAAATTCATGCTCACCTCTTCATCTTCCTGAATCATACCATCGGTCGTCAATGGTTTCACGAAAATGAAGACTACAGTGGCGCTGAGGATGGCCAGACCTAAATGTCATCAATGTAGCCACTTGGCAGCAAAGGCTCGAGACAATGGAAACTCACCACTGCCCACCCAGAACGGGCCTGTATTGCCTTTCAAGGAATTAGGTCCTCCAAAAGCTTGACACAAAGTAAGCGCGCTACTTTACAACACTGTGCTTTCTTTTAACTACTTACCATCGATCATAGGGGGAAAGGCTAGAGAATGAAAGGCGTTAGTCGAGGTGCACATTACTCAAGCTCCCTGAAGAAACCTCACCCCAAGTACCAATGAAGGCACCGATTTTCCCAACAGCAGCGGCTGCTCCATAGAACTGACCCCGAACAGCTGTAGGACTTGTCTTACTCGCCAAAAGACCTAAACAGTTGCCTGGACCTGATATCGAATTAACAACTTTCGGCCTGGATAGGTTTAAAAAAACACATACCTAGTTCGCCCAGTGACGAGAAGATACCATAAACAACCTGACGTTGGTTCGTAAGAAATCCAATTGCAAGTGATCTCAATAAAAAATACCTACGGCAAATGCTCCGATATGACCAGGAGCTGTCAGTCTGATTTGTAATTGGATTAGTTTAGACGGCATCGCACTCTCATCAAAAAAATTTACTTTTCATAGAGTCCGCTCATGATGAAACCGACGACTGCCTGGAGGAGAAGACCACTTATCTGTTCCAACCCGAGATCAGTCCGATAACTCGGATCTTCGGATCGCGATTTGACACTGACCATAGTATACTTGGCACCCAGATAATCGAGGATGAAAGCTCCACCGAGCGTTCCTAAAACGACATGAGAGGCACTGATAAGTCCAACAGACTTGCGACCTGCCTGGGATATTAAACAAGCTGGGAATCGTTCGATGGGATTCAACATGACGAATTCTAAGAGCACATACTTGATCACGACGCTCCATCCAAATACAACAGTCAATGACTGGCTTCCCCCAGTAACACTAAAAGCCATTATGAGTCAACATATACGAGAAAAATACCTTTAAAAATTTACCGATCGACGATAATGGAAGAATAGATTCCGAACTGTCCAGATGCTTCAGCAAACAGCTATAATCAAAGGAACTTAGATAGAACGAACTGGGTAGCTGTAGTTGGGTGATAAAAATAAGCACACGTGCGGTTAGACCGGCTGCGCACTTACACAATAAAATCGTAGAGGAACCTAAATACAGATCTTGAGCTGGTGTTTTCGCAACAGATCATCTCGGGGTACACACCAAACGAACGATATAGCCAAAAGTTGTACCCAGTAGCGCTTCAGCACCAAGGAATATGGAATTTTGGTGTCCCTCATTGAATCTCTCTTATAGCGATCGGGCTCTTCCATATTTAGCCGCCAGAGGAAAACCACTAGGGCAGGGATAACACCCAGACCCAGAGAGATACGCCATACAGCACGAAGATGGTTGTCGCCGAAACTGTGAAAAACAATGTGAGCCACCGCGGATCACAACATTGAAAAGGTGTCGATGTACATCCAAAAGAGTACCAGTGGCACAAATGCTGCGACTACGAATCCCAAATCGATCATAGTATCTGGATGCATTCATGGTTTAGAATTAGTGCCGTTGGAGTAAAAACGTAATGCTCTTACTTGTAGCCAAAGCAAACCATCGGTGTTGGGCACGCTTGCTGATTCCGGGTTGTTCTGACTGTTCAGATGCAGAGACAGATCCGCAAGGGTACTCAGCACCAATTCCAATGCCCAACAAAAAGCTGTTCCAGGAAAATTGAGCGGGGGGATGATAGTTTTGTCTTTGGGACATTACCGCATAGCGCTCAGCATCGCCAACATGCCACCCAGGCTTTCATGTGCGCCCTTCGATGCGGCCGACAGAGCGGAGAACAGAGCAACAATACCGGTGGCAGTCATCTAATGTTATCTTGAGAACGAAGATATCGAAAGCATGCATACTCTCCGCTTACCATCCCGAACTTCCTTCCGATTTTATCAGAAAGATAACCTTGAGAAGTGAATGTCAGAAGCTGCCGTTAGAGGTTGGACCTCGCGAACCGAATATGATCATTCCAACGACTGTCCCCGCAAACACCACGCTCCGGATTGTAGTCCCATAGTTGTGTTCTTCGAGCCTAGGGCCATAAAGGCGAGTGAGGACTGTCCACCGATGAGATCAGAAGGTTTTGAGCAATTCAGGGCAGAGCGCCCAACTCACTCGTGTTGACTGAACGATAGGAGTGAGCAATACAGTTACTCAAGCAATTGGATTACTGGGAAGCTCACCGGCCGAGATGACACCGTTGGCATAACCTTTGCGAGATCAATAATCGCTTCTCAAAGTTATCTTGTTATCTTGGAACTCACCGTCAGAGAACAACGCAGTCCCACAGCTAGAAGAAAAGAAAAGAGAAAATATTGATATTGTGGGCGCGGACCAAAGAGCTTCCCTTGTAGATTACTCACGCGAAGATCAGCGAAACACTGCGAAGGCGGTCCTTGAATGGCACAGACATCTTGCTCGACTGGGGGGGAAGCGAGGCAAAGGGCAATCGACAAGCCCAAATTGCACACAAGCTATTTGAATGATGATGAGATGCGCGTCAAATCGACCGTTTTGGCCCGCGAAACCACATCGGTATTTATCAGTATTCCCAAATGGTCGCAGAAAGTCCCGGAAATAATATTTCGGCAATTCATTCCCCTATCACGATTCATGAGGTTCTGCGCGCAGGTGCTAAGATTGAAACGCACGTTCGTCGAAATGATTGTACGAAACGATGGATGTCTGGCGTTTCCGTGAAAACCAAGCATGTGGTTTATGACTTCGACCCCTGGATTGTTTTAACCAGAGATCTCCCATCATGGATATTTTCTCTCAAAAGCAGCAATGACAAAACAGAATCCTCGACTTGGACACTGGAGGAATCCCCGGGATCAGGTCCAGATTGGCTTTCTGGGGTCATCTTTTGGTAGTCACTCATCTGTCTGGCAACCAACCGATGAGTGAGCAGTATAAGAGACTGGACCCAGAAAGTCAAGGCGCACAGTAATTTCAGTGGAACCAACATATAGTGAATATTTAACAACAGCACATTGTTTCCAGCATGTGATTAGTCCCGAACACTACCCCTAAGGTGATGCACATCAAACCAATGGCACTAAACTCATCATAACGTTGTCCCGACTACCATTCCGCATTTCAACATGGGCAGGCAGGAGAGCAGCCAGACTTTGACTGTTCGCGACAACAGGACAGGAAAGATTTATACATTTCCGTACGTATTGTCATGTTCGACGAACGTTCAACATTGCATCCATACTTCCTTGTGCTTGTGTTGATATTTGCAAACGAACGTTTTAGACGTTTGTAATGCTACTCATACATGTTTCCTAGGATCGAGGACAATAGTGTCCCTGCTACCGCATTCAAAGCTATCAAGGCACCTCGTGTTCCAGGCGAAAGGGAAGAGAATGAAACGGAAAAGGGCTTGCGTATTGCTGATCGAGGATTCCTGAACACTGCGGTAATCAGGAGTGAAATCACCCATATCGACGGAGAAGCTGGTAGTACGTCATTCTGTGATTCCGAGTTATCACAGGAAAAAGAATCTTACGCATTGTTCAGTTTTGCGCTATCGGTACGAACAACTCCACGTACAATATCCAATTTCTCTTCGAGATCTTACATGAACGCTATTCAGAGGCTACCCCATTGAAGAACTGGCTCTCAAGTCTTCCCATCTCGAAACAGGTGGGAACAATTCTACTTTTTAGGGGGGCGATAACTTAGCCTCTGAACAGCCTATCTCCTCATCTATGGATTTCTTCCTACCAAGTCGCAGTTCGATATCTTCGAGCAGGAGGTTTTGCACCACAGTGCTATGCACGCTGATGCCGAAAAATTCTTCAGATCCTTCAGGTGAAGCTGCATGGATGACATGTTTAATTTTAGACGTCTAAAGGGTCGCCAGATACGATGCTCATCCTATGGCCATTTTGACAAGCGCATTCGCATACCTTGGATCCTATTATGCTGAAGCAAACCCTTCATTACAAGGTCAGAGGCTTTACACGAGGGGAGATGCCGAGTCGTTGGCCATCATGGACAGACAGATTTATCGTCTGATTGGCAAAGCTACGACACTTGCTGCGTGAGTTGCATTCCAATAAAATCTAGGAAGTAATCTGACTCTGTTTCTTTAAAGCATGGCCTACCGTGTTCGCCAAGGTCGCAATTTTGTTATACCCCCTAATGGTCTGAGTTACACCGGATCGTACGTCGTTGGGTATTATTAGAGGCATGAGATCTAAATGAATGATTTTTAGTTTCTTGTATCAGATGGATCACCTTGGTCAAGAAGATTATCGACCTAACCCAGTTCTGGAAAAGGCGCTTGACGTTCTCTTCCTCCTGCATGCAGACCACGAGCTCAATGCTTCCTGCACCACCGTCCTGCAAACCGGAAGCTCCCTTGTTGATCCCTACTCAGCTATTGCGTGAGTTTCTGTTCCAGAAGAAGCTCTACAGGAGTAACTCTCATTTCCATAGTGCTGGTTGTGCCTCTCTCTAGTGAGCAATTAGGAATAGTCTCAAGTAATGTGCTAATACCGTGACCCTTCTCAGTGGACCCCTTCATGGTTGGGCAACTCCTTTCCTTCATTGCATATAACTTGATGTCACTTGATAGGTGGCGCTAACGAGGCTGTCATCCGTATGTTGATTTCCATCGGCAAGTGAGCGGCTGCAGTCATTTGAGAGAGGTCAGCACAATTCAATCTCATCATTGCTTGTTTCCAGACCCGAGAACGTTCCTGCGTTCATCGAGGCTGTCAAGCGACGTGAAAAGGTGTTATCCGGATTCGGACACCGGTGAGTGTTCTCTACTTCATCTAGACAGTCCACTCTCATCAAATCAAATGTAAGGGTATACAAAACTGTGAGGAACTTTGCTCATCGCCCAAGGGATTGCGTGTCCAATATTATCATAGTCCGATCCACGTTCATTCATCGTCCGCAAGACTGCAGATGAGGTGTTCAAAGTGTGAGATTGCTGGGCTCTGTGAGATGCTGGATCTGTCTCATACACTATAGGACTGGAAAGGATGAGCTTCTCGAGACAGCAATGGCCCTCCACAAGGCAGCCATGAAGGATGATTATTTCATCAAGCGCAAATTGGCTCCAAATGTGGACTTCTGGTGCGTGCTCTAGGCTTTTTCTGGTGTGTATCCAAGTTAACATCAAATACAGGAGGTACGGTCCTAGAGCTTCTGTAAGACTGTTATTGATATTTACTTACCCCTTGATGATGCAGCGGACTTATCTACCGAGCAATGGGCATGTAAAATGGTTGCTTGATCGGCTCACTGACGATCTTGGCATGCTATCAGGCTTCCCATTGGACTTTTTCCCAGTCTTGTTTGCTGTTCCACGGGTTGTAGGTTGGCTCGCTCATTGGCGCCAGGTACCCACATGCTGCAAAGGAAGGATGGTCAAATTTACGTACTTTTAGATGATGCTTCAAGAAGGTGGCGTGAAGATCTGGAGACCTCGACAAGTAAGCCATTTTCACGTGGGGTATAATCGCATGGCGAACAGAGAGCTAAAGTGCTATGCAGATATTTGTTGGTGCAGGCAAACGTGAGTATGTGCCCCTCGAGGAGAGAAGTGCAGTTGAGGGGCCGAAGAAGAACCCATCGCCTACTATTCACTCTGGGTATGTATGAGGCTTTCAAACGATATTGTGACAGATTTGCATCTATCCCATCGTGCCCATGGCAACAATGTTTTTCCGTCTTACTCCAAGCTGATGTCTTATTGCGCAGGATCTCGAAGAGAACAATGCTGGCGACATACAAGGACAAACCACAGGCAAAGTTGTAATGTGGACAGCATCTTATGAGGTAGACTATTGTGCATCTGGCCAATCAGCTGGATAACGAAGCAAGATGAGTATGAGTGCAGCACATGGAAGAGGTGATACAATCAATTTGGTAATATTTGGATAATATTTGGATGTACTTTATTATCCAATGCATTTCCATTTTTTTACCCTCATCCCTTCCCCTCACCGCGTGTCCTGCGACCTTCAATCCTTTAAACTTCCCCCGATTCTTTCACTCTTGTAAATTCAAGATGTACTCTACATTCTTTTCTGTCGCTCTCTTTTTCGTTCTCGCCACCAACGCGGTCCTCGCTGACTTTGCCGTCTCGAACCCGGAAATCACAGCCGTGCGTTGACCTGCCTCCTACTCTGAATAAAAAAAAATTGAAAATTATTGCAGTGCAAAGGACAGGAAGTCAAGGTGTCTTGGCAGCCAGCCAAGGCCCCCTACAATCTCATCGTTGTTCCTGCTGATGACCCGTGTGGCGATGCCCTGTACGTTTTTATAAAAGTCACTAGATTGGATGCTGACATTGTTATAGCATTGACGCCGGTAATTTCCAACAGACCTATGCCAGTATTAAGGTCGACAAACTTGAGGCCGGCCAGAAGGTCCAGATCTCTCTTGAAGATGCTGATGGTGAGGAGGGTTGGAGTGATGT
>Ga0153939_1000276_pt1 | contig 18550 bp, 12 predicted proteins | sample TSNJ023MetaG_FD_104734 | JGI IMG/M metagenome (GOLD analysis project Ga0153939, IMG submission 104734) | Attine ant fungus gardens microbial communities from New Jersey, USA - TSNJ023 MetaG | ecosystem: Host-associated > Fungi > Mycelium > Unclassified | place: USA: New Jersey, Brendan T. Byrne... | reverse complement strand
TTTTCCGCCGACCTGCGTTCTCCTCCTTGACGGGCGTCAGCCCGCCTGCGTCGTCGGCCTTGTTCGACGAAAAACATCCTCGCAAATCTATTCGCTTTTTCAACCATGAAGCAGTATAAAAATTGATTCCTGTAAAAGAGAAAGGAGAAACGAAAATGGAAAACATGATTTTTTGCCAGAGCTGCGGTATGCCAATACAAAAAAGTGAGGATTTCGGAACGGACAAGGACGGCGGCAAAAACGAGAACTACTGCGTTTACTGCTACAAGGACGGTGCGTTTACCGCCGATGTGACAATGGACGAGATGATCGCCTTTTGTGCCGAACACGTTGACGATTGGGACATGAAGATGACGAAAGAGGAAGCCATCGCCATGATGCGTGAGCATTTCCCCAAACTCAAACGCTGGCAGACGGCGTAATAAACGGCAAATTGGGGGCGGCGTTGCCGCTCCCGTAAACGCTATAAGGAAGTGAGCAGATGATTTCAAATCGTTGCCCTTGGGCAAAAAGCGCCTTGGATATAGAATATCACGACACTGAGTGGGGAAAGCCTTTGCATGATGATGTGAAACTCTTTGAAATGCTGATTTTAGAGGGTATGCAGGCGGGGCTTAGTTGGACTACAATCTTAAACAAGCGTGAAAATATGAGGATAGCTTTTGATAATTTCGACCCCGCTATTATTGTAAAATACGATGAACAAAAAGCCCTGCAATTACTCAGCAACTCCGGAATCATACGCAACCGGCTGAAAATAAACGCCCTTGCCATAAACGCAAAGGCTTTTCTTGCTGTGCAAAAGGAGTACGGCAGTTTTGATAAGTATATTTGGGGCTTTGTTGATGGGAAGCCCATTGTTAATGCTTGGACTGACATTTTGCAGGCTCCGGCCAGAACCGAAATATCGGATATGATGAGCAAGAGTCTGCTTAAAAAGGGTTTTAAGTTTGTCGGCTCCACCATATGTTACGCCTTTATGCAAGCTGTCGGTATGGTCAACGACCATATTGTTTCCTGCGAACAGTACGATTTATGTAACAGGCGCTGAACGGAGGCGGATTGCCTGTACTTCTCAATATCATTTTCAACGTATGTTTGTGTTTGTTACAAATATGCCGCTGTCAGAATATATATTACCTTTACTTTATCCATAAAAGGAGTAGTGGCAATGAATTATGGGTTCCTATCATAAAAAACAAGAGTGCTTTTTATCAGGACACGGCCCTTAACCATCGGATTGCTCCTTCATTTCTCTTTTGTTCTCATACATACGGCTGTCCGCCAAAGCGATCACATCGTCCAAATTCTCCTCCACGGAATGCTTGGTTGCCGTTCCAAAGGCAACCGATATGACAAACGGGAATTTTTCATATTTTAACAATGTCTTTCTGACTTGCTCCATCAGCGCATAAGAAGCATCCGGGCCGGTGTGAGGCAGTAAATAAATAAATTCATCACCGCCTATTCTGGCAACAAAGCCCGGTTGAGGACACGCTTCCTCCAAAGCCTCGGCCAAGGTCCGCAGCATCATATCGCCGTATTGGTGTCCGAGATTGTCATTGATGCTCTTCAGGCCGTTTGCGTCACACATAATGACGCTCAGCGGAAGCTGTTCCGGTGTGTCGATCCGTGTTTTTGCTCCCGCATACGCCATGCGATTGGCAAGGCCGGTTAGGGAGTCCATACCAGCCTTTTCTTCCAGCCTCTCAAGAAGCATACGGTTCTGCGTGACGTCGGTAAAAACCGCAATTGAACCAATTATATCCCCATTCGCATCAGTCATCTCATGTGTGCGCAGATTCAATACCACAGGAAAAGTATCGCCATCAACATAGATATCGGTGCCTTTTTCATTCTCCGAAACTTTTTGCACAATGTTTCCCTGGTATAAAAGCGACTGCGTAATGTTCTTTAGGGTGGCGGGGTTCAGAGCAATCCCTTTGGCTGAAAACCAGTCAAGCGCGGGTCGGTTGAAATCCACCACACGATGCTTATCATCCAATATCAGTATATACAAGTCCAGATAATTGTATATCTTTCCGTGTGAGAAACGGACAAATTTGCTTTTATTGTTGTTGATGATGGCCAGATTAAACAATATCAATGAAAGGCTCATTGTAATCAAAGTGGGGTCTATGGCCTGTGGGAGAAGCTGCAAAAGTGTTACGATATTGCCCAGCAGGGTGAATAATACGCCCGCCACCATCAGGGTTGAGGGCAATCGGTAAAATCGGGGCAACCGAAAATGCTGGAATAGAATAACGCTAATCAGGGTTATCGATAGGAGATAGCTGTGGGTGGTATGTACCCAAAACCAGGATCCCCACACGAGGACAACCTCGCGGAGAGGCGTAAGAGAGATTATGTCCAGTTGTGCGTTCATCAGCGTATGGTGTCCCGCCGTAACCGCCATCACAACATTGATTGCGGGGATAACAAACATCAGTGCCAGGATGACAGTCGAGGGTTGGTATGACACTTTATAAAATCTGAGTGTGAACAACAACAAAACCGGCGGTATGAATCCAACAAAAACGAGGGCAAAATTTATGCAAAACTCTGCCATTTCCGCGTTGTTTGCTAAGAGTCCCATAATATTGGTTGCGAACCATCCAACCGAAAAAACGCACAGCAGCGAAAACAGATAATCTTCCTGCCGCTTAAAGCGCCGCAATAACTCCACCATAAAAATAACGGCGGTTATCAAAGCAAAAGGAATATAGATTCCGATTATTAAGGTATTATTCATAACCATCACTCCAAATTACAACGCAGTATAACGGAAAAAAGACAAGGCAAGATGTACAGTTTATTTCGTTACGATTTCTTATACTGAACACTGATTAAAAAGTGATAATAAATTGCGAGGATATTTTTCGACCAGCTAGGAAGACGACGCAAGCGGGCTAACGCCCGGCAAGGAGGATGACAACGCTGGGCGGAAAATAGACCGCAAGTTATGTCGCTTTTTAGTCAGTGGTTAGTATTAAGCCGGGCTGCTAATGGCGTATTCCAAATGCGCTTTTTTATTGTTTTCCCATTGTATGATGCAGTCGTATACAACATAACGCCTGCCGTCGAGCTCATTGACACGCTCCCATATAACAGGGCCGGCTTTAGGGTTTTTAAGCAATTGCGGCAGCTTGCAAAACGCACAGCGGGAGATTGTGCCGTCATAAATGGTCTTCCAGCAGATCTTTCCCGCAAGGGGAGCGTCTGCCCCCAGGCTTTTATGCATAGCGTCGTTGGCAAAGAGTATTTCATCCGTCTCCAGATCCGTTACGTAGATAAGGATATCCATATTATTCAGAACGGAGTTCATCGCCTCTTCCCGGTATACAATCTCGTCCTGTAGATATATCCTGTCAAGGACGTTGGCTAAAATCCCGCAGACGCTGTGAACCATGAGCACCTCTTCAGGCAGCCAGTTCCGGCGCTTGGTGCATACGTCCAGCCCCACATAACCCAGCAGTTCTTTTCCGCGCCATAAAGGGATGGCAATGTTGCTTTTAACGCCGATTCCCAGAAACATTTGGCTTATATCCTCAGGCAAAGCCGAAACATCCGCCGACACGATCATACCTTCTCTTTCAAACAGAGGAATAAAGCTTGGAGTAACCCCCTTAATATTAACATGTTTATACCGGCTCATATTAAATTGGGTTTCCTTATCGCACCATTCATGGGTATTGGTAAAAGTGTCCTCCCCCGGGTCCTTGAGGAAAAGCACATGGCGGTTTACGCCCAGCTTCTCGCCAACCACAGCAAAGACAGCGTTGATACCGTCGTTTATATCCGGGGTGTTGAAAAGTATCTGCATACACCGGATAAGTGTCCGGTATAAAGAAGGGGTCAGGGAATACGCGTTCTCCGAATTCAGCAGCGAATTTAAGTCGATTCGGCTGTACTCTCCTGCAATAGAATTTTCTGCTTTACGATAAAAATTATCGAGCTTTTTTCCAAACTCTTCACTCGGGAGAGGCTTGCTAAATAAGTAACCCTGAATATAATCCACTCTGTTATCCATCAATATTTTCATCTGCTCGGCGTTTTCCACCCCTTCAGCGGTTATTTTCATACCGGAGGTATGGGCCAGGCTTACCATCGTTTCCAACAGCTGCTGGAGGTATTCGTCGTTTTCAATGTTGTTAAGAAAGGCCCTTTCTATTTTCAGTATGCTGACCGGCAGATTTATAAGGGAATTAAAAGAAGAATATCCCGTTCCAAAATCATCCAGTGCAACGGGTATACCCTGCTGGGTCAGCCTTGATAGGGCTTCAAGGGTATGATTGTTGAAATTAAGCTGGGTGCTTTCCGTAATTTCCAGGCTCAGCTTATGGCTGGGGTAGTGATGGCGTTTTAGTATGCCGAGGATTTTTACATCCAGGTTTTCATCCAGAAGCTGAATTGGAGACAGATTGACGTCGAGAAAAAACTCCTCATAGGCATCCAGGCGCCACGCCTTACACTGTTTGATGCTCTCTTCCAAAACCCACCCCCCAATGGCGCCGATAAGCCCTTTCTGCTCCGCTATGGGAATAAATTCAAGGGGGGAAATATCGCCCAGCGAAGGGCTGGTCCAGCGGCATAAAGCCTCGACGCCGCACCAGAGTCCGGTGATGGAGCTGACAATGGGCTGGTAATATATGTTAAAGCCTTGCATGCCGTTTTTTATACAGCTTTTAAGGCTTATCTCTATTTTAAGGCGGTGTTTTAACAGCCGGTCCGTCTCTTCGTCGTAAACGGCAATTTCCTCTTGTTGGGAAGCGATTTTCAAAATACGCTCAACGACATTTAAAATATCATTGGGTGAATGGATGGTTTTGCTGGATATAATGCCTATGGATACGGCGCAAAAAATCTGGCGATTCTCCCCGTTCCGGGTTATATCCCACGATTCTTTAAATCGGTCGTATATGTCCCGGGCCGTTTCTCGGGCCGTTTCCATGTCGGCTCCGGTGAGCAGTATGCCAAATTCGTCGCTGTCTAAACGGTAAAGCTGTCCGAAATTTGAGCGCAGGATCCAGTCTCGGATGGCAAATAAAAGCATATCCCCGGCCTTTCGGCCATAACCGTCGTTAATTGTGCGCAAGGATACAATATCAAAGCAAATAAGGGCAAACGCCGCTTTAGGGGAAAATTCTAAAATGTCCCTTTCCAGACACAGCGCGTTTGGAAGCGCAAATTTGTTGTCCCAGAAGGCCAACCTTTCATAATCCTGAGCGCTCAGCCTTTTATGTCCTTTTTCTTCGTAAAAAACCAAAATGGCATTGCGTCCGTCATGCCATTTAATAAGCTGCAAATTAATTTTGAACCATTCGTTAAAATAGCGGCTATAGCTTTGGAATTGTTCCGTATATCCAATTTCTCTGTTTGAAAACCGTTTGTTTTTAATGGGACAGCCGGCGCACAAATGACTATTATCCGGAAACATCTCGTAGCAGCGAACGCCTATTAGATTTCCTTTGTATTTATTCATTTTACGGGCCGCCATTTCGTTCAGCATCAAAATTTTGCCCGTCTGATCATCCACAACGCACGCACATATGGAAGCTTTATCCAATAATATATCAAACGTTTGCTTTGTCATTTCTGTTTTATACTTAGCCATAATTATGACCTCATTTGTACGGCTTGTTTTTAATTATATTATAAGGGATAATTTCAATAAATATAATTAGCCCGGTATGAGTTTTGCGAAAAATATTTTAGGCCAATTTCGCCTTGAAAATAGAAAAGTATGAGTTTTATTTTGTAAAAACTCATATCAGAATGAATATTAATCATGGGGCTTTTTCTGCAACAGCCCCGGTTGGGAGCTAAAGATGAAGTAATACTTGAAATACTCCAAGTATTACTGTATAGTGTAGTTGTGGGGTATAGTATATTGTTTAAAGGGAAACTACTCAGGGGGAGGCTTTCCTGTGAACAGTTTTCAAATATTAAGCGATAAATTTTCCGCCGCTCCATTACCAACGATTTGCGCGCCGCGTCTTGGCGTTTTAAATCTGATCCAAAGAGAATCGTCCAAGCGGGTGGTTTATATCTCGGCGCCGGCCGGTTATGGCAAGACTGTTTCCACGCTTTTATGGCTCCGCAATTCCGGACGTGTGCCCATATGGATCGGGCTTGACGAATTTGACAACACACTGCCAATTTTTTATAAGCTATTTTGTACCGGCGTATTGTCCGTCCAGCCGGAGAACAGCGCTATGGCGGATATACTGAGGAGCCCGGCTTTCGATTCCTCCCCGGTGGAACATACCATCAGGCTGTTGTCGGAATTCACGCCCGATGACAGGCAGTATGCGGTGGTGCTTGACGACATGCATCTTATCACCAATGAGCAAATACGCGAATCCGGGCTATTGGTGCAGAAAAGACTGCCCCAGTCCTTCGTGGTGCTGGTTTTGACGCGCAACGAGGTCGCGCAGAAATATATCGAAATCACGGGGCAGGAAAAGCTGACCGTCATCGATAGCAAGGATCTGGCCTTTTCTTCAGAGGAAATCCGAAGATATTTTGTGGAATACGGAAATTTTATTACCGCGGAAGAAGCGTCGGAGATACATAATCTAACAAACGGCTGGGCAATCGGCATAAACGCCTTAGCCATAAGCGGGCAGGTGGAGCTTGGTCAAAGCAGGAACGATGTCTTGGAAGGTTACATAAAAGGACAACTATGGGATAAATTAGACGATGATTTGCGGGATTTCATATTAAGATCGTCGGTTGTTGATGAAATGACGCCGGAGCTTTGCAACAAGTTGACCGGATGCGCAAACAGTGAAGAAATTCTGGAAAGCTTGCGCACAAAGAATTTTTTTGTCAGTAAAACCGGCAACGGGTCTTTCCGCTATCATCGTCTTTTTCTTGACTTTTTACGCGACCGAGCGGAAGGTACAGGGCTTGACCTGAGGGAACTTTACAAGTTGGCGGCAGAATATTACAAGGAAAAGGGCGAGTATTTGAAAACTAGGCTGTACGCCGTGAAAAGCGATGATACCGAGACGATCGTGCGGATGGTATACAGCTTTGCTCCCAATGCCAGCCCATCTATCGACGAATACGTGAATTCTTCAAAAATCCTGAATCGGGATTTGCTGTCGGAATCCATCTGTAACCGATATCCGTTTCTTTATACCTCGCACATCGCTTATTGTTTTCTCATCGGCAATGCGCGGGGCGTGGAACAATATCTGGACAGACTGTACGCGTATCTTCCCGTCATTACCAAGAATTTTCCAAAGCATTTGAGCATGTGCGTTATGCAACTTAGTCTCGATTACAGAGTCCTTTTCTCGGAACAGATGAGATTTTTTGAACAGCTTACGTCCGCCACTAGTAAAAAAAGCGCCCCACATATGGTTTCCCTGACGATGCAAATGCCTTTTTTACACAGAAGCAGCAGAGATTTTTTTGAGCTGCGTGATGAAAAGCTGGCGAAAAAAGCGCAAATGGTCTTTGGAGCGCTATTGCGGGCAAACAGTAAGGTTATCATTGGGGGAATTCGTTCCGGCCTTTTACTGGAGCAAAATCACTTGAAAGACGCTATGGACAAGGCGCTGTGCATAAATGAGCTCGTAGACGAAAGCACAAGCGGAGAACTGAGATATGCCGTCTTGCTGCACCTTGCCGCTGTTTATTGCGCCACAGGGGACAGCCATCGGCTTGGCGAAATGATGGATAAAACGGAACGATACTTTGAAGAAAGCGGCACGCACTACCTGCGGCCAAACTTTTTGGCGTATAAAATAAAAATTGTGCTGTGGGACGGGGACAAGCATGCCGCAGCTACCTGGCTGGAAAATTATTTCGTAGCCGAAGCCGAGCAGTTAGAGTTTTATAAAATTTTCCAGCATTTCACAACGGCAAGGGCGTATATCGTTCTTGCTCAAACCAATAAGGCTTTGCACTATATTGGTAAGCTCAAAAAATTGGGAAACGATTTCCACAGGCCCTTGGATATTGCTGAAGCAAGCGTTTTGCAGGCGGTGTTGGAATGGGCGATGGGCAACAAAAAAGAAGCATTGAAAACGCTGGAGGAAGCGTTAACCCCCATGCAGGAATATGGCTTTGTACGCGTGTTCGCCGATGAAGGGGCGGCTGTTTTTCCTATCTTGAAAAAGTTAGCGTCGAACCTACAAAAGGTAAATTATCAAGGCTCACTCGACGTTCATTTTTTGAATAGAGTTACAATAGCAGCCTATGAACAAGCCAAAAGGTACAAGGGGATTGCCATAAATATACGCGCCTCAAAGCCCGTAAAGCTTTCAAAACAGCAGAAGCATGTTATTGCGTTGCTGTCCAAGGGATATAAAAACGCGGAAATTGTGAAAATGACCGGGCTCACCATTCACACGATAAAATCCCACCAGGCCGCGGCCTATGCGAAGCTTGACGTAAACAGCGCAATGGACGCGGTGCTGAAAGCAAAAGAGTTGGGACTAATTGAATAGTTGATGAACGTTCCAGCAAGCAAAGAGCTTAGAACCTGTATCGAAATTGGCGTCCCGTCTTAGAAAATTATCAGAGCTTCAGGTGCAGCAGCTGTGCAAGCGCCTGTTTGTCGAGACTGCGGCAATGGTGCTTGGTGCGTGTCTCGGAGGTTGTAAATATATACAGGTCACAGTTGTGGCCGAATTTTTGGAACATACCCTGCCGGAGGGACAATTCCACTATTTTATCCCAGGGAATAACTACTACATGTAATGAAAGCCCCTTGCTATAACGAAGAGTAATCGAATCCTCCCGCACGGAAACGCCGCCGGTAAAGAAATCAATGAGACGAATCACCAAAAGATACAGCGCGGGAATCAGCAGCATCAGGCCGACGAAGAGTATAAACCGCTGAAGCTTAGGAAAAAGCCAGGCCAAAGTGAGCATGGCGGCGGAGATCCCTCCACACCAGCTCAGGGCCGCGCCAATAAAACGCATGACGCCGTTTCGATGAGGATACACCTGCCGGCGGTGCGGTTCCAGGGCCGGGAACAACAAATCGCGATTTTTTATAAAGGTCTGTTTGCCCTCGGTGGGGATGATACAGGAGATATCGTCCTTTTGTTTTCCGTATCCCACGGCAGAAATATACAAAGAGTATAAACGCAGCAGCTTGGTAATGGCGCTTTGGCGGATATCGATGAAGTTTACCCTGTCGTATTGAATGGAGTATTCCCGGTTTGTAAAAATGCCCCCGGTAATGGACAGCCTGCCGGTGCGCCGCACCACCGAGAAATTTTTGTACCGGAAGAAGGTTATCAAAAAGCCGATAAACCAACCGATCAGAAGCGCATACGCCAAAGCCGCCGCCGCCGGGGGGACGCCGAAGGTCAGCGCCCGGGCCAGGTTTTCAAAGGTGCCGATAATGAGGCGGGAAAATTCCTCTCCCAGCAGCTTTCCCACCGTGGAAATAAAGCCGGCGATAAACACGATGCCGGCCAGGGAGTTGGAGGTGAGCAGCGCCATGGCCAGCACCGAGGCGGTGGTGGGGGTGTACCCCCGGTGGAGCTGCTGCGTGCGGTCGCTGGCGTAGCGGTTCAGTATGCCGCGTCCCTTGCGGGCGGAGATCAAAAAGGAAAAATCCGCGTCCTTAAAGCTGCCCCCCAGGGTGTCGGCGCGCAGATGCGCCGCCCGGAAGGGGCGCAGATAAAAGCTGCTCACCAGCGAGAGCGATACAATTTGGTTCCAGGGAACGCGGGCGTGTTTTCGAACAATCATCCCGGACCGGATGTGAATGGCGTCGTCGTCGCAGGTATAGGTGACGACCCACCATCTCCAGACGGCGATTCCCACCATGAGAAGAAGGATGATGATGTCCAGCCAGGCGCCCTGCAGCCAGCGGCTAAGGTCCCCCTGGAGCGCGACCAACAACCCGCGAAAAACGGGGATCACCACCAAATAGAGGACCCGCCACAAATTGGCCACAATAGTCAGGGGATGCGTGTGTTCGTGCTGCATGGCGCTGCCCCTCCTTTATTCGTTGCCGGCGTGCCCGCCCCAATGCTGGGGCAGGGTGGCGGCCAAATTTTGAGCGGTATTGGAGATGAGACCGGGCAGGACCAGGCGGCCACCCGCCGCGGTGACGATAAGGGTGGACAATCCAAAGGCCCCCGAGAGGGGATTGGTGTAGCTGCTGGTGAATTGGATGCTGTGCAGCGGCAGGTAATCGATGTGGTTTACGAGGACTCCGTGCCGCACAACCAGCTTGTCGCCGTCCAGCCGGTAGCTCAGCTTGTGAAAGCGGGCGGGCAGGTACCACAAATAGCCGGCAAAAAAGAAGGCCAGCCAGCCACAGGTGACGATGATCCATACGATATTTTTATAATTAAAGAACAGCGACGCCACAAAGGCGGGCGCCGCGGCGATAAGCGCCAGGTAAATGCGCCACACGCGCAGGAGCGCGGGCTGGGGAGTTACGGGGAACACAGCCACAACACCCTCCTTTCAGATACATCTTTCGTATAACCTTCTGAATACAATTTCAGAACAGGTCTGTTATTTTGCCTGGGGTACGCCCTTCATGGTCAGCGAAATGCGCTTTTTTGCCGCGTCCACCGCCAGCACCCTCACCGTGACAATATCCCCCACCTTGACAACATCCAGGGGGTGCTTGACATAGCGCTCACACAGCTGGGAGATGTGTACCAGCCCGTCCTGATGGACGCCCACGTCCACAAAGGCGCCGAAGTCGATGACGTTGCGCACCGTGCCCTGCAAAACCATCTCGGGCTTCAAATCCTCCAGCGACAGCACGTCGGTGCGGAGCATGGGCGGGGGCAGGCTGTCCCGGGGATCCCGGCCCGGCTTTAGCAGCTCGTCGATGATATCGCCCAAGGTGGGAACACCCACTCCGGCAGCTTCGGCGATTTTGGCGAGCCCCGCCGCCTTGGCCTTGGCCTTTAAGTCCCCAATGCTTCCAGCGGCCACATCCCCCAGGGTGTAGCCGCATTGCTCCAGCAGAACCTCGGCGGCGGCGTAGCTTTCGGGGTGTACGGCGGTGTCGTCCAGAATATTGTCCGCGTCCTTTACCCGCAAAAAGCCCGCGCATTGCTCAAAGGCCTTTTTGCCCAGCCCCTTCACCTTGAGCAGCTGCCCCCGGCCTCCAAAGGACCCGGTCTCCTCGCGATAGCACACAATGTTTTTGGCTACCGCCGCGTTGACCCCCGCCACATAGCCCAGCAGGCTGTGGGAGGCGGTGTTCAAATCCACCCCCACGGTGTTGACGCAGCTTTCCACCACGCCGCCCAGGCTCTCGTCCAGCAGCGCCTTGGGCATGTCGTGCTGGTACTGTCCCACGCCGATGGCCTTGGGGTCGATCTTCACAAGCTCCGCCAGCGGATCCTGAATGCGGCGCGCGATGGAGATGGCGCTGCGCAGGCTCACGTCAAATTCGGGGAATTCCTCCGCGGCCAGCTTGGAGGCGGAGTATACCGACGCGCCCGCCTCGTTGACCACCATATAGGACACGGGCTTGTCCAGTTCGCCGATGAGCTCGGCCACAAATCGCTCCGACTCGCCCGAAGCGGTGCCGTTGCCGATGGAGATGACGGATACCCCGTGGCGCGCTATCAGGGCCTTCAGCGTTTTTTTGGACTCCTCCACCTTGCTTTGGGGCGGGGTGGGGTAGACAACCGTGGTGTCCAGCACCTTGCCGGTGGCGTCCACCACGGCGATTTTGCAGCCGGTGCGGTAGGCGGGGTCCAGCCCCAACACCACGCGGTCCTTCACCGGGGGCTGCATCAGCAGCTGGTGCAGGTTCTGCCCAAAAACCTTGACGGCCTGCTCCACCGCCCGCCTGGTGAGGGAGGAGCGCAGTTCGTTTTCCAGGGAGGGGAATACCAGCCGGTTGTAGCTGTCGGCAATGGCCTGCACAAGATAGGGCTTGGCCGGGGAGTCTCCGGTGAGGAGGCGCTGCTGGATTGTGCCCAGGCAGCGTTCGGCGTCACACTGCACCGAAACCTTGAGATAGCCCTCCCGCTCTCCTCGGTCGATGGCGAGGATCCGGTGGCCCGGCACCTTGGCGCAGGGCTCGGAAAACTCATAATAAATGGAGTAAACGCTGTCCTCCTTCTTGGCCATGGTGGTGGTGAGCACCCCCTGCCGCTCCAGGTAGGCCCGCAGTGTTTTGCGCAGGTCGGCGTCGTCTGAGATTTGCTCGGCCACGATGTCCATGGCGCCGCCCAGGGCGTCCTGGGGGGTGGGCACCTCCTCCCCCAAAAAGTCCTCCGCCAGTACCAGGGGATTTGGCATGTCCGCGTCCTGCTCCAGCAGGCGCGCGGCCAGGGGCTCCAATCCCCGGGCCCGGGCCACCGATGCACGGGTCTTTCGCTTTTGCTTGTAGGGGCGGTAGAGGTCCTCCACCTCCACCAATGTGTTGGCGCCCCGGATGGCGGTTTCCAGCTCCGGGGTCAGCTTTTCCTGGGCGTCAATGGAGGAGATAACCTCGTCCTTGCGCTTCTCCAGATTTTGCAGGTAGGTAAGCCGGGTGGAGAGGTCCCGGAGCTGGGTGTCGTCCAGACTGCCGGTGACCTCCTTGCGGTAACGGGCGATAAAAGGGATGGTTGCCCCCGATTCAATGAGCTCCATCATGTTTTCCACCTGCCACAAAGCCAGGGAGAATTCGTTGGCGAGCACTTGGGATAGCTTCAAAATATGCACCTCAAATACAATAATTACTCTATGCAAAAATTTTTGTTTTATTACAGAAGCCCGGCCAGCTGCTCCAGCAGACTGTCCGCGTACAGCGACCGGGTCAAAAACCAGGGGCCGTCATTCAGCCGTATAAACACCCGGCGGGCCGGGCCCTCCAGCAGCTCCACAACATCCTGTCCCGCGCCGCCGCGGTAAACATAGGTGATGCGCGCCCGCAGGGCGGCGTTCTCCCCGGGGGTTTCGGCGGTTTCCTCATCCAGCGAGGCGGAGATGAGCTGGACGTAGAGGGAGCGGAAGGCGGCGGCGTCAATTGCGGCCCCGTCCAGCGAAACGGCCAGCTCCTCATCCTCGCCGGTGAGGTGGAAGGTATACGCAGCCTCCGCCGTTTCCACTGCAACGGTTTCCAGGCGGTTGATATAGGGGAGCACCGCCACGGGGTCCATGAGATCGGTGTACTGCAGCTCCAGCCAGGGAAGCGCCCCTTGGTTCAGCCGGTACACAAGCTCCGTGCCCTCCTTGTAAAGATACGCCATGCCCGCGGCGTCGGGCTGGGATACCCACAGCGAGAAGCTGCCCTCCGCGCTGGCCACCTGGGCGGTGGAGTAAGGCTCGGCGAGGCCGTAGGCCGCCAAATCCTCCTCGCCGGCCACTGTGTGCACAGCCTCCTCGGCGCTGAGACCAAAGAGGCCCAGCAGGCTGCCGGTGCCGTTGGTGGCGTCCAGGCGGAGATTGATGGGGGAGAGTATCTGGTAAGTACTCAGAGCCACCGGGGAGGATTCGTCCTCCTGATTGCGCCGTATTTCCACAGGCTCCTCCCGCACGGCCCCCCCCAGGGTGATGGAGGTAAAGGTGGAATCGGTGGAATTGCCGGGGGTCAGCAGCGTGTCCATAAAGTACAGCCAGTCCTTCATAAAGGGCGCGGCAAGGGCGTCCCCCACCAGGTAGACGGCGCCGCCGGCGCCGGAGGCGTAGCGTCCGCCCCCCAAGGCGGTGTCGCCCAGCAGAATCTGCGCGGTTGTGCCGTCGTCGTAGGTCACCGTCACCTGGGCGGCGGCGGGGGAGAGGCCGAAGTCCGCCGGGTTGCCCGGCTCTTCCGCCACCAGTGTGGAAACAGCGAAGTTACAGACGGCGTAGACGGCGCTGTGGAGGCGCTCCTCCGAGACGGGATACGCTTCCGCGTTCTCCAGGACAAACCGGAAGGCGTTCCCGGTGGTTGTGGTGGCGGACTCCCCGGCGACGGCAAAGCCCCCCGCCTCGTTGTCCACACGAATGCTCCGGATGTCCGTCTCGTCCCGGGGACTGATGACAAACAGCGTGTCCTCATCCGGGGTGACCGGGTCCTCCCCGGCGGGGGACAGGTTGAGCCGGACCAGCGCCGCCGCCATCGCCAGCAGCAGAAGCGCCGCGGCGCCAATTGTAATGCCGGTTTTTTTCATTCCTTACCGATGCCTCCTGCGCAGCCAGATTACCGTGCCGGTGATGAGCACAGCCAGGGGAAGGGCGATGCAGAACAGAAATGCCAGCAGCAGAATTTGCAGCCCGGTGGGATTCATATAGGCCTCGGTCAATGTCTTGTCCGCAATGACAAAGGCGTCCTCCTTGTCGTTTAGGCTGTTCAGCAGGCTCTGCAAATAGCCGGCGTTGGCGATGTTGGAGTTGGAGATTACGCTTGCCTCCACGATCCCCTCGCTTCCGGCGGCGATGACGCTGCCGATGCGGGGCTGCGCGCCCGAATAATCCACCGACTGGCTGAGGATCAGCGCGGGCATCGGCCCGGTGGCCTCCGGCGTCCAGTCCTCGGGGGGATTGTTGGGCACCACGCCGGCTGTCTGTGAAAAATTCCACAGGGTGGAAACAGTGATGTTGTTGTCGGTGTCGAAGAGCACCTCCAAGGGCCGGGAATAGTAGGCCGTGGCGGGGAGCTGTTTCTCAATGGCGTTGGCGGCGTACACGGTCTCGCTGTACTCCACCACAGCGTAATACCGGTACATGCCCACATACATGTTGTCGTTGTTTTCAAAGACAATGCCGTCGCCCACCCCGATGCCCCACTCCGCCAAAAAGGCGTGAAGCGCCGTGAGCTCCGGCTGCTGGGCGTTGTCCATGTAGAGAAGGGTGCGGTTTCCGTCTGCCGTATCGGCGAGGAAAGCGTCCAGCTTTTTCAGCTCCGCCCCGTCAAAGTCCCGCTGGGGGGCGCAGATAATCGCCACTGCGGCGGCGGGGTCGATGTCCTCGGACACCAAATTTTGGGTGGTGACGTTGTAGTTGTTGCTTTCCAGCAGCTGCACAAAGGTGTAGAGGGCGTCCTCCTCGGCGATGCCGGATTCCCCGTGTCCCGTGAGCACACTCACCGTTATTTTATCGTCGCTGGTGACATTGAGGATAGCGGAGGTCAGCGCCTGCTCGGCCCGGGAGGATTGGGGAGTGGCTCCGTTGGCGGTGTAGCTGTAATTGAAGAGATCGTATAAGGCGTCGATCTTTCTCAGGTTGTCGCCGCATTTCACCACAATGTCGTTGGTGGCGGGGTTCACCGAGTTCAGGGGGATCAGCCTGGTGGGCTCCCGCACCGGATCCAGGTAGGTGACGGTGATGCGGCTGCTGGCCCTGCCGTAGTGGCGGATGATCTCGTTGGCCTGGAGGTAATAGGTGCCCATCCCCGCAAAGCCCTCCTCGGTGTTGAGGACGTAAACCTCAACGTCCTGTGTCAGGGTATTTATGAATTCCACCGACTCCTCCGAAAGGGAAAACGCCTTGTTCGCCGTGGTGTCCAGCGTCAGGGAAAAGCGGTCGGAAAGGGCGGATATCAGCATATTAAAAACCACAAACACCGCGACCACCAGCACGGTGACGGCGGTGGCGGCGGAACCCTTGCGGAATTGGCGGCTTTTCAAAAATGCAAGCATTTTAGTCATTGCTACAGTCTCCTTTTCACAGTTCATTTATGAATACAATTCCTAACTCCACCGCCGCTTTTCCAGCACCCGCACCGTTAAAAACAAAAAGATGGCGCAGACACTGAGGAAGAAGACCACGTCGGCCAGATTAAACATGCCGACGGAAAAGGAGCTGTACCGGTCGGAAAAGGAGATGCCGGTGATAATTTTTTGCAGAATGTCCCCGGTGACAATGGTCTTGAGGGAGCCCAGCATTAATAATAAAAACGCGCTGGCGAATCCGCCGATGGCGGCGATAACCTGGTTTTCCGTCAGCGAGGAGACAAAGAGGCAGATGGCCATGTGGGCCATGCCCAGCAGCAGCAGCGCCACCAGGTTGCTGAACACCGACAGCCAGTTGACGGCGGCGAGAACCGCCACCACAAAGGCGAAGACCACGGTGATGGCAAGACCCAGCAGGTACACCACCATGGCCGCGAAAAACTTGCCCAGCACAATGCCGGTGAGGGAGACGGGGGCGGTGAGCAGGGCCTGGTCGGTACGGTGTTTTTTGTCCTCACTCATCAGCCGCATGGTGAGGATGGGAATGAGGAACAGCACCACGGAAAACAGGTTGGAAAACACCGGGCCCAGCTGGGTGAACCCCCAATAGAGCGGCCCGGTAAAAAAGAAGTACCCCGCGAATATATAAAAAACAGCCAGGTAAATGTAAGCGATGGGCGATGAAAAGAATCCCAGCAGCTCACGGCGAAGTATTGCAAACATGGCCTATTCCCCCTCTTCCTCAGCATCATTGTCCTTGTTCGTGTCCACCTGGATATCATCGCTTAGCTCCTTTGGGGTATCGCTCTGTGCGGTGAGCTGCAGGAAGATGTCCTCCAGCGAGAGACCGCTGGCGCCCAGGGCCAGTATGGGCCAGCCGTGCTCCGCCAGGCGGTGGAACAGCTCCCGGCGCACATCCACCCCCGGCTCCGCCTCCACCAGGTATTCAAAGGCCGACGTCTCCTTGGCGCCCAGCTTGTCCACCAGGCAAACCTGGGGAATCGATTTCAGCAGCGCGTACACGTCCTCCTGGGGGCCGTCTATGCGCACCGTCAGGCGGTGGTCGCCGCTCATGGATTGGGCCAGGTTGTCCGGCGTGTCGTCCGCCAGCAGCCTGCCGTTGTGGATAACCACCACCCGCTCGCAAACGGCCTGCACCTCGGACAGAATATGGGAGGAGAGGATGACGGTGCGCTTGTGCCCCAGATCCTTTATGAGGTTGCGGATTTCGATGATCTGCTTGGGATCCAGCCCCACCGTGGGTTCGTCCAATATGAGCACGCCGGGGTTGCCCAGCAGGGCTTGGGCCAAGCCCACCCGCTGCTTGTAGCCCTTGCTGAGATTTTTGATGATCCGGTGCTGTACGTCGGTTATTTTTACAAGCTCGCAAATCTCGTCCAGGTGGGCCGCCTTTTTCAGCTTAACCTTCTTTAAATCGTAAATAAAGGATAAGTATTCCATCACCGACATGTCCGGGTACAGCGGCGGCTGTTCGGGCAGGTACCCAATTTGGCTCTTTACCTGCATGGGCTCGTCAAAAATTTCGTGGCCGTTAACAGTCACTGTGCCGTCGGTGGCGCCCACGTAGCCGGTGATAATGTTCATGGTGGTGGATTTACCGGCGCCGTTGGGCCCCAGAAAGCCCAGGATTTCGCCATCCTGTACGGTAAAGCTGATGTCGTCCACGGCGTATTTGTTTCCGTAATTCTTTTTGAGATTTTTTACCTCGATCATTGTATCCTCCCCTTTTGGAATAGAATAGCAGATTATATGATTGAATTTGTAAATAAAACATGAAGCGATATGGAAATCTATAATGCCAGTACTATAAATGACCTCGACTATAGTATGCACAATTTTTGGAAAAATTTCAATCACTTTGTTGCGCCGGGGGTTAAAACTATTGACTTTTGCAGGTGAAATAGTGTGTAATGGGAAGGAAAACGATTTGATTGGAAAGGAGAAGTGCAATTGGCTACGCTCAAAGCCTTTGGCGCGATGCGCTTTACACCCAAGGCCGGGGATCTGCGGCAGCTCGTGTGCCCCCCCTACGACATTATCAGTGAGGAGGAGCGGACAAGGTATCTGGACGTGAATCCCCATAATATTATCCGCCTGGAGCTGCCCCGGGAGGGGGCCGCCCCCTATGCCGCCGCGGGGGAGACCCTGCGCGCCTGGCTGGAGGACGGAATGCTCGCCTGTGATGAGCCGGAAAGCCTGTATTTGTATGAGGAGGAGTTCAATGCCCCGGGGGGGCGGGAAAAGGTCTGCGGCCTGGTGGCCCGTGTCCGGGTGGAGGAATTTGAAAAGGGCGTGGTGCTGCCCCACGAGCAGACGCTCTCCAAGGCCAAGACCGACCGGTTCCAGCTCATGCGAGCCACCGGCTGTAATTTCAGTTCCATTTACTCGCTGTTCTTTGACGCCGACCGCGGGGTGACAACGCTCATAGAAGGGGTTTGCCGGGAAAACGCGGAGGTGGAGATCCGGGGGGAGGAGGACATCGCACACCGCGTGTGGCGCATCACCGACAAGGCGCTCATACAGAAGCTCATCGGTCTGTTCGGCGACAAAAAGCTCTATATTGCCGACGGGCACCACCGGTACGAAACGGCGCTGAACTACCGCAATCACCTGCGGGAGCAGGGCGTGGTCACCGATGAAAGCCACCCCGCCAATTATGTGATGATGACGCTGGTGAATATGGAAAATCCGGGCCTGGTGGTCTATCCCACCCACCGCATTGTGCGGGGGCTCGCGGATTTTGACCCGGCCAAGGTGCTGGCGGGCTGCCGGGAGTATTTTGATGTCGTACAGAGCAGCGCGGAGGGGATTGACCGGACCCTGGCGGAGTACGACAGCCGGGGACAAAAGGCAATGGCCCTGTACACCCCCGGAAGCTGCCGAGTGCTGGCGCTTCGGGAGCCCAAGGTCATGGAAAAGATGCTGCCGGGCGCTTCCGG
>Ga0153939_1000273_pt1 | contig 18644 bp, 16 predicted proteins | sample TSNJ023MetaG_FD_104734 | JGI IMG/M metagenome (GOLD analysis project Ga0153939, IMG submission 104734) | Attine ant fungus gardens microbial communities from New Jersey, USA - TSNJ023 MetaG | ecosystem: Host-associated > Fungi > Mycelium > Unclassified | place: USA: New Jersey, Brendan T. Byrne... | reverse complement strand
GAAATTGCCCACCATATTACCGGTCCAACGATATTGACCAAAGTAGATGATTAGTTCAAATGCCAATGTTATTGATTTCAAGCTCACTTGAAACCAAATTGTAGCCATCTACATCAGATTCAACCATGGAAGTCGGAAAAGTGCAATGTACTGGTCAGACAGTAGCCAATAAAGCATCCTCCAGCTCTTTCTCTCTTTCTTTCTCCCTTTCCACACGCTCTCTTTCCCTTTCCCGTTCTCGTTCGTGCTCACGTTCTTTTCCTCTCTCTTTCTCCCGTTCTTTCTCAAGTTCTCTTTCCTTCTCACGGACGGCTTCATTTTCTCGCATACGGACATATGATGGGACCGTGTTAGGTTTGTAGTTCAGGTGGCGTTCTACGTAGAAAAGCATGTATGCCGATGATTGCAGGCAAGCCGACAAGCTCGAATGAGTCATCCTGGGTAAAAACGGGAATCATTAGTTACAGCGGATTCTAAATACATCTATCTCAGAGAAACACGTGCTTATCATCGTCAAATTTAAACCATTCGTCTTTGAATCTGGCATAATTGGTGTAGTGACCATTGTCCAGATGCCCTTCATGGTTAATTACGGCAAATAATTCGTATTCCAACGACAAACCCTCCGTAGCAGATCTGACAGCAGATCTAACAACGAAATCAGCCTACAGCGCTAGTGATTGCCTGATAGATGACACATACAAGGTTAACAGGCAATCAGATCGAAATCATTGAGTACATTCAGAACTAGTTCGTGAATGATAGACATCAACAAACATATGGTCAGAAACCTACGAATTGCCATCATCTATTTTGGTGTAGCTGTTGACGTTCTCTTTTTCTATCTCCTTCATCATGGAGGTGGTATAGCGTGCCATGTCTAATGTAGCAGGGAATTTGATTTTTGTATCAATCTTGCGCGCAGAAGACTTGTCTGCTGTCTTATGCTCAAAGCGCTGCAAATATTTAAAAAGTGAAACAGCGTCCCTAGGATCAAAATGATAGACTGAGGGCACTATACCTTGAGCTGAAAAACTAAGACAGGTGGCAGTTTTCGTATACTTAGCCGCTTACTAGCCTCCTGTGATCGCATGCGATAGAAGTGTGAACGAAAGCTTCAAGGGAAAGATCGTGAAAACTCTGAGATCTTGGACATACATGAGTTTTGCCGCATTTTCCACATGAATAATCCTTCAAGCCCAGCTTTTCTGGTTGTGTGAACCTGATCAGAGCACCATAATACATGATTAGTCAGATAGATTGGATGGATAGCATCAGAGGTGAGCAAATTTATATACAGCGAACCAAGGAATTTACGACAAAGAAGATGCGAATTCTTAGTATGACAACGACCAACATCTGTGTGGATACATACCTATTGAGGCAAGCGGTGAGAGTGTTGTCATTGTGAGGTGTTTCGGCTCCGGCACTATTCTTGACTGCCACTGAACCAGAGCGTCCATTGGTATTTTTGTTGATTTCAAGGCTGATGTCCATCATCGGGTCAACGGTGCTCGTTATGTTTCCGCAACGTTCGCATTTAACGTCACTCTGCAGCTGACCCGAGAAAGTAGAGTGAACTACACAGTTACAAGATACGTTTGTAGATCCCCGAGAGGTTGAATGGATCTGGTTCAATGCAGAGATGAAGAACTCGTGAGCATCTTGCTGTGCATGACCCGAGAGCTCAGCTGAAGCCTTCCAAGTTGTGGTAAGGAAATTGATGGGTCCGTAAGGGGCTGTATCATCCGAATAGACCTATCGTTCCTGTTAGCACGATATGCTAATCGTACTTACTATGTATTCACCTCTTCTAAAAGCCTGTCCATCTCGCAGCAAGTGCAATTATCGGTCTTGCATTGTCTGCGATTATGTTTGTCGCCAAGAAAATAATTGCGGACCAGAGGATTGTGGATCAAGCACTGCAGTACCACATTCATGAAACACGTCTGACCGAGATTTAATAATCCTCGTCGACCTGGTATGTGATTTTGTGGAGATTCAGAAAGAAATCCCAGAGTTCTTGATCTTACCTTGACAGGGAATCGCGGCAGCACCTTCAAGAGTTGCGGTTTCTTGTTCATTTGGAACCCAAAGAGAATATGGTTGTCTGAGCATTTGGGATACTGGGAAAATCTTAGATGTCACAGAAATTTCGATGCACGAGATGTACCTTGAAATCGGGTGGTTTTCTCCTCTGTATAGAGGATACAGCTCGTATAAACCTGCTCAATAGTTTCGTTGAAGATAAAGTTATTGCACTCGGCACAGAACAAGCAACCAGATCCAACGTCAAGACCTAATCCAGTTAGCATAGATATTACGCGAGCTGATTTCGACGCATACAGAATTTATGATTTTCGCGTTCAAGGTGATGAAGGATATGCCTGTCAAGCCAGCATCCGGTAAAGGAACATTCCATGCATGCAATCGGTCGTGATAGTGAAGAGTCGCATTCTCCACAGGTTGGTGCAGTGACCTAGGTAGCATGAGCAGATAGTCTTGGAAATATTAGTAAATACAACCTTTCGACGTTTAGATGGATTGTTGAAAATGGATTTTCTACGTATACTCCACATTGTCATGACCTTGAATTGGCGAATAAATCGTTCTCTTTTGGATGTGTCACGGATCATGTCTTTGACGTGTGGGCATTCAGTTGTTTCAGGTCCGACGTCCATAATCCAAGATTCTGAGATGCAGGAGTTGATATATCATCAGCATGTGCCATCAACTTAACTCACCAGTCTATGTCAAAGGTAGTATACTGAACTACAAAGTTATGTGGGAGGTCACCGTCACATTTATGTCACGTCAGCCTGGTCTGTAACTTACAGGTTGCAAGGTCGTCCGACATCTGAGACCTGGGTCAAACACTGGCTCTCAGAAATCTGTATGATGCCTTGTATTTTTTGTGATGTCTCTGCAGCGAAAGGGTTTTCCATCGTATATGAGGTATGCATTTCTCTCTCTCTCCACACTGCTATGATAACTTTTCTAGGATGACAAATTTGTAGCATTTAAAGACATTTCACCAGCAGCAGTTGTCCATGTCCAAGTGATACCCAAGAACCACATTGGTAATCGCCCCAAAATATGTAACGGAATTCTCACGACAGTCCTCTTCTAGAGAGCGTGCGCTCCCTAAGGAAAAGTGACGCCGTGACCTGTTGGTGATATTCCTTCCGAAATTCTGCTCTCTTGATTCATTGGTGATTGGTCAGTGCGATCAATGCAAAAAATTGGAGAGACAATCTTGGACAATCACAACGTTAGCCCCGACATGAGAAAGTAATGTTTGCTAATTTCGACTCGTAGGTGCATTAGTTTATTGAGGCCAATCGTAGAATGGGTTTTCACATACCTCCATTTAACTCAATCAGCCATCTACACTTACACGTTCAAGCAAGGCCATACACTCCGCAGTTCAGGGCCTTGGATTACCCCATAAGCAAAGGATATGGGTCGAATCACAAGGGTTTAAGCTGGTTTGTCGAGGTTCAACAGGCCATTAAGATCCTAGAAAGCGGGCGTCAAATAAGAATCTCACCCTGTTGAGTTTAGCACTGGTTCATCTGATTCTATTTCCCACTGCTAAGTTTATGCCTTTGGCTGTTCGCTACTGTGATTATAATAGCATCCCTGGTTCCTGACTGGAGGCGACTTTCACCACGTCATCTAGAATAGTCTGTATTTTCTTCCTGTGCAACGATTTTCTGCAAAATCCGTCATTTCACAAATTATAGCACTACAAATCTATCTCTAATGGTAATCATGACTTGTATCTAGCCCAATAGTGAGTTTCGTACTTGACCGACGCCCCCGTCACATCTCCACCGTTGAGAATGTAGCTGCCACGGGTTATTAATATTCCACCTATTTTGAGGTTGCTTATCACTTGACACGGTCATGCTTCTCTCAATCTTGTACCTTATGTCAAGGAATCATTCGTCAGATTTCGATAAAGCCTGATCAAGTATTTGTATAGTGACCGTTGGTACTTTGTCCAACGTTTGTAATTGCGTGTATGAGAATAGCTGCCTAAACTTGAATGTGAACGGTGATTCTACCTTCCTTTCAAGGCTCTGATCCTTCATAAGGTAAAGGTTTAGCATGAGGTCGGATATTCTTGGTCGCACGCGCCGTGCATTTAACTATGTTTCAAAATTGCCTGCGACAACAGATTAGAAATTTTCGAGGATAGCGCCACTTTTCACCTAAGTCTGAGTAAGGTAAGATCTGTTGGCTCATGCTCATTATAACACTCACTTCCCTTCTTTTTGGACCAGTTTGCTGACTCCATTATGCTGACTCTATTCCCTGCTAGATGAGATGCATTCAAAACTTGGTATAATATTATCTGTATGCCAGCCCTTCAGGAGAACAGAGAACATGTGCTTCACCTAGAGACCGTCTGAAGGCGGCCGTATCTGATGAATAGATCCCGAAGCACTGTTTTTTGACGTCTCAATTGCGCTCTTAGACAACTTTGTGTGATGGTCTTACATTGCGGCCCACTGGACTCTTTTCCTATTTAAAGGGCACCAATTGTGTGAAAGGACTCAGCACTTGCCTGAGTGAACTCTAGACCTCAGACATGATTTACCTTTCTACGTGCCTCTGTGCTCTTCTTCTCACAAGCCTTTCATCTTCCGCTCCCGCGGGACCGTCAGATGCTGGCAGCTCCACTATTTCCTCCACCGTTTCCCTTCCTTCCTCTGCAAGTGCACCAGTATCATCTTCAGCAACTGCAGTTTCCTCAAGTGTTGCAGCACCAGCATCAGCTACTTCTCCCGCAGGAACTAAGGCCGGCAATCCACCTCCTGCATCCGAAACCGTCCCCACAATCAAACTTGATCCAAATTTTCAATTGTGGAATGAGTCGTCAAATAACCAGCCAGAGCCGATTCGTGGTTCTCTCGGCGTTCCGATTATTGGTCCTAGCTCGGACGTCCCCATCGATAAACAGAATGCGGATTTTCTCGCTCCTCCTACAACAGATCATGGTAGCCTGTAAGTCAATGCTGATATGTCCCTCGGAGTACTATCTTCACTCGATTTCTCAGAGGAAACGCGAAATGGCCATTTAGTCTGAGTCATAATCGGCTCCAGACAGGAGGGTGGGCCCGTCAAGAGAATAGTAAGACTGTGCCTTTGTCAGCTCTGTTATGATTAACGCCTCGTTGCACAGTCGATGTGATGCCTCTTGCAACAGGTTGGCTGACTAGGTTGATTATTAAATATAAGCTCAAATACCTGCAGAGATGGCAAGTGTGAATATGAGATTAGAGCCTGGAGCCGTTCGGTGAGACACTTTATGTTGAACTGTGCATGCTTTCTCACCCCTTGATCAGAGAGATGCACTGGCACAAGACTGCAGAGGTATTGCATGCCTTTGATTAACACTCATAAAAGCTAATGTATAACCTGATCGAAGTGGGCCTATGTCCTGAAGGTAGGTAGATCAAGGACAAGATGAGATCCAAATCTGATAAAGCATGCCCAGGGAACTACCCAAGTATCATCTGTTGACCAGGATGGAAAGAATTATTTAGCCAACGTTGTCAGTAATGAACTTCACCATGTTACCCAGCTCTCATGAGGATTCATAGGGTCCTGGAGATCTTTGGTACTTCCCTGCTGGCATTCCCCACGCGCTGCAAGCTACAAATGATGATCCAGATGGCACAGAATTCATCCTGGTTTGTTGATGATTGATGTTTCTGATTTCTTATGGATCGCCTATTCTTAGGTGTTCGACTCCGGTGCATTCAGTGAAGATAGTACCCTCCTTCTCACAGATTGGCTGGCCCACGTTCCTGAAGAAGGTAAGATCTTGTTTTGATGTCAACTGTCTAAATTAATCCAATTCGCCGCCGGCAGTGCTCGCAAAGAATTTCCGTGTGTGAGTGGACGTTCCAGATCAGTAAACCTGGCATTGAGTACCCATAGGGAATCCGATGCGCTGAAAAACATACCTGCCGAAGAGCTCTATATATTCCCTGCCGGTACTTATTTCACAAGGAGGAGATAAGATAAGAAAAAATGTAGCTCACCTTCTCGCCAGGACTCCCTGAATCAACCCAAGCGCCGACGAGCCCTCAAGGCACTGTACCCGAACCATTCTCATTCCAATTTTCCAAAGTCAAGCCTACGACTTTCAGCGGCGGTTCTGTGAAGGTGGTGGACTCTACTACGTTCACGGTCTCAAAAACTATTGCAGCTGTTGAGGTGACTGTTGAACCTGGAGCAATGCGGTCAGTATATGAGACCTACTTTCGGCTATTCACTGACAGTTACGGATGACAGCGAACTCCACGTAAGGGCCTCTCTTGAACGTGTTTGGAATTGAATTGAGCTATTTTAACCAGTGGCATCCCACGCAAGACGAATGGAGTTTCTTCCTGTACGTGCTATCTATAAACCTGGCAACAAATTTTCATCCATTTTTAGCGAAGGAAATGGACGAGTGACGATCTTCGCGGGACAATCGAACGCACGTACCTTCGATTACCAGGCAGGTGACATTGGTAAGTACCATCCACATGTTTAATCGCTAATATGGGTATGACATGATTGATAGGATATGTTCCTGCATCCATGGGTGAGCTAGAACAAGCTATAAATATATAAAATACTGAAAATATCTCAGGTCATTACGTGGAGAATACGGGAAATTCCACATTGAGATTCCTTGAAATATTCAGAGATGGTATGACCACGAACTGCCCAGTTGAACACCAGAATCAAAGCAGATTTCTTTACAGATAAATTCCAGGACGTCAGTCTGAACCAGGCAAGCAAACACATGCAAAAGCATCTGTAATCAGGGTTTCATTAATCGGTTTTTAGTGGCTCGCTCTCACTCCGCCTGCGCTTGTTAAGGCTCACCTTGGTTTCTCGGACGACGTCATTTCCAAACTGACCAAGACGAAGCAGCCCGTTATTGCTGGTTGAAAGTTCTTGGTTCGGTAACAGATTGAATATGGCCCAACTAGTTCAGGACACTCCAGATTGACGTATCATTGTATGCACGATATGATAAAAATAGCATTTCCTATTCTTATCGCTGTCAACCATGAGGCCAGTTCGTCAACCGTTCCGTCTATTCAATTTTAGAAACTGCTCCAGAAATTTGGTGCGGGATAGATGTTCTTTGCTTGAGATAAACCAGTAAATACTTGATCCAGAAAGCTCATAGATTGCGCAGAATGTCGATCATCTCTGTCTAATGTTGAAAATCATGGATAATGGTGGGGATCTGGCTCAACGAAATGGGTGTGATGATGGATGTCTAGTATGGATTCCATGTGACACAAGCATGAATAGGCTTGGTCTAGGGTGAGTCTAGGACGGAACACCAAATCTGTAGGGGTCCTGATATCAGTGGAGCCCGCTATATTCCAAAAGACCAGAGCAAGGAGCAGTGAGTAGCCATTACATAGATTCGAATAGATTCTGTTTGGGGATAGCCTATCACATTGGACAGGGAATTGGACATCATCAGGGAGGCTGTACTGTAGGGAGGAGGATGATTTGTCGTCGTTTTCGGTGGTGACTTCTCCGCCTGGCTATGCACCTTGGATAATCGATGATCATACAAGTGATGATATTCACTTTGGAGGGTTTAATATCAGCAGTGGAGAGGGTCCGTCAAGAATACGCTTGGAGGAGGTGGGTCTTGAATGGGTTTGTTGGTCCAGACTTTAAACAACCAATGTTTGGCGGATCCTATTTTTGTGCCTCGCCATTGCACCCTAATAATTGGACGCCATGCTGGAGTAGCCATCCGACCTGTTAAAATAGATTGCCCACAACGTGGCTGGAGCACCGTCACAAGTTTATGACGTGAATTGGATCTCCTGAAATCGATATATCATTGGAAGACATAGTCGGAACAATTTCTGGGAATTGCTGCCTTCGAGATCTAAGATTGACTTACTTGAAGACAAAATACTGTGTATTCAGTGGCGAAGGACCGAACCGAACGTTTTGTATCACTGCTTGGTTCAATTGAGAGGATTTTCAGTGGATTGTATCTTAAGAATCCAAAGACTTGACCGCCTACTGCCTCACGCAGGTCGCCCAAGGAGATATCACACTTGTCCAGAAGTCTCAAGTCAAGACGAGGGAGACGAAAGTGAGGGTTGGCAGGAGCATGGAAGGCATCACTTGCCATATTCAATGTCGCTTGAGCTGGTTATCTGGTTTACAGGCTGATACCTAGTGCAATCGATATTCAAGAGCCCATCTTTAAAGTGTATGGTGCCTATCGATGGTTGATGTTAATACTTGAGCTCCGGATTTTCACAGAATCCCGTAATTAGACCCCAGATTAGCCAGATTCATGAAAAAGCACTCTGAGATGAGAGAGACAGAGAAGATAAATTTGCTCTCATCAATCTTCAATCCATACGAGTGCATCCAGCCAGACCAACCGCCGAATGGTTTGTAGTACTATTTGTTGGAGCGTTCACCAGCCGAGTTTGATGAACCTGAGGAAGAGGATTTTCCCTCGGAGTTGCTTTTTCCTTGAGGCATAGGTTGTTGTTACTGGAATTATATTGGTCAGAAAATCGAACCTTGTGTATCTGAAGGTAGAGCTTGTGAAATTGTGCACCAGAAAGCTGAATAGACTATTTGTTGGTGGTGAAGAGGGGCTGCAGGTCTGCGATCTTTTATGACTTGTATGACGTAAGGAAGCTCTTGGCTAAACTTGGCACGATTGAGCACAATAGCTAAATCATCCCAACTGCTCCTCCCACTCACATCCCTTTCCATCCTGAAATCAATGGCCCATTTGATCGCATCTCTTCTTCCTTGATGCACATCAACCCCAAACCAAATTGTAAGACTCGCAGCTGCACAAATTACAAAAATGAAAGGAAACCCCTTCCAGTTACTCCCACTCTTATCAATAATCGCCTGGGCCTATCACACTCGAGGCGCGATTTGAAAGCCCGAAGAACCCAAAGAACATATTATCATAGCCAGGAGGACAGAGTTCAGCCATCATGGTCTGCGAAAATGCGTAATAGGGTGCTTGAAAGAGGCCAAAGACAATACTATACGCCCAGAATTCCCAGACATTATGGAATCTATGCATGTATCAGTAGACAGATCCATACAGGGAGAGAAAAGAACTAAATGTACCCAATCTTTTTTGTCCAGATACCCAGCATACCCCAAAATGGAATGAGGATTGTAAACAACAGACTAGGGCAATTAATGAGACGACTATGACATTAGAAGAATCGCAAAATTTGCTTGCCATTTTCTTCGTACTAATCTTCCAGTACTTTTGGACATACCAGAAGCCAAGTGTATCAACAGTGGAGGTAAGGGCTTGCAAAAGCCCCAAGGTACGTGTTCTGGAGGAAGCTAAATTCAAATTTATCATTTTGACAGATAGAGACAAGAGTCCCTGTTGTGTTCAGGCCCTGAAATGATCGCAATATCAGTCTCAACGTATGATGAGAGGATTAGGGAGAGACCCACGTCGGCAAGGAAGAGAGACGCAAAAAGATATATAGATGTACAAGGGAGTTTCTTGTACTGCTTGATTGCAAGCCAGATTTGTTTCTACCCGGACAATGTTGCTGGAAGATGACTTGTTGGACAAAATCAGTCTTGATGGAGATAAACAAGAGTATAGGGAGACGCACACCACTAGATGCCAGCGACAACCCACCATGCATTAATTCTGAAGTAGGTCGCTTGACTCGTTCTTTAGCAAGAAAATTGGATGCGTAATGGATGATACAGTGATTATTAACCCTGGGGTCGTTCTTCAAAGGCAAAAGTAGGGTGAGATTCAAGCAGAGAACGATGATGTAGCCAATATTGCTGTGTGTCTATCGCATGATTCGTCAAGAGGCCACAATGAGATCACAGGTAAATAAACTGTGCTAATGTTGCTGATTCTGTTCTTCTCCAAGCTCTCTTCACGTTCATAGTCCTCCAGATCGACTTCTCCATTTTCATATTTCTCCCGTAATTCTCGTGCGTGTGCGGTATTCCTGGCTAGTCTCGGAAAGGCAGCTGCGTAGAACACAAGTGTCGCCCCATAAGTGATAAAACCAATCATGACCAATGCCATGGCTAATCCCCATCGAGAAGGCCCTGTTGAAGATGATTGCCATTTTGATTCCGCGCGAAGAGACTTGCCACCTACCCGTCAAGCTGGAAAATTGGGCAGCCCAGCATATGACTGTCACTGAGAACAATAACCACCACCCAAAGATTTCGTAATCTGCAGCTGAGCCGATGGTGGCGAACAACAGAGTCAAAGCGGCAAAGCTGACACCGTTCGCAATCAGAACTATACTTGCGACTGCTTTCGTTCAACCACTCCATGTAAGTACGCATTGTCCGGATGCATCTTGCGCGAGGCATGAAGACCCAGGCCCTCTTGTAGGGTCGTAACCAGCTGCAGTGGCGAGGGATTGAAACAACGTCATAGAGAAGACTTCAGGACTGACACTCTGTCACACGCCGTTTGAGAGCCACGAATTTTAGATAATATTGAGAACGGACATTATTCCCGTTGTAATACACTATGTTGTAATCAGAATCAATAACCTTCGCTCAGCCGAGACAAGGACGTACTGTAATGACTCCATAACTCTCTCCTCGTTACAATCGGTTCATCTGGAGCCGGAGCCATTACCAGGTCATTTTGGGCTTTGTCTAGTCCCTCAGTTTATGACAACTTCTTTATCATCACTGGAAGGCTTGACGGTTGGCATCTCTGGGACGTGTGAACAGCTCGCAATAAACTGACCACATTGAATATCTCGCGGGTCAGGCTATTTAAAACTAGGGTCATGTGCGGGCTGAGATATACGTGACACACAAGGAGCATGTGATGTTTTCAGGATTTCTATTCCGCAGCTAGTGCTAAGACGCGGAGGGCCTCAGCAGGGCCTGACATTAGAGTGTGTGTCTACAGAAGGCACGCGGCCATAAGAGGAGGGTGTAAGCGAAGTTTGCTAGTGGATGTTTGGTAGCAGCAAATATGATGACTTATTTTATCTTATAACTGCAGAGATATGACTACGGCACAGCGTTGCCGAATAATCCCGTGACTGCATATGTACCTGCCCTAATCGACGCGTTTCGAACATTTTTTCCTCTCTTCATTGAATTATGTTGACCATCCCATGGGTGAGTTCGAAGTTTTATTGTTCGACAGGATGTCACTTTTATGTGTCGAGTCTCATCGAAAACCTAATCGATGAAGCTGTGTGGCTTTTTGTCATAGTTACACTGATCGGTTTTTTTCCCTCGTCTTTTCAGAAGCTAACCTCATTCCTGCACCAGTGATTTCTTATAATGGTGGCTTATAGGGACATTTTTCTCCTTCTTAAGTGTTGGTTGAACTGAGTCGTGCCGAAGTATTCGGGTGGGTCTTCATTTGATGTTCACATCCATTCTACTATTGTACTCCATCTCAAGGATGATATTATCATTTTCAAACTAGAGTATCTGAGTGCCTCTATTGTGGCCCGATGCTTTTAGCATGCCGTATATGCTGACTTATTTCAAATCTTGTCTCTGAGCATCACTCAAATCTTAGAATAGGTCTCCTTTTTCTTATGTGCAATTATTCAACGCCTTTTAACCTGGATTGACGGGTATGTAACGCATTCACTTAATGCAAATGATGATTCAAAGGAGTTACCGCCTGAGCTAGTCTACTAGCGATGACGATGACTCCATGGCTGTTTTTTACTTTTCTGAATCTGAAATATTGTCTTAAATCTTTCATGAGCTTACGCCTTTCCAGGATCAGATATGCTTTGCCTAATCGACTGATTTTTCTACTTGTAAGCAGTATGTATGAATTTTCTTCTCCTATCCAATGATGTTCCATCACGACGGTCTTCGTATCTTCGCTGCCGAAAATGCCCGCACAGCTCAATCCTCGGGCAACCCCCTCTGATCTTCCCTCTTTTTGTTTGAATCCTGCTGATTGATTATCTTCAGGTTTACCCGTGCTACTATCTCCAAGTCCTGTGAGTATTCTGTGGGTTTGAGTCTTCCTCTCCATGATGAATCAATATCACAAACCAACTAGAAGCTGTTGATGAATTGCTTTGGCGTTGATTATATTATTGTCTATCTGATCTTGTGTCATTGTTGGTATTTGTACTGACTTTTTCCTCAGGCATCAAACTCACCTATTTACAATTACTATGATAATCTTCACAATATACCAATGGTGTATGAAGTTATACTTTAGCCAAGGTCTTTGACTTGAGATTTGAGTAGAGAGAGACTACCAAGGTGTTAGCAGAGCGGATCTAGACGAGAGGTAGTGGTAGTGGTTCTGCATAATAGGCATTCAGAACGATCATGAATTTGGAGGTATTAGGTATTGCAATTTGGCGAAGATTGTCATGGTGTTGGGGTGGGGCCAACGAGCATCGTCAAGACCGTGCGTAACTTTAAGTACTTTGCTAAAAACTCAAATTTAAAGAACGCCTGGTTAAGACGTGTAGTCTTGATGTAAAGTAAAGGGGAATTAGGGCACCTGGAAGCCAAACTGGGAATATTGGACCACATTGAGACTTTTGTTGTCATGACGAATTGTCCCGGGCTGTGAAGGGTACCTAGATAAGTTGGCCGTACTGATAGTGCTCCTAAAAGGTCATTTTTCAGGCCAGATGTTCGCAGAGTTCGATAGACTCTTCGGCTGATTCCTCAAGCTTCCTCAAGGACTGGACAGCTTTCATGCGGAGCATAGAGGCCCTGAACAGCATATCACGGAGAGTCAGATGGTACAACGATGTAAAACGGTTGTTCAAGTAGGATTGATGAGGAGGAATTGTTGAGGCGAAAAATGGCTGATCTAGAACGTTTGCAGCCGAGGTACGGGGATGCGAAGAAGATAGAGAAGACATCGGCCCCAATAATGATGGATAGGGTCCTAAATGAAGCAAGAAGTGTCTTATGACCACTCTCGTGCGGCTAGGATCCCAATAGCAGTTGATGCAAATAATCTACGTAACGTTCCAGAAATTATGGAATGAGCTTATCAGGTTGCCTTGGGAAGGGTAAAAGGTTCTCCAAATGGATGGGGTGTGGTGTGGTGTTCTTGCGATATTAGGACACGGAAGTGTCAGTTGGGTTCCTCTTTTTCTTCTTCTTCAAAGTAGCCTAACTTCAAGATGCGTGAAAGGATCTTTCGACAAGGAATCTATCGGTGAGTGGCCGTTTTGGGTTGGATCGTGGTCTGTTTTCAGACGCATCAAAACATTGTAGGACTGTATTGTAGGACTGTATTGCAGTCAGTAGCAAGCCCTGGAGGGACTATATTCCTCTAAATGCCAAGTGAAGTTGATCATGACTATCATCGCGCGTTTCACGTCTTTATTATTATTGCTCTCTTATGAGATACTCAGATGATATAAAGCAACCACTAGAATATCATGTACATTCCCCAGCTATATAATAGAACAAGACTAGCGTGCTAGTAAACATACTTCAATAAGATGTATCAGTCTCAATAGAAATTTCTTGGTAGGAAAATAAACTCACGATGAATTCATCGTTCTGTAAATCCGTCATGTCATCGAAGGCTCCCTGTCCCACCAATGAACTAGGATCACCACTACCAGTCTTCGAAATTTCCAGGTTTTCTCTTGCTTTGGTGCGAGCGATTTCGGCCTCCTGGACGCTCAACATAGAATAATCGATGATTTGTGCACCTGCTACAGCGTCAGTCCTTGAATCTATTTGAGGGCCACTGGCTTACGCACTTTTACCAGCCAGTACTCTTCGCCTCATGTTTCTAGCGTTAAGGAAGTGGAGATACAAGGTCGTGCAACAGACGATGACGAAGCAAGAAGAATAACACGCTAGCATTGCCCTCAAACCTGTAGTATCTTCATCAATGGTGATCTGCTTTTCGATTGCGAGAAGTATTACCACGCGTATAGTAAGGCTGATCCTGGGGTTTAAACAACAGAGGACCAACCTTAGTAGTTTAGAGCATAAATAAGACATTCAGATGCTTTATTTAATGACGCACAATATTACCGCTGACGGTTCCCATCGTCATGAATGCAGTAGTCTGGGAATGTTTTCTATCTCATTACCTGCCTATTTGTGTCAGATCATCGAGCATACCGTAGTTTTTTTCGTGTGGCCTGCGACATTTGTACTTTGCCAGTTGAAAATAAGAGGAATGATAGAGCTGTGGCAAGCTAACATGTAGTATGCCAACAATAAGAACGGATGGTCTTCATGTGATCTTCCGAGGCACAAAAGTAGGGCTTTTGTAGTTTTTTAGAGGACCTGATATGTAATTATTGAGAAGGAGGCGCACCTGTCCCTGTGATACATGGAATCAGTAGCAAAAGGATTACGGGGGACTTCATCCGGAATCGCTTTGCGGCCCACTTCAATGCGAATCAATTATTTGATATATTCAAAGAGAGGGAGACAAGGCACTCACGAACGCGACGAATATGGCAAAAATTTGCATCACCCCGAACGGCATATTGAACAACATAACTTCGGATCTTCATGGATGAATATACTTGAGCTCGAAGCATTGGAAGGGAGCCTACCCATCGAACCCGAACCCCTTCAAAATGAGGGGACCAAAGGTTCCGATTCCTCCAGCAGGAAGGGCCATCAAGAACATAAGCGTCATCCAACACCAAGACTTTAGGTCAGTGATCATTTCAAGTGCCTGGGACAATTTGAAAATTTTATTCTCGAGTCCTTGATTGTTTGCCCGTAACCGCTAAGTGCACAAATGTCAATTGAGAAGTATGATTGACCCTCCTCTCATTACCTCTACAGCAATGATCTTTTCATCACCTGAGAGAAACTTGCATTTTGTTGGGTTGTCTGGAAACACGGAGAAACTGTTCAGGGAAAGGAAGGTGAACAAACACACTAAGATACTGAAAGTGGCGCCTACCTGATCATCCCAACGACGACTGTAACGCATCCGAGTAACAAAAAAATAATTTGGTACCGGAAAAGAATCTTGGAATGGATATGACCAATCCCATACATGATCAGGCTGCCAAAAATGTTTCCCCATCCATTATTCGAATACCACACTACAATAGTGTTCAAACTCAGTAAGCGGACGAAGATCTTGGTTGAATGTGTTTACCTGCAACACGAAATCCCTGTTCATGGCGACGATACCAAATTTGACCGACTAGAATGAAAGCGGGCTGGATCGACGCTTCGAACGCCCCAAGCTTTGTTTTATTTATCATCATCAACCTGGTAGGATGGAAACGCGGTGGAAAGTTTAACGTACAAAGAATCTGCCAATGAGCAGACCAGTGAACCCCCGCGTAGCCGACATACATGCCAAAATCGCTCCCCAGGATACAACAATGAAGGGAATAAATTTTGAAAGCGGAAACCTGACGAGGAAGTATGCTGATAATGGCTGAAGCAGAAGCTGCGCCACACTGTCCGGATGTCAAATTATAGGACAAATCAGAAGAGTTAATAACATACAAAACTATGGATCCCAATAGGGAGTACTCTCTCCCAATGAGGTGTGCGTCGCCAATTATGCCGAATACGGAGGAGAACGAAAGTGTTTGCTTATCCATGTCTAGAATTATCTTAGATGGATGCCTGAAGGCTCAAGGAATACCCACACTGTAGAAAATATATCACAAACATGATGGGCATGATGCTGCCTGAGCGTCAGTCTTGGCCAAGGAGAGTAGTCAGAACCTATACCAGCGATCTATTTTCTTGAGAACTCTCGCATCTTCTTCAGCAGTCACGTATAGTGGTGGCTCTGTAACGAAACATTTGACATCTTTATCTTGCTTTGTGTCTTCCCCAAAAGACTCTTTCAGAGGCGTTTCGGATATCATACAGCCGATGGGCGTAGTGCGAGAACCAGTCGAGATTAAGACACCAGAGGAAGAGGCTATATTTCATAGGCTATATAGACCATTGCTGAATAGCAGCCCAAGGGCAGAATCACCGCGTAGGCGTCTCCATGGATTAAGCTCAGGAGTTAACTTTCACTACTGGCCGTTGGATTTGGTTCTCGTATAGCCAGACTGAGTATGATGATAGCAGATAATCTTATTCGTGCGGTGATGCATGCAAAGATCACCGAGGGTGAGTTCTTCTGGATCGAGAAGTTGATCTTCAGGATCCCCAGTTGTCAAGAGTTGCCTGATTTGCTTTGTTTGCGATCAATACAAATGCCAAAGAAACTCGAGATTAATTTTCGGCTCTTATTCTTATCAAGTTCCATGGATTATTCTGTGCGTATGCTTGTTCTACTGCTGCGTAATCTTACAAAAATTGCAGATAGGGTTCAAATGTGCTGAATCGTTCCATGCAAGGCCTCTGGTCTGCTCATAGGCGTACCAAAATCAATCTCAACTCTCTACCTTCACCAAATGCCTCTCCAGCACCAACACAACCAACAGAGGATGTCCCTGCCCCTTCAGTATCTTCACCGCACCAAGCTCAGCTTCCTACCTCTGAAGCACAAATTCCATCTCCAGAGTCCCAGCCGGGGAAGCGCAAAGTGAGATCAAGCAGGATAGCTGAAGCAGGTAATACAAAGCGGACAAAAGTCTCTCCTACATCCACCTCTACCTCTGTTTCTGGTTCTATAGCAAAAGACCATGCTCCTCCGGTTGCTCGTTTGTCAGATCTTGGTGGTGTCGAAGCGTGCATCGAGAAGATACTTGAACTCGTGGCAATGCCCCTATGTCATCCTGAGATTTACCTCCACACGGGCGTTCCACCTCCTCGTGGAGTCTTACTACATGGTCCTCCAGGTTGTGGAAAAACATTGCTGGCAAATGCTATGGCTGGTGTGAGTCGCTACGTAATCCAAAATTAAAATGAAGTCAACTGAAAAGATTTCAGGAACTTGGTGTTCCCTTCATCAGTATTTCTGCACCCTCTGTTGTCTCTGGTATGTCGGGAGAATCAGAGAAAACGCTCAGAGATACCTTTGAGGAAGCAAAGGTGACTCAATCGCATCATCTTCCTTTACCAATTGGGTGTTTATTATCCTTCTAGCGTGTAGCACCATGCCTGTTATTTATTGACGAGATCGATGCTATTACTCCCAAGCGCGAAAGCGCACAGAGAGAGATGGAAAGGCGAATTGTGGCCCAATTTCTAACCTGCATGGATGGTATGCGGGGATATTACAAGTTGGTGACCCGGAGCTTATATCTTTACAGACATGTCTTGGGAGAAGAATGAGAACAAGCCCGTTATAGTCATTGGGGCCACCAATCGTCCGGACTCACTTGATGCTGCACTTCGCCGCGCGGGCCGTTTCGACCATGAAATCAGTATGGGAGTGCCAGACGATGAAGCTCGTGCTAAGTATGCTTCCCTTTATCTTCTCCTCTCAGCTCTAACAAAACCGCGCCCAATCAACTTCTATCACATACCGAATCCCCTTTAACAGGATACTACGTGTGCTATGCGCTAAGCTTCGACTCGCTGGGAATTTCGATTTTACAGCCCTTGCGAAAGCTACGCCCGGTTATGTGGGTGCCGACTTAGCTGCGCTTACTGGTGCTGCGGGTATCATCGCTGTCAAGCGAATATTCAAACAACTCTCAGATGGAACACTTGTTGTCTCAGAAGATCCTGATGATAATGATACATCACATCAGCACCAAGCGGTTGTTCTCTCACAAGACCCAGATGTGACAATGGCTATCGATCCTCCGGAATCATTGCCCACCACAGTGATTTCTACATCAGCCCCAAACCTTCCTGTCTCTCAACCCAAAAGGCCATCTATATCTAGTACTTTCTCTTTTCCTATGGACCTTGGCTCGATCGCCTATTTCCTCAATGCACATCCTTCCCCCCTCACCGAAAATCAACTTTCTCCTCTTTTTATAATGGCCGAAGACTTTATACACGCATTGTCACAGGTCCAACCCTCTTCAAAACGTGAAGGATTCGCTACAGTTCCTGATGTGTCTTGGTCAGATGTAGGTGCGCTCCATGGTATCAGAGAGGAGCTGCACATGGCGATAGTGCAACCTATCAGAAGACCAGAGATATTTAAAAAAGTCGGGATTGACGCTGCATGTGGTGTATTGCTGTGGGGGCCTCCTGGGTGTGGGAAGACATTACTGGCAAAGGCGGTTGCCAATGAGAGCAGAGCCAATTTCATTAGTGTAAAAGGGCCAGAGTTGTTAAACAAGGTGTGTAAGATCGACAAATGTCCCACCATTTCAATTTTTTGACCTATGAGCGATATGGATACCTAGTATGTTGGCGAAAGTGAACGAGCAGTGAGACAGGTATTTTCTCGAGCTCGCGCGTCATCCCCTTGCGTCATATTTTTCGACGAGCTGGATGCACTTGTTCCAAGACGAGATGATAATATTGTATGTTCCATCCTATGTTTCACCGCACAACATCATTAATTCCTCGCGTCTTAGTCTGAGTCTTCAGCCCGAGTGGTGAACACCCTCCTGACTGAGCTCGATGGTCTTGACTCACGAAAAGGTGTCTACGTCATTGCAGCGACCAATCGGCCTGATATCATCGATCCGGCTATGGTCCGCCCAGGTAGACTTGATAAACTCCTCTACGTTGACCTTCCGGGACCAGATGAACGCGCAGAGATTGTGACTACCATGACGAGGAGG
>Ga0153939_1000268_pt1 | contig 18709 bp, 16 predicted proteins | sample TSNJ023MetaG_FD_104734 | JGI IMG/M metagenome (GOLD analysis project Ga0153939, IMG submission 104734) | Attine ant fungus gardens microbial communities from New Jersey, USA - TSNJ023 MetaG | ecosystem: Host-associated > Fungi > Mycelium > Unclassified | place: USA: New Jersey, Brendan T. Byrne... | reverse complement strand
GAGCGCGGCTCGGTTCAGCTTGGCGTAATTGTCGCCTTCTGCGGTATGGATGAAGCACCGTGAAACGCAAAGGTTGCAAAGCTATACCAGTTTGAAGGCCTGAAGCGCGTGGAAGCTCAGTCGGCGGCCCTTGGGGATATCGTCGCCGTTTCCGGCATCGCGGACCTCAACATCGGCGAGACGGCCTGCGCGCTGGGAGAAGCCGATCCGCTGCCCTTTGTCAAAATCGACGAGCCGACTGTCAGCATGATGTTCATTGTCAACAACAGCCCCTTTGCGGGCCGTGAAGGCAAGTATGTCACGTCACGAAACCTGCGTGACCGGCTTTTTAAAGAGATTGAAACCAATGTGGCCATGCGCGTGGAGGAGACCGGTTCAGCCGATACATTTAAGGTTTCCGGCCGGGGTGAGCTGCATCTGTCCATACTCATCGAGCAAATGCGCCGTCAGGGCTATGAATTTCAGGTGTCGCCGCCGACCGTCATATATAAAGAGAAAAACGGGCAGCGTATGGAGCCCATCGAGCTTTTGATGATCGAGGTGCCCGACAGTTACGTCGGCGCAATCATGGAAAAGCTGGGCTCGCGGAAAGCGGAGCTTATCAACATGGGCGCAAGAGAATCCGGTACAACGCATATGGAGTTTAAAATTCCTGCCCGCGGCATCATGGGATATCGTTCGGAATTTTTGACAGATACAAACGGCAACGGCATCATGAACCATGTGTTTGATGGCTATGAGCCGTATCGCGGCGACATACCAAGCCGCGCTCAGGGCTCTCTTGTAGCCCATGAAACCGGGGAATCCACTGCCTACGGGCTCTTTTACGCCCAGGACAGGGGCCGTATGTTTATCGGTCCCGGCGTGGAGGTCTACGAGGGAATGATCGTCGGGGCCAGCCCAAAGGCTGAAGACATCACCGTCAATGTGTGCAAGAAAAAGCATGTTACCAATACCCGTTCCTCCGGTGCGGACGACGCGTTGAAGCTGACGCCGCACTCCGTGCTGAGCTTGGAGCAGAGCCTCGAGTTTATAACGCAGGATGAATTGGTGGAAGTGACCCCGAAAAACATCCGCATGCGAAAAAGTATCCTGGGTAAAGAAGAGCGGATGAAAAACTGGAAAAAGAAAAATAAAACGTAATATGTTCCCCGCCGTAGGTGTGGAACACAAAGAGGAACTTAACGGTTTTCATTAGATTTTAATATTTAATACAGAATACGGACAATGTGGCTTATAGATAAACCTCAAGAGGTGCCGATGGAACTTGTCATTCTTGATTTGGAGTGGAACGGCAGCTACAGCCGCCGACAAAAAAGATATATCAATGAGATTATCGAATTCGGCGCGGTCAAATGTGATGAGCATTTGAACCGCCTGGATGATTTTTCACTGTTTGTGAAACCGCAGATCAGCAAAAAAATCAGCTCGGTGATCCGTGACCTCACCACCATCACAGATGACAACCTGACGCATGGTGTTACCTTTATGCGCGCAGTCAGCCAGTTCCGCAAGTGGGCGGGCGACAGCATTATCATGACCTGGGGCACATCGGATATTCTGGCCCTCATTGAAAATTGCCGGTATTTTAACGGCGCTCCCGACGTATCATTTTTAAGCCATTATTGTGATATACAGGCGTATGCCGAATATATGCTGGGCCACAAGGGCAGCGAGCAGCTGGGTCTGATGAAGGCCGCCGAAATGCTGGGTGTGAGCATGGACTCCGAAATCCGGCACCGCGCGACGGATGACAGCATTATTTCGCTGCGTGTTCTGGAAAAAATATACGACAGGGGAAAAATTCCGTCCTTCGTTCAGCGCTGTGACGCGGCCTTTTACAATAAAATTACATTTAAAACCACCTATATCAGTGATTTGCAGCATCCAAAAATCAAGCGCAGCGATTTGCGCTTTGCCTGTCCCAAATGCGGTGAAAAATGTAAAAAGCGGACGCCCTGGGTTTTGAAGAACAAGGGCTTTCGCGCGGATTTTCAGTGCGGACACTGCGGATATGTGTTTTCCGGCAGGGTCACATTTAAAGAGAAGTATGAGGGGGTTGCCGTGAACAAGAGAATGGTGCCTTTGACACAGATTGAAAAGCCGAGGGCGCCTGTTCCCGGCAGCGTCGGCGACATGGAGCTTGTGATTGCCGAAAACGGAGTGGGTCTGCTGCAGTTTCCGCGCTTTCAGCGGGAAGAGGGACTGGCGCACGCCTTTTCCACAAGAATCGGCGGTGTGAGTGACATGTCATATGCAGCCATGAACCTGGGCTTTGCACGTGGTGACGCGCAAGAGAATGTAATTAAGAATTATCATTTATTTGCCGAGGCGTTGGGCATCCAGGCGGAAACCATGACCGCCGGGGCCCAGGACCATCAAGTAAACATCCGGTGTATAGGCGCTGCCGAGCGCGGCGCCGGCATCTGGAAAGACAAGGATATGGAAAGTGTCGACGGCCTGTGCACCGACGAAGGGGAGGTGGCCCTTGTCATCTATGCGTCCGACTGTGTTCCGCTGTATTTTTACGATAGAACGCATCGGGCCATCGGCCTTGCGCATGCGGGCTGGAAGGGTACTGCGGCGGGGATGGCGATGGAAATGGTGCAAAGAATGCGTATGGAATTCGGGACCGACCCACCGGAGCTGCTCGTAGGCATCGGGCCGTCCATAGGGAAAAACTGCTTTGAGGTCGACGAGCCGGTTAAGAAGGTCTTTGAAACGCTGCCGAACAGCGGCTTCTTTGTAGCCGATACGCAAAATGGGAAATATCTCGTCGATTTATGGGAATGCAACCGGCAATTCCTGCTGAATGCGGGAGTGAAGCCGGAGAACATCGCAGTCGGGGCCGTCTGTACTATGTGCAACAGCGACCTGCTTTTTTCACACCGAAAGACAAGAGGCCGCCGCGGCAGCAATGCGGCTGTGCTGATGCTGCGGTCTGAAATTCCTGAATTCCTATAAAATTGAGGAGAAATATGTTTTATGTGGTTTCCGTTAGCACTTATTACCGCCATATTTTGGGGGGGCTCCGACCTCTTTTCCAAAATGGGCACCAATCCAAAGGATAAATACAGTCATTTAAAAATGATCATCGTTGTGGGTAGTGTTATGGGTATCGTCGGCATCGCGATGCTCTTTATGAACCTTAGCACCTTTGACCCCATGAGCCTGATCAAATACCTTCCCATTGCGGCGCTGTACATAGCGGCCATGTTCCTCGGCTATATCGGGCTGCGTTTCCTGGAGCTTTCCGTATCCTCGCCGGTATGCAACTCCTCCGGCGCGATTGCGGCGATTTTCTGTCTGCTGTTTCTCGGGCAGCGGATGCTGCCGATCCAATATTTTGCTGTTGGCCTGATTGTCACGGGAGCGGTATTGCTTTCCGTTTTTGACCTGAAGGATGAGAATAAGGCCAGGCGTTTCCGTGGGGAAGTCATTGAAGATAAGTATCGAATCAGCCTGATTGCCGTGTTGCTGCCGGTTTTTTATGCCCTGCTGGACGCACTGGGAACCTTCGGCGAAGTGGTTCTGCTGGAGGGAGATGAGCCAATCGTATCCGAAACCGACGCGCAGATTGCCTATTATCTGATTTTCCTGCTGTGTGCTATAGCCTCCTTCATCTATTTAGTGGTGATCAAAAAGCAGCGCATCAGCATCAAGGAGGAGCGCGAAAAGGGTTTTGCCGCGCTCTGTGAGACGGCGGGACAGTTCTTTTACATTTTGGCCCTTGCCGATGAGGACAACGCCGTCAAGGCCGCTCCGCTGATATCGGCGTACTGCGTCTTTTCCATCATCTTCTCGCATATCTTTCTCAAGGAGAAGCTTACGCGCCGCCAGTACGGGGCCGTGGCGGTGGCCGTGGCAGGCATCGTGATTATGGGCTTCTTTGACGCATAGGCTGCGGTTTTCCCCATCGAGCATTTACGCATTCGGTGGGGTTTTTGCATTTCGGAACAGCATGTTTCCTTATCCCGCAAAAGACTGGAATTTGGGCGGAAGTCTTTTATATTCTCCTTAAATGTGGTACAATACCGAACAAAGAGAAATATCGATGCATAAAGAGGTCTAGCGCGAAAAATAAACGAAAGGAAGCGGCACGGGCACAATGGGCTGTTTTTCAGTAAGTTTTTGTGTAGAAAGTACCGCATGGTGGTTTTGTGTATAAAGAAGTTTGTAAAGAGCTTTTTGATTTTGTAGAGAACAGCCCAACAGCATTCCATACGGTGCAGTCCGTTTCCGAAATGCTGAAGGCCGCAGGTTTTGTACGGCTATTGGAAAACGAGCCCTGGGCTTTACAGGCAGGCGGGAAATACTTTTGCACGCGTAACGGTTCATCCGTCATCGCTTTTTCCTATCCTAAAGAGGGCTTTCAAACCTTTTCCATCGTTGCTCCACATGGAGACACACCCACGTTTAAAATCAAGGAAAGCCCGGAAATGCGCGGAGAAGGCTATACCCGGCTCAACACCGAGGTATATGGGGGCATGAACATCGGGCTGTGGCTGGACCGCCCGCTCAGCGCAGCGGGAAGGGTTTTTGTGCGGGACGGGGATGCTGTCAGGCAGCGCCTGGTGCATCTGAAACGGGATCTTTTTGTGATACCGAGTCTTGCCATCCATATGAATCCCGAGGTCAACAAGGGCGTCAAGCTGGGTACGCAAACAGAGACACTGCCGCTGTACGGCGGAACGGACGCGGATTTTCTTCGGCTCATTGCCGAAGAAGCGGGCACCGAAAAGGAGAATATCATCTCCTATGACCTCTATCTCTATAACCGCGAAAAGGGTGTTATATACGGTGAAAAAGAGGAGTTTATTGCCTGTCCCAAGCTCGACGACCTGCAATGCGCTTTTTCGGCTATCAAGGCGTTTATCGATTCCGATAACGCGGAGAACTGCCGGATTCTCAGCATCTTTGACAATGAGGAAATCGGCAGTATGACACGCCAGGGAGCGGATTCCACATTTCTCAGTGATGTCATCGGACGCGTCTGCCTTGCCGCCGGTAAGACGCGGGAGCAGCAGTTTGCGGCGATAGCCGCGGGCTTCGTGCTATCCGCTGACAATGGCCACGCGGTGCATCCGGGCTATCCGAACAGCTCGGATCCCACCAACAAGCCGGTTTTGGGCAAGGGCGTGGTGGTGAAGAACAATACGCGCTATGCTACGGACGGCGCTTCAGCCGCCGTGTTCCGAAAAATATGTGAAGACGCGAAGGTGCCTTATCAATCCTATTACAAACGCAGCGACGGGCCGGGAGGCTCTACGCTGGGAAATATCCTTGGTACGCATGTGTCCATGAACACGGTGGATATTGGCCTTGCGCAGCTTGCCATGCATTCGCCCTATGAAACCGGAGGGACAAAGGACACTTTGTATATGATCCGGGCCATGAAGCAGTTTTACAATACCTGTATTGTACCTGAAAAGGACGGTTTTCGTATAGTAGCTTTGGAAAAGGTGCATGATCGGGACTTATGGACAGACATTTCTTCAAAAAGCTGAACCGGAGGGGGGAACAGCGAAATACGATGCTTTTTGAAATGAGACTGTCAAAACGGCCAATGGATTTTCGTGCGCAGTTTGGCGGAAGAGACAATCCTCCTTGCCGTCGATGCGGAAAATATGAAGGCGACTGTGAAATAATATCACAGAGCGGCCGAAAACCTGATGACGGGAGGAGACAGGACAATGAGCGGAAGTACTCGGCTTGCAGCTTATGAAGCCAGGCTTCTGCGGATGTATCAGGAGGTGTAATATGCTGGGATTCTTACTTTACGCGGGTGTTTTGATCATTATTGCCACGATGCTTGTCATGCATCTGACACTGAAAAAGCTGCATAAACCGAAGCTGAGTATTGTACCGAAATGTACGGGGAGCTTCCTGTTTGTCTGGCTGGTGCTCATGGCCTATGTGCAGCATGGCGAAAATCCCTTTCAGAGCCTGCTTTTCTGGTTTTTTGTGATCTGTACCATCGCCGACGGGGTCATTGGTGTGCGGTTTATCAACGGTATGCTGATTTTCGGAGCGGCTCATATTTGCCTGATCATATGGTCGCTGCAGCAGGCTGCGTTTTCATGGATCAGTGTCGCCGTATGGGCGGCGGTCATGATTGTGATGTATCTTGCGTTTCGAAAGCTGCTGCAAAAAATGGGGAAACGAGGCCCAGCCTTTGTTGGTTATGCGGGCATACTGGTTGCGGACTTCGCGGTGGCGCTGCCCCTTGTCGTTACCGCAGGTCCCGCGTACATTCTCATGCCCATCGGCACGCTGTTGTTCTTAGTTTCCGACGGGTTCATAGCGATGGAACTTATAGACAGAAAGCCGTGGCAGCAGTACGCGGTCATGACGCTGTATTGGGGGAGCCTCTATGTGATTTCTCTTGTCCCGTGGATTATTTTATAATAATTTTACATATGATTGATGGATAACGACTCACAGGGAGGAATTCATGAAGCTGTCAATACTTTTGGAATCAATTGGGATCCTCGCGGGATTCAGCGAGACGGAGATTTCCGGTATCTGCTATGATTCGCGTGCGGTTACACCGGGTTCCTTATTTGTCTGCCTGCGCGGCTCCGCCGTGGACGGACACCGTTATGCCGAAGCCGCGGTGACGGCAGGAGCCTTAGCGATTGTAGCCGAGGAGCCGGTTGCCGCCGATGGGGCGCAGGTGTTCGTCACCGAAAACACCCATCAGGCGCTGGCACTGCTCAGCGCGGCGTTTTTTGAAAACCCCGCCGACCGCGATATCGCGGTCATCGGCATAACCGGGACAAAGGGAAAGACGACGACGGCCTATATGGTGCGTTCAATTCTGGAAAGCGCCGGGCATAAAACGGGCATCATCGGAACAGTGGGCGTCGTCATCGGCGATACGGTGACACAAATTCCCAATACAACACCCGCCAGCTATGAAATACAGAAGTATCTCAGGCAGATGGTAAACAGCGGCTGCAAGTACTGTGTGATGGAGGTCTCCTCCATCGGCCTGCGGGATTTCCGCGTGTATGGCTTTGCCTTTGCGCTGGGGCTCTTCACCAACTTTTCCGAGGACCATATCGGCGGCGTGGAGCACAAGGATATGCAGGAGTATTTAGACAGCAAAAGTATGCTGTTCCGCATGTGCAAAACCGGTATCGTGAATACCGATGATGCGGGCTGTGAGGGGATTCTCGCGGGGCATACCTGCGATGTGCGCACCTATGGTTTTTTAGGGGATGAAGATTATCACGGTGCTGAATACCGGCTGTTGTCTGAAAAGGGTTTTTTAGGGCTTCGGTTTAAAATTACAGGTATGCTGGAATTGACAGCGGATGTAGGCGTTCCGGGACGCTTCAACGCGTATAACGCTCTTTGCGCCATCGCCTGTGCCTCGGAGCTGGGCGTCAGCCCGGAGGACATGAAAAATGGCCTTCGGGGCTTCAAGGTAAAGGGCCGGGTGGAACCTGTGGAAATGCCTGGGAACTATACGCTGCTTATCGACTACGCCCATAACGCGGTGAGTATGGAAAGCCTTCTCACGACGCTGCGCGAGTATCATCCAAACCGCCTTGTGTGCATGTTCGGCGCGGGCGGCAACCGCCCGAAGGTGCGGCGCTACGAAATGGGGGAAGTGAGCGGAAGGCTTGCCGACCTTTCCGTCATCACCGAGGACAATTCCCGCTTTGAAGAGGTCCAGGATATCATCGACGACATCAAATTCGGCATGCGTAAAACTGAAGGCAAGTATGTGGAAATTCCGAACCGCAAGGATGCGATTCGTTACTGTATAGAAAATGCCCGAGATGGCGATATCATTGTTCTGGCAGGAAAGGGTCATGAGGATTATCAGGAGACCCGCGGCATAAAGGCTCATTTGGATGAACGTGAGGTCATACGGGAAATATTAGAAGAAAAGAAGGGCTAACGAAATGGAGAAAAGCATCACAGTTGAAGAACTCAAGCGCTATGAAAATGATTTTATCGGTTCCCGATCCAAAAAAATTGCCATGAATGCGGTGGCGGTAAGCGGCATTGTAAAGGCCGCCACCAACAACAATGCGCTGCGGGAAAACCGCCATGCCTATTCGATCGAATTGAAGCAGGGGAAGATCACCGACCAAAAACAAAGCGGCCGCTGCTGGATGTTCGCGGCGATGAACGTCATGCGTTTTGACATCATCAAAAAGCTGGATCTGGAGGATTTTGAGCTTTCACAGAATTTTCTGCTGTTTTACGACAAGCTGGAAAAATCCAACTATTTTCTGGAAAATATACTCGAGACATTGGATGAACCGACAAATGGCCGTTTGATCAGTTTCCTGCTGCAGGCTCCCCTGGGAGACGGCGGCCAGTGGGATATGCTGTGCGGCCTTGTGGAAAAATACGGCGTCGTGCCGAAGGAGGCCATGCCGGAGACAGCCGCTTCCTGCGCAACGCGGGAGCTTGTGCAGTTTATGACGGTGAAGCTGCGTGAATTTGCCTGCACCATTCGAAAAGAACATGCCGCGGGGACCCATACAGAAACCCTTCGTAAAAAGAAGGATGCAATGATGCAGACGATTTACGACATGCTGTGTATTGCGCTTGGGACACCGCCCAAGAGCTTTACCTTTGAGGCGCGCAGCAAGGAGGATCAATTCGTACGCGATACAGACATTACACCGCTGGAGTTTTACGAAAAATATGTGGGCTGGAGCCTTGGGGACTATGTCAGCCTGATCAACGCGCCGACAGCCGACAAGCCGTACGGCAAGACCTACACGGTGAAAATGCTCGGCAGTGTCATTGAAGGCCGTCCGGTGAAGTATCTGAATCTGCCCATTGAGGAGCTGAAAAACGCGGCCATTGCCCAGATGAAGGACGGACTTCCGGTTTGGTTCGGATGCGATGTGGGGCAAAGCTCTTTGCGTGACGGCGGTATTCTGGACATGAATGCGCTGAAGGCCGACGAGCTGTTTGGAACCACCTTCGGCATGACAAAGGCCGAGCGGCTGGATTATGGTGAAAGCCTGATGACACATGCGATGGTATTCGAGGGAGTGAACCTTGACGAAAACGGAAAACCCACCCGTTGGCGCGTTGAGAACAGTTGGGGCGACAAGGCCGGCAAAGACGGCTATTATGTGATGAGTGACCGCTGGTTTGACGAATTTATGTATCAGGTCGTGGTGCATAAAAAGTATCTGAGTGACGAGCAGCGCGAACAGTTCGAACAGGAGCCCGTCATGCTGGAACCCTGGGATCCGATGGGCTCTCTTGCATAAACGACCTTACCGCGAGGAGATAGAACGATGAGATTAAAGATAAGCGAAATTGCAAAAGCATGTGGCGGAACGCTGCTTTGCGGGAATGAAAATACAGCGGTCACATCCTTTTCGGCCGACAGCCGCACGATTAAAAACGGAACGATGTTCGTGCCCATCAAGGGAGAAAAAACAGACGCCCATGATTTCCTGCCTGTTGTTTTTGAGGAAGGGGCCGCCGCGGCCTTTACCGAAAAGGAGATTCCGACGCGGGAGCAGGCGGTTGTACTTGTAAAGGACAGCCGCACCGCGCTGCAAAAAACCGCGGCCATGTTTCGCGGCCGCTTCGACATTCCGGTAATCGGCGTGACCGGCAGCGCCGGAAAGACCACCGCGAAGGAAATGATCGCGCTGGCGCTGCAGTCAAAGCTGAAGGTATTGAAGACGGCTGGGAACCAGAACAGCCAGATCGGCGTTCCGCTGACGCTCTGCGGCCTTCGCAAAGAGCATCAGGCCGCCGTGGTGGAAATGGGCGTCAGCATGCCGGGGGAGATGGCCCGTATTGCCTCTGTCGTAAGGCCGGGCTTTGCCGTCATCACCAACATCGGCGTATCGCACATCGAATACCTGAAAACGCAGGAAAACATAATGGCTGAAAAGCTCCGTATAGCGGATTTCATCGACGGAGAGGGCGCTCTGTTCGTAAGCGGAGACGACCCGCTGCTGAATTCCCTGCGGGGAAGCTATAAAGGGAATCTTGTCACGTTCGGTGTTGGCCGCGACTGCGATGCGATGGCAAGTGACATCAACCAGGCGGCAAACGGCACGTTTTTCACCTGCCGCTTCCGCGGGGAGTCCAAACAGGTCTTCGTACCCGCCGCCGGTGTTCATAATGTGCGCAACGCTCTGGCCTCCATTGCCGTGGCCCGCACGCTCGGCATCGGCATGGAGGACGCAATCCGGGCAATCGCGGCGTATAAGCCCCCGGCCATGCGTCAGGAGATGCTGAAGCTAAACGGTGTCACCGTCATAGATGACAGCTATAACGCAAGTCCGGACTCTGTTCGCGGCGCCATCGACATTCTTGTAGCTGAAAAGTCAGATGGGCGAAAGATTGCCGTTTTGGCCGACATGCTGGAGCTGGGCGATTATTCCTATATCGGCCACTATGAGGTGGGCAGGTACGCGGCTGAACGCGGGGTGGATATCCTGCTGGGCGTGGGCATGATGTCGAAGGATATCTGCAAAGGATACGGCGAAGAGCATTCACTGTGGTTTGAAAGCAATGCGCAGGCGGGGGAATATCTCGCCCAAAATGTCCGGCCCGGCGACACGGTGCTGATTAAAGGCTCGCGCAGCATGAAGATGGATGAGGTTGTCTCTCTGCTGAAGGAAAGGCTGTCGTAAGAAAAAGAGAAGTCGGTGTATCAACATTAAGGAATAAACAAAGAAATTGGGGTGTTTTACTCATCCCAGGGGCCTGCGGATCGGGAAAGACAAGTCTCTGACATGCGGCCGGCCATATGCCAAATAAACAGAAAAGAATCTGGTTTTTGTCAGTGAAAACAGGTTCTTTTTCTGCATAAAAATGATAAAATGGCAAACGATAAAAAGCAGATATCGAAAAAGAAGGTGTGCTATGAAATCAATATCCAAACAACAGTACGACGAAATGGTGAAACAGGCCTCACCGGGTTCGCCTGTATTAAAAAACTGCGTTTTGGCATTTCTTTTCGGAGGCTTTCTGTGCCTGCTTGGTCAGATTCTGTGTAATCTGTATCAGGATATGGGTATGGAGCTGAAAAATGCCCGCGCCGCGGTGTCCCTGACACTCATCACCATTGCCGCAATCTTAACGATTTTAAAGGTATATGACAAGATCGCCAAGCATGCCGGCGCGGGTATGCTGGTCCCGATTACCGGTTTTGCCAATTCTATGGTGGCCTGCGGCATCGAATTCAAGTCAGAGGGCTATGTCGCGGGCGAGGGCGCCAAGCTGTTCACCATTGCCGGTCCCGTTTTAGTATACGGAATTTCGGCGTCAGTTATATACGGTATCATTATTTACGTCATAAAACTATTTGCGGGGTGAGGCTGTGAAGAGATTAGGAAAGAACACATTGGTATTTGAAAACGCTCCCGGTATCCTTTCCCATGCCGCGATAGCGGGAAAAAAAGAAGCGGACGGGCCGTTGGGAACAGACTTTGACCAGACCTATGACGATACGGCGCTCGGCACCGCAAGCTGGGAAAAGGCCGAGGCCGAGCTTCAGAAAGAGGCGGTGGGCCTTGCACTGGACAAGGGCGGGCTGAAAGCGGATAGCGTTGATGTAATTTTCGCAGGCGACCTGCTGAACCAGTGCATCTCCTCCACCTTTGGCCTTCGGGATTTCGGCATCCCGTTTTTGGGGCAGTATGGCGCCTGTTCGACAATGGCCCAGACCTTGCTGCTCGCAGGGCTTGTGGTGGACTGCGGAGCGGCGCAGCTGGCCGCGGCGGTGACCTCATCGCATTTCTGCTCGGCGGAGCGGCAGTTCAGGCTTCCCCTGGAATACGGCGCCCAGCGGACCCCGACAGCCCAATGGACAGCCACAGCTTCGGGCTGCGCAATTGTGGGATTCGGCGGAAAGGTGAAGCTCCAGCACGCACTGGTGGGGAAAATTTCCGATTTGGGCATCAAGGACGCGGCGAATATGGGGGCGGCAATGGCGCCGTCAGCTGCTGAGAGCCTGGCCGCATATTTTGAGGATACCGGAACGCGGCCCGTTGATTTCGACGCGGTCTTTACGGGTGATTTGGGTTCGGTTGGCAGTGAACTGCTCCGAAAGCTGCTTTCAGAGGAGAACATCGATTTAGAGCGCAAGCACAAGGACTGCGGCCTGATGATTTATGACCGGACCGAACAGGATGTGCACGCGGGAGGTTCCGGCTGCGGCTGCTCGGCGTCGGTTCTTTGCGGCCACATCCTGAAAAATATGGAAAGCGGAAATTATAAAAATATACTGTTCGCAGCCACCGGAGCGCTGATGTCGCCCACATCCCAGCAGCAGGGAGAAAGTATCCCGGGCATCGCCCATGTGGTTCACCTGGTGCGGGAACAGTGATATCGATTATAGGTGAGTGAAAGAAACCGGCACAACATGCGTTATACGTGTTGTGCCGGTCTTTTTAATGCGGAAGATGGTGTTTTGCAGAGAAAGCTGATATAATGAAACAAACTTTCAAACAGGCGGTGAAAAGTGAAAAGAATTCTATTGGCGCCGGACTCCTTTAAGGGAACCATGTCATCTGAGGATATATGTCAGATTATGAAAGGCGTGATTCACAGGCTTTCCCCCGATACGGAAACCGTAAGCATTCCCGTTGCCGACGGAGGGGAAGGCAGTGTGGAATGTTTTTTGCATGCCGACGGCGGTATAAAAAAGTATGTCTCGGTACAGGGCGTTTATGGCGAACGGATGAAAAGCTTTTATGGGCTGCTTGCGGATAAGCGTACCGCTGTCATAGAGATGGCAGCCTGCGCCGGACTGCCGTTGGCGGAAGGAAGGCTCAATCCGGAAAGAACGACTACATATGGTGTTGGGGAATTGCTTTTGGAAGCCGCGAGGCAGGGGGCAAAACGGATCATATTGGGTCTTGGCGGCAGCGCCACAAATGACGGGGGCTGCGGTGCGGCTGCCGCGGCGGGTGTGCGGTTTTTTGATGGGTTGGGAAAAAGCTTTGTGCCCACCGGCGGTACACTGGGTGAAATCGCGCGGATCGATGTGTCCGGACTGGATTCCGCTCTGTACGGGGTGAAGATCATTGCCATGTGCGACATCGACAATCCCATGTATGGAGCGAAGGGAGCCGCATATGTCTTCGGCCCGCAAAAGGGAGCCGACGAGGAGGCTGTCCGCCGTCTGGACAGTGGACTGCGCCGCCTGAACGACGTGATGCGGCGGGATTTGGGCACGGATTACAGCAAACTTCCCGGCGGCGCAGCGGCGGGGGCGATGGGAGCGGGCATGGCCGCCTTTTTTTCGGCAAAGCTGCAGATGGGTATCGATACCGTTCTTGATACGGTCGGCTTTGACCGGTTGTTGCAGAGGTCTCAGCTGGTGTTCACCGGAGAGGGTAAAATCGATTCCCAGAGTCTTGGCGGAAAGGTCGTTATCGGCGTCTCGAGACGGGCGAAAATGCAGAACGTGCCGGTAATCTCCGTCGTGGGGGCCATTGGAGAAGGCTTTGAAGGGGCCTATGCCGAGGGGGTCACATCCATTTTCAGTATCAACCGTGAGCCGATGGATTTCAGCCTTTCCCGCCATCATTCCAAAGAGAATCTTGCGGTCGCGATGGAGAATATTATGCGGCTGGTGCTGCGGCTGTATTCGTAAAAGCATAGATGAAAGCAATTCGGATTCAGCAATTATCCCTTCACACCCGCGAAGGCGATGCCCTCCACAATATACTTTTGCGCCACGATATAAACGACGACGATGGGGATGATGGAGCAGACCGTGCCGGCCATGATGGCGCCGTAGTCGGCGCTGAATTCCTGCTTGAAGGTGGCAAGGCCCAGCTGTATGGTCCACAGCTCGTTGCTGTCCAGATAAATCATCGGCCCCATATAATCGTTCCACACGTTGTTAAAGGTGAGAACCAAAAGCGTGGCGACGCCCGTTTTTGACAGCGGCAGGATGATACTGAGATAGGTGCGGAAAAAACCGCAGCCGTCTATTTTTGCCGCTTCATGCAGGCTGTCGGGGATGCTGATCATATTCTGGCGCATCAAAAAGACGCCGAAGGCACTGAAGGCGTTGATGAGAATCAGCGACCAGTGGGAATTATAAAGATTCAGGTTTTTCACGATGATGAACTGCGGAATCATAATGGCGTGCCAGGGAACCATCATGGTTGCAAGATACCCGAGAAACAGCTTGTCACGGCCGGGGAAGTGCATTTTGGTAAAGGCAAAGGCCGCAAGGGAACAGGTGAAAAGCTGCAGCGCCGTGATGATGAGTGCAAGCTTTGCCGTATTGAGATAATAGGTCAGGAAGCTGATGCTTGTCCAGACCCTTTCATAGTTTGTTGTGCGGAATACTTCGGGAATCCATTGCACCGGGTATGTGAAGATTTCGATGTTATCCTTAAAGGAGGCGCTGAGCATCCACACAAAAGGCACCAGCATGATAAAAGCGACGCAAACGCCTATGATAAAACGGATGATGGCGCCCACACGTATTTTTTTTCTGCTGGGATTTGCCGTTATTTCAGTTGTCATCTAGGTTCTCCTTCCGATTTATTCATTGACCCATTTCTTCTGTCCCTGCCACTGGATGATGGTGACAATCAGGATAATGACGAACAGGAAGTAAGCGATGGCCGAGGCATAGCCCATTTTCCCGCTGCGGAAGGCCTCACGGTATATGCGGAACACCAGTACCATCGTCGAGCGGCCGGGGCCGCCCTCTGTCGTGACATTGATGATGTCAAACACCTGAAAGGAACCGATGATACAAAGAATCGTGCACATGAAGGTGGTGGGTGACAGCATGGGCCAAGTGACGTTCCAAAAGGTTTTCCATCCGTTGGCGCCGTCCATCTTCGCCGCTTCATACAGCTGGGGCGGAATGCTTTTCAGCCCGCCGGTAAAGAGGATCATATAGTAACCGGCCTGTTTCCATACAACCACAATGACCACGGTGATCATCGCCGTTTTGGTGGAGAAGAACCACTCGGGCAGGCTTTCGGCCGGAACGCCCAGTGACAGCAGCAGTTGGTTGATGGGGCCGCTCTGGGGCTGAAAAAGCAGCATCGCAACGCAGCCAATTGCCACCATAGAGGTGAGATTTGGGAAAAAATAGACCGTTTTGAAGAATCCGCTGCCAAAAAAGCTTTTATTCAGCAGTAAAGCCAGAAGCAGCGAAACCAACAGCGTCAGCGGAACGCTTGTCAAGGTGTAAAACAGGTTGTTTTGCAGTGCAGCTTTAAACTGCGAATCCCCGAACATTTTTGCATAGTTGTCAAAAGCGACGAAGTTGGCGGTTCCAAAGCCGGTGTAGTCGGTGAAGCTGATAAAAAATCCGGTGAAAATCGGAATGGCGATAAAAATCAGGAAGCCGATAAAGTTGGGCAAAAGAAATAGATAACCGGTAAGCGCCTCTTTCTTTGCCGATTTAGACATTTTGTTTTTTGTTTTTGCTGCTAAGTCAGCCATGCGATCCCTCCGTCCAGTTTATGGAAATAATCGTAAAACCGCTGGCGCTGTTGATTTTAGGCGCCGGCGGTTTTATTTCTCACATGCTTTTTACTGCCGGTCAGGAATTACCGATGGTCTCTTCCCGAAGTGCATAGTAATTTTCAAAGGCTTCCTCCAGGGACTGTTCTTCCAACAGGTACAGCTCGATCTCCTGGCGGTAAATCTCATTCAGGCTTTCATAGTACGGCTCAGTGCCCTGTTCATCCTTGATCTTGGCAGAGAAACGGTATTCCACGCCTTCAACCTTGACAAGCTCCTCAAAGACGGCCATCGCCTCGTCGGTGGAGTAGCAGGGCACGTTTTTTGTCTGCTCCACAATGATGGAGGTGCCTTCCGCCGTGGTGGTCATAAACTCGATGAACTCATAAGCCTCTTTCGGATGCTTGGAGTCCTTGGATATGCAGAAATAGCTGGCCTGGCCCACGGTGGAGCCCTCTTCCACGCCGTCCAGCACCGGCATCGGCGCTGCGCCGTATTCAAAATCGGTTTCCAAAAGATTGAATTCCCAGTCACCGTTGACCATCATATAGATGTTGCCCGCGCCAAAATAGGAATGGATGTCAAAGGTTCCCGCGCTCATTTCCGCGATGCCAAGATTGCTCTTGTCTTCCACATACATGCGGTGCAGATAGGTGGAGTATTCCATTGCGCGCTCCATCGGCTCGTCCGCAGTCAGGTATTCGTCTGCGGAGGTTGCGCCGAGGTTCAGTGTCCAGTTGGGGACAATGCCGCCCCAGTATTTGGTGCCGCCTTCCTCATAGGTCAGTTCCTGTGCAAGGTCGCAGTATTCTTCCCAGGTGAGGTTGACCGGATAATCCAATCCCTTTGCGTCGAACAGCTCCTTATTATAAAACAGCATCCAGCAGGAGGAAGTCCAGGGCATGCCGTAAAACGCGCCCGAATCGTCTGAAACGTTTGTCAGCGGGCCTTCAATTGGTGTAAGGTCCAGGCCGGTATCGCTGGCAAAGGCGGACAGATCGGCCAAAACGCCGTTGTTCATGAAGGTTTTTACCTGTGATGGCGAGCGAACCCAGAAAACATCCAGTTCGCCTGAGGAACCGGCCGCAAGCACCTTCAGCTTGTCGTCGTAGTCGTCGTTCGCAATGATATGCGTGACAACGGTAATTCCGTTGTCCTTTGCGTTGTACGCGGCGGCCTGTGCTTCGGCTGCCGACTGGTTGTCGGAATGGGCGTAAAGGTTGATGATGATGTCGTCTGTGTTGGCAGTTGACTGGCCGGCAGTGGAGGTCTCATCCGCAGAAGAACCGCCTGCCGAGCTGGATGAACCGCTTGTGCCGCTGTCATTTGACGAGCAGGCCGCCACCGAAAACACGAAAACGGCGGCCAGAAGAAAAGTTACAATTCTTTTCATTTTTACCTTCCTCTCTTTTCATTAATTACCTTCGCTGTAGTCTCACCAAAGTCACGAAAAAAGCTATATGTCAATTATATAATTTGTTTAATTCGTGAACAAGCATGATATTTCCTGAACGGTTGAATGCCGCCGGGAGGCGGTTATGATAGCGGGAAAGGTCTTTTTGCAGCTATTTACCGGAGAATTCCGGCAGGGTCTTCATAAAAAGCATCCATATGGGAGGATAAAACATCAACCCTTATGGATGCCTTTTTTGTTTGTTTTGTTGGAGGCGTATAAAATCCGCGAGGATGAAAGCCCTGATATGTACGGAGCAGAATCGTCCTGGTACATGACTGTATAGGGATGAAATACCGGCATAAGAGCTTTTTATATCATGTGCGTATCATCGCTTTCTATAGAGTTACGGTTGCAGAATCGCAAGCCGCTGCACGTAAAAGTTTTCGAACGCCTCTTCAAGGCCGGTCTTTCCGCTGAAAAAATTATGCATTTCCGCCGTAAAGACTTCTTCCACCTCGTGGTATTTGATGTGGGCGCCTTCTTCAATGAGAAGGTTGGATTCAAAAAAGTATTTCGCGCCGTCTTTCTGAGCGTTGCTCAGATAGATTTCTGTTGAGGCTTCGGTGAAATAAGCCGGGCATACGGCGTACTCCGCGAGGATTTTCGAACCCTCCTCGCCGCAGTAATAGGAGATAAAGTCAAAGGCGCGCCCGGGAAAATCGGAATGACGGGAAATGCCGATATAGGAGCAGCCTCCAACGGTGGTTCCCGCGTCGTCCATGCTGAAAACCGGAAGCGGCGCAATGTCCCAGTCCAGCTCAAAACCCCTTGTTTTGGCGTCGTTTTGTATGGTTTGAATGGTGCTGTCGGGGCCGACCATCATCGCAAGGCGTCTGTCCTCAAAGTAGGTGTGCAGGTAATAGTTCTTTAACCGGATATTCGCGGTGCCGAGATTTAAATGTGTCCCGTCGATGTTATAAACCTGATTTATGAACTCCACATACCGAATCGTCAGCGGAAGCTCATCGTCGGTGAGATATTCCCCCGCGCTGGAAGCGCCGAGGTTCATGACATCCGTTGGCAGGTAGCCGCCCCAGACCTTTTCCCGCCAGCGCTTGGAGTCTGTCGTCAGCTGTTCGGCAAGAGCGGCGTATTCCTCCCATGTCAGCTGCTCCGGGTAGGCAAGGCCCTGATCGTCAAACAGGGCCTTGTTGTAAAACAGCAGCCAGGCGGTGCGCGCCCGCGGCAGGCCGTAGATGATTCCCTCGGCGCCGACGATTTCGGCTGTGGAATCGTAATTGGCAATATCCAGCTGCGACTTAGAGAGATAAAGGTTCAAGTCGACAAGATACCCCTCGTGCCCATATTCGTTGGTTTGTCCGGGCTGGCTGATAAACATGCAGTCGGCGGAGGTGTCGCCGGTGCTCAGCATGCGTTTCATGGATTCGTCGTACTGGTTCTCCTGCAGATAATGCACGGAGACAATGGTGTTTCCTCCGCTTTTGTTGAAGGTGTCGATGATTTTACCGGTCACTTCAAAGTTCGCCGAGGAATCGTAAAACAGAATATATGCCGTTTCACCGCTGTCCTCGAACACAGTCGGAGACTGCCCGCCGGCGTCTTCGCCGCAGGCGCTGACGCCGGCCACGAGCAGCAGGATGAAAAACAGCAAAACAATTTTTTTCGCAACTTGCATGGGAGACCCCTTCCGGTTAATACGCAAAGCATAGCATATGAAAAGCGCCGCCGTCAAGAAGCGGAAAAGATTATGAAAGGAGGCCTCCTCTTTCAATTTTCTGAGATTTTTGTTATACTGACAAGGAATACAGTGGGATTTTAGGAGGCATATTCATTGATTTACAT
>Ga0153939_1000265_pt1 | contig 18725 bp, 15 predicted proteins | sample TSNJ023MetaG_FD_104734 | JGI IMG/M metagenome (GOLD analysis project Ga0153939, IMG submission 104734) | Attine ant fungus gardens microbial communities from New Jersey, USA - TSNJ023 MetaG | ecosystem: Host-associated > Fungi > Mycelium > Unclassified | place: USA: New Jersey, Brendan T. Byrne... | reverse complement strand
TTTTGCCTGAAGGGATCGGTGTCCGATGAACGGCAGATTGGCGTTGGTCACGGCAAGCTAGCCGCGATGGTGCTGTCGGAGAGTCAAATGCTTTGCGTTTCTCGCCGGACATGAAAGCTCTGGACCGTCATCCTGCTTCCTTTGTTTTCATTGGCAGCCTGTCATTACTATATTTTATGTCCTTATTACCATATAAGTAATGCCATCCATTCTATGCTTGCTGTGAAAATACCAGAATGGATAGCGGTAAAAAAATTATCTTATCCGGATATTACACTGATCTTTGATTCAGTATCACTAACAAATCCTTCTTAATCCTCTAATAATGTCTTCTTGGCCTTCTTCTATATCACGGGTTCCCTCCAGAATATCTCGCATACCCTCACGCGTATTGCAATTAATAATATCAACCAAACCCTCACGAACATCACGAAGCCCTTCGTCAATATCAATAAGCCCTTTACGAATTAATCTGGGATTACCAACGAAACGAAGAGTTCTCAGCCCCCTAATAACATCACGTTGTCCTTCTTCAATATCGCGGATTCCTTCGCGAATGTCTAATATTCCTTCATGCCTATTGCCACGAGTTATATCGCCCAAACCCTCACGTATATCGCGCAAGCCCTCGTCTATATCGTTGAGACCTTCGCGGATAATTCTATGACCATTCGGGCGGCAAGCACAACGGAATTGATTTATATCTTCAAACAGACCATTTGAATCAGCATAAATATCAGGTAAATTATAGTTATTCATTCTCTTACTCCTAATATAGTAATTGCATCACACCAAATATAAAAGTGTATTATATTTTATGCGAAATAGTATGAAAGTGTCCAATCCAAAGACAGTGCAATTATAGGGAGCTTTTCAAACGTTAATGTACATGATCATTTACCGCCATAAGTAATATCGCTCCGCTGGTCATTGCTTCCAATGACCAGCGCGCTTACCCTTTGCCGCAAGCTGACCGGCACAATCTGCAAACCGAAGCAGCCGCTTTACTGTCGTGGAGCTGATTTTTCATCAGTCCGGCAGAGTGAATACCCATAATTTAGTAACAATTCCCGCGATTTTCCTTGTTGTTAATACATACAATAGAAGCGAAAAAATATAAAGGTCAGCCGATAAAGCGGAGGTCGGTCATAAGATGTTTAAAAAATATGAGCTTTCCAAAAAGTTTATTATTCTTACAATTTGCCTTATGTCTATTCAAGTCTTAAATACAGTTTTTGTGTTCCATTGCTTCGCCCAAGAAAATGAACCGGTAATGGATTTTATCAGCTTACAGGCGGCAATTAACAGCGGCACAGGCGCTGCTATCGAAATTGCAAATGATATTAATCTAAACGCCGCTATAACGATTGGCAAGGACTTGACCTTTAAGGCGGCACAAGGCGCCGGCGAAGTAAAGCTAACAGCGACAGGCAGCCGCCACTTTAATGTCAGCGGCGGGGATGTTGCCCTGACATTCGATGGGAATGTCGTTCTTGACGGCGGCAGTTCCGCAGGGGGCATTAATTCCACAGCCGCCAACCTTACGTTAAATAACGCTGTGATTCAAAATTGTGCAACTACAATGAATGGCGGAGGTGTTTTTGCAAGCCACGGCGTAACAATAAACGGCTGCACATTCAGCGACAATTCAGGTGGTACAGGCGGTGGCGGCGCGGTTTGGTCCAGCGCTGATTTGACTGTTCATAACGCAGCTTTCATCAATAACAAGTCACTAACAGGCGGTGGGATTTATGCCGTGGGCGACGCAGCTATTTTTAACAGTACTTTCACCGGCAATATAGCCCGGGGTGCCGAGGCGGGCGGCACCGGTTCCAGTGGCGGCGGCGGTATCTGCGCCAACGGCAATATAGCCGTTTATAGCTGTACAATCAGCGACAACAGCGCCGGAAATGGCGGCGGGATTTGTTCCTACGTTGCAACCGGCAACAAAACAATAACCGTGGGAGACGGCACAAAAATTACAGGTAATAAATCGCTAAGCCCCGCAGGCAGCTGCGGCGGCGGCGCGATTTATTCCGCCAGCAGCCGCGTAATCATTGAAAGCGGCGAGATCATCGGGAATACCTCCGTTACCAGCGGCGGTGCGATTTATTCAGATGGTGGTTTAACCGTTACCGGCGGTATGATTAGCCAAAATATCGCTGGCACCGGAGGCGGAGCCGCCCGTGTCTATGGTGCTGTCATGAATGTCAGCGGTGGCGAAATCAGCGGCAACACAGCCGGACGATATGGCGGCGCAATTATGACCGGTGCTGACAGCGCGACCGTTTCAGGTGCTGCAAGAATTGTCGGCAATGTTTCGAACGGTACCGGCGTTTACGACGGCGGCGGCGGCCTTAGCCTTTACTACTGCACCTTAACCGTCAGCGGCGGCGAAATCAGCGGCAATACGGCCAGTCATGCCAACGGCGGCGGCATTGGGGACTATTGGGGCTCCGCCATAAACGTCATGAGCGGCGCAATAACCGACAATCACGCTCCCGAAGGTGACGGTGGCGGCATCTATATAACAGACCTTACCAAGGTGACGTCGGCCTCCGGTACCATGTTTTCCGGCAACACGGCAAGTCGGACATTCTGGATGACCGATCCCGGCGATATAGCCCTGCACAATGCAAATATTCACACGGATTCGCGGTCCGCTCTGCCTTCCGGCAACAGGGCTTTCACTTACCTTTTCAACAACTATGACGTAAACTACACAAAAGGTAACACCCAAAACCTGCTTCCTCTTTATAGTATCACAGTCACGGACGACGGAAACGGCACGGCCGGCTCTGAAACGAGCGTGACGTACCCTGGCGAAACAGTCACCCTTACAGCCGCCCCCCATTCAGGCTACAAATTCAAGGAATGGATTGTTCTCAGCGGCAATGTCGCGGTAATCAACAACGAAGGCGCTTTTATCATGCCGGACAGCGACGTGGTGATAGAGGCTGTATTCGAACCAGTACCTGTAGCCGGTGAGATTTCAAATAATAACAGAATCACAGGAAACAGGGTATACAATTACAGCTATGATCATTATACCGTAACTGAGGAAACGCCACCTCCATTGGCGGGCTTGTCTCCCCCCAATTCATCAAATCCAAATACGGGCGGGCAACCCGCAGCTGTTGGAGTTGTTCTTGGAATTTCCATGATGATCCTTGGTATATTTATAAAGAAAAAGGTATAAGCATAAAGATCGTATTACTGAAAATAGGCAAACTCAATCTGCCAATCTTATGATCAACGCATATCACAACCGCGGACAAAAGCCCACATGCAGCAAAGCGGCGGCCAGTAAATGGCCGCCGCTTTCCCACGCGAAAAAAGTTGATTTCAACTATAAATCAAGATATGAAAGAAGAATTCAGGCATTATTTTATGATGGAAAAAGCGAGTATCACACCGGAAAAAACGATTGAGACCATTGACAAAAGCTTGATCAAAATATTGATGGATGGGCCCGAAGTATCCTTAAACGGATCACCCACGGTGTCGCCCACGACAGCGGCTTTGTGTGCATCAGAGCCTTTTCCGCCAAGGTTATCGGCCTCGATATATTTTTTGGCATTGTCCCACGCACCGCCGGAGTTGGCCATCATAACCGCAAGGACAAAGCCGGTCGCCGTCGCGCCCGCCAGCATCCCGGCAACACCGTTGACGCCGAGAATCAGCCCGACGACGATAGGTGATACAATTCCAGTCAGCGCCGGGGCTATCATTTCTTTCTGCGCGTTGCGGGTACAGATATCAACGCAGGTGGCGTAATCCGGATCAGCCGTCCCCTCCATCAATCCTGTAATTTCGCGGAACTGGCGGCGCACCTCAACGACAATACTCTGAGCAGCCCGGCCAACGGCCCGCATAGTCATAGAGGAAAAAAGGAATGGGAGCATTGCGCCGACAAAAAGACCGACAAGCACGGGCGGATTGGTAATGCTGAGATTCAGGTTAAAATCGGGCGCCTTGATCATAATTTCATCAATATATGCCGCAATGAGCGCCAACGCGGTAAGGGCGGCCGAACCAATGGCAAAGCCTTTGCCAGTGGCGGCGGTGGTATTGCCAAGAGAGTCAAGCGCATCGGTGCGTTCGCGCACCTCCGCCGGCATATGGGCCATTTCAGCGATGCCGCCGGCATTGTCGGCGACAGGGCCATAAGCGTCGGTAGCCAGCGTGATGCCAAGGGTGGAAAGCATCCCGACAGCGGATATCCCTACACCGTAAAGTCCCGCCGCGTAGCTGGCAGTACCGCCCGAGGCAAAAAAGCTAATCAGAACGGATACGCCCACAATGATCACGGGGACAGCGGTGGAAAGCATTCCCAGCGAGAGCCCGCCTATGATAATTGTGGCCGGTCCTGTAAGACTGGAATCAGCAAGAGTGCGCGTTGGCTTGTATGTATCGGAGGTGTAATACTCGGTGAAAAATCCGATCAATACCCCGGCGGCAAGGCCGGAGAGAACGGCAAAATAAACCCCTGTGCGCTCGGGATGAGCCGCGCAGTCCAACGTATACCATATAACAGGAAAAGCGGCAACCGCTATCAGGATGGAAGATACATAGGTGCCCTTACGCAGAGCTGAGAGCAGAGATTTTTGATCGGTCTTTTCACCGGATCGAACAAAAAAGGTGCCGATAATAGAGGCCAGTGTTCCAACAGCGGCCATCACCATGGGCACAGCGGCTCCGCCAAAGCCAAAGCCGGCGGATACGGCCAAGGCAAGCGTGGCAACAATGGATCCCACATAGGATTCATAAAGGTCCGCGCCCATTCCGGCGACATCACCCACATTATCCCCCACATTGTCGGCGATTACGGCGGGATTGCGGGGATCGTCCTCCGGGATGCCAGCCTCAACCTTGCCGACGAGGTCGGCGCCGACATCGGCTGCTTTTGTGAATATTCCACCGCCGACCCGGGCAAACAGCGCCATGCTGGACGCGCCCATGCCAAAGGTCAGCATGGCGGAGGCTATTGCGGTGACCTGCGCGGCCTCGTTGTTCGCCAAACCCGCATAGAACACATATTTCAGAAGGAAAAACCAGATAGACAGGTCAAGCAGACCCAGCCCAACCACAGTAAAACCCATGACCGCACCCGACGAAAAGGCCACCTGAAGTCCGCGGTTAAGGCCTTCGGAGGATGCTTGCGCCGTTCTTGCGTTGGATGCTGTTGCAATTTTCATTCCGATAAAGCCGGAAAGCCCAGAGAAAAAGCCGCCGGTGATAAAGGCAAAAGGAACAAAAGGAGTGAGAAAGCCGGTCATTGCCATGATGCCTAAAATAACGAACATCGCGATGAAGAAGAGCGCAACTCCGGTATACTGGCGTTTTAAATATGCGTTCGCACCATCGCGGACAGCTGCCGATATCTTTCGCATGATGTCGTTGCCCTCGGAGAACTTGTAGATTTTGCGGGCCTGATAGAATGCGAAGAGCAGTGCGAGAATGGAGCCAATCGGTGCAAGGATAAATAACCGTTCGACCATGAAAAGACCTCCCTAAAAATTTGATGCGCAATTTTAATGCTATAATAAATGTATAGCTTATTTGTCTTTTTGTCAATAACCTGACAGCCACACCAGCGAAAATATATACTCAATTTGCTTCGCTTGCAGCTAAATCCAACCGGCGGCGACACGGCAAAATATGTGCCGAAATACAGCTAAATTGAAAGGACGCGGCGAGAATTGTTCTCGCCGCGTCCGGCGCCATGGAGCTCGTTACAGCTTTGAAAATCCGTAACTGTTTACTATGGCGTCGATCTTCATATTTTGCGCGCACATCTCGCAGTTGTTGGGGATAAAGGTCTGATAATCCATTAAATCCTCCGAGGTGAACACCGCGTTTATGGGAACATCATGCCATTCCGGCATGGCGCTGAACAGAGCGCAGATGCCCGCCACCCGCCCGCTATAGTATCTCAGGCAATCCAGCGTGCGGGTGATGGTCTTGCCTGTGGACACCGAGGCGATCAACAACAGGATGTTTTTTCCGGTCACCATGCTTTGGGTGTTGTCGCGGAAGATCATCTGGTTGTTCGCGTTGAGCTCGGGCATGAGCACATTGATATTCGCACCGCTGTTCAACTCCATATGACCCGGCTGCGAGAGCTCATCCGCCAGATATGCACCGATCACCTGCGTGCCCTCCATACAGATGATGGTGTCCACGCCAATGGCGCGGCATTTTTCCGCGAGTAGAACCGCCGCCCTTTTCGCCATTTTGTGTGCGGATTTTACATTGGTCAGGTCCACATAATAATTGATATGCGAGTGATTCGTGGCAAAGTGGCCGCGTATTACGTCCATCTGCACATGCTTATCAGCCTTTGCGCCAATCCCATAAAGTTGCATAGAACAGCCTCCTCCGCAGTTTTTATTTAATTATAACATAATTTCGGATCGAACACAAATTAATTCATACAAGAATCCGAAAGCTTGTACAATTATAATCGGCAACCGTATGCTTGGCACTTGATAATTCATTCAAATAGTGTTATGATAATAACCAAACTTCCAAAACCCATCGACCAAGACCAGTAGGTGAGCGGAAACCGCGTGAAAAGAGAGGCTGCGTCAAAGGCTGAGAGCGCTGCCGCATGTGCCGCACTGAACTTTCCCTTGTGAGGGGTGCAGACGAAAGGGAAGCTTCCCGGTACTTCATCCGGCTTGAAATTGGGTATGGTTGCAGCCCGCCGGTGCGTATCATGATGTTTAGAGAGTACCCGGGCTCAAAAGTAATCTGCGACGGGCTGGCGCCCCGTTACCGGCGCTGCTGAGCGCCCGCGCCCGCGCGCGGGAATTTTGGGTGGTACCGCGGAGCCTTTTTGCGCTTCGTCCCTGATTGGCCGGGGACGGAGCTTTTTTTATTGCCCGTGCCCCACACAAAAAAACATTGATGAGGTGAATGATTACAATGAAAGCCGCGTTGGAAGCGATTCAGGAAAAAGCCCGTCAGGCGCTGGAAGGGGCAAAATCCCTGGCGGAGCTCGACGATCTGCGGGTCAGGTATCTGGGAAAGAAAGGAGAGCTCACCGCCATCCTCAAACAGATGGGCGGGCTTTCCGCCGAGGAGCGCCCGGTGATCGGACAGCTTGCAAACAGTGTCCGCACATGCATCGAGGGCTTGATCGCCCAGCGGGGGAAAGCGCTGAAGCAGGGGGCGCTTACACAGCGCCTGGCCACCGAGACCATCGACGTGACCATGCCGGGCAAGGCGCAAAGACTGGGCTACAAGCACCCGCTGTCCATTGTGCTGGACGAGATCAAAGAGATTTTCCTCGGCATGGGCTTCGACTCAGCCGAGGGGCCCGAGGTGGAAACCGAGTACTACAACTTCGAGGCGCTGAACATCCCACAGAACCATCCGGCGAGGGACACGCAGGACACTTTCTACATCTCGGACAAGATTGTGCTGCGCTCCCAGACCTCCCCGATGCAGGTGCGCATTATGGAAAAGCAAAAGCCGCCTATCCGTGTGATCGTGCCGGGGCGGGTGTACCGCTCCGACACCGTGGACGCCACCCACTCGCCGCTGTTCCACCAGATCGAGGGTCTTGTGATCGACAAGGGCGTGACCATGGCCGACCTGAAAGGCACGCTGGAGGTCTTCGCCAAGCTGCTCTACGGCCAGGATGTGCAGGTGCGCTTCCGGCCGCACCACTTCCAGTTCACCGAGCCCAGCGCCGAGATGGACGCCATGTGCTTCAGCTGCCAGGGGGCGGGCTGCCGCCTGTGCAAGGGCGAGGGCTGGATCGAAATTCTGGGCTGCGGCATGGTGCACCCCAAGGTGCTGCAGGGCTGCGGCATTGACCCGGACGTATACAGCGGCTTTGCGTTCGGCATGGGCCTGGAACGCATGGTGATGCGCCGTTTCGGCATCGAGGACCTGCGTCTGTTCTTTGAAAACGACCTGCGTTTTCTCGGGCAGTTCGCGTAGAGGAGGAAATAGAATATGCTGTTGTCAAAGAGATGGCTGGATGAATATGTCAAATTGGGGGACGTATCCCCGCGCAAGTACACCGAGGACCTGACCATGTCCGGCTCCAAGGTAGAAGGCTGGGAGGTGGAGGGCGGCGGGCTCTCCAACATCGTTGTCGGCAGAGTGCTCTCGGTCGGGAAGCATCCCGACGCCGACAGCCTGTATATCTGCAAAGTGGAAATTGGCAGAGCGGAACCGATTCAGATTGTGACCGGTGCGGACAACGTGGTGCCCGGAGCCGCGGTGCCGGTGGCGCTGGACAATTCGGTCGTAGCGGGCGGCAAAAAAATCAAGAAAGGCAAGCTACGCGGCGAAGTGTCGGACGGAATGCTCTGTTCCCTTGAAGAGCTGGGCCTTGCGGTCAACGACTTCCCCTACGCCGTGGCCGACGGCATCTTCCTGCTGGAGGAGCCGCACCTGAGGCCCGGCCAGGATATCCGCGAGGCGCTTGGCCTGGGCGACACTGTGTTTGAATTCGAGATCACCTCCAATCGGCCGGATTGTTTGTCAGTGCGGGGGCTTGCCCGGGAAACTGCCGCAACCTACGGCAAGGCGCTGGCGCTGAGCGAACCGATGGTCAAGGGCAGCGGCGGCGACATAGGCGGGTATCTGCAGGTGCGGGTGGACAATCCAAAGCTGTGCCTGCGCTATGCGGCGGCTGTGGTAAAAAACGTGCGCATCGGCCCCTCGCCCCGCTGGCTGCGGGAGCGGCTGCGGGCCTCGGGTGTGCGCCCCATCAGCAACATCGTGGATATTACCAACTACGTGATGCTGGAGTACGGCCAGCCCATGCACGCCTTTGATCTGCAGCACGTAAAAGGCGGCCAGATCATTGTGCGCAACGCGGCCCCCGGCGAAAAAATTACCACACTGGACGGTGTGGAGCGGACGCTTTCCCCCGAGATGCTGGCCATCTGCGACGCCTCGACACCCAGCGCGGTGGCAGGCGTGATGGGCGGCGAGTGGAGCGGTATCTACGACGACACCGAGACCGTGATATTCGAGTCGGCCTGCTTCGATGGCGCCTCTGTCCGCGTTACCTCCAAAAGGCTGGGCCTGCGCACCGAAAGCTCGGGACGCTTTGAGAAAGGGCTGGACCCGGAAAACTGCATCCCCGCCCTTGAGCGCGCCTGCGAGCTTGTGGAGCTGCTGGACGCGGGGGATGTCGTAAGCGGCGTCCTCGATGTGGCGGGCGATATCCCGCCCATGCCGGAAATTCCGCTGGACGCCGAGTGGGTGAATCGCTTTTTGGGCGTGGAGATTCCCAAGGACGAGATGGTGCGCATCCTGCGCACACTGGACTGCAAGGTGGAAAACGACATCGTCACGCCGCCCAGCTTTCGGCGGGACATCGAGGGCAGGGCGGACGTGGCTGAGGAGATCGCCCGCATCTACGGGTACAACAGAATTTCCACAACCACGCTGCGTGGCGTGGCCCAGGGCACACTGACGGACCGTCAGCGCTTTGTGCGCCAGGTGGGGCAGACACTGCTGGCCCAGGGCTACAGCGAGATCATCACCTACTCGTTTATCAGCCCCAAGTACTATGACAGGATTGGCCTGTCCACGGGCAGCCCGTTGCGGAAATCGGTGGCCATCCGCAATCCGCTGGGCGAGGACACCAGTGTGATGCGCACAACGGCGATTCCGTCCATGCTGGAGGTTTTGTCGCGCAATTACAACAACCGGGTGCCGGAGGCCGCGCTGTACGAGCTTGCCACGGTCTACCTGCCAAACGAGTCCGATGCGCAGCCGGATGAAAAGCAGCAGATTCTGTTGGGCGCCTACGGGCAAAGCTGCGATTTCTACACCTTGAAAGGGGCGCTGGAGGTGCTGCTCTGCCGCGCCGGAATCTCCTGCTGGGAGATGTGCGCCAACAGTGGGGACCCCACGTTTCACCCGGGGCGCTGTGCCGCGATTTATGTGCAAGGCGCGGCGTGCGGCGTGATCGGCCAGGTGCACCCAGCTGTGTGCGAGGAGTACGGCATCGGTGCCGACGCCTATGTGGCCCAGCTGGATGTGGAAACCCTGCTGGAGCACCGGACCGCCGAGCGCAGCTTCAAGCGGCTGCCACGCTTCCCTGCCTCCACCCGCGACCTGGCGCTGGTTTGCGACGAAGCACTGCCTGTGGTGAGGATTCAGCAGGTGCTGTGGGATAGCATCGGTAAAATTCTGGAGGATATCACACTGTTCGATGTCTACCGCGGCAAACAGGTGGGAGTAGGCAAAAAGAGCGTTGCCTACTCGCTGACCCTGCGCACCGATGACCGCACTCTCACCGACGAAGAGTGCGACAAGGCAGTTGCAAATGCGCTCGCCAATCTGGAAACAATCGGCGTTTCCATCAGAGGTTAACATGGCAGGGGCCGCTGGGCGAGATGGCGGAGCTGATATAGTCAGTCAATTTCAAAACGCTTTAGCGTTTTGAAATTGACCAGCTATTAAGATGGCGATTGGCCATAAGGTTTTGAAGCATTAAGCTTCCGGCGAGATATTGCCATATGCAAATTCCTCTAAAATGCTTTTCAAAATTCTGTTTTTTTGTTATATTTTTACGTGGCATCTTGAAGAATGAAGCTACATATGATAGAATATTTATGTGGTGTGCCTTTTTGGCAGCCACTCCGGGGGAAGTTGCGTGTTTCTTTTCCAAGGCCCGCGCCGCTTCCTCTTATTTCTGTGGATTTAGACACAAAAACTTGGGGGGTGAAAGTATGTCTGCTCATACCAAAAAAGATGACTTAAGAACCACAAAAACGATAAAAGCATTGAATGAGGCAATGTTTTTACTTTTGGAAAAACGAAATTTCAGGAAGATAACAGTAAGCGATATCTGCGGGGAGGCATTAGTGAGTCGGGCTACTTTTTACTCGTATTTTAACGATAAATACAGCTTATTAAAATACTGGCTGTCCAGTCAAACATCGGATATTTTTGACAGCGTAAACGATACTTTCGAAAAACTGGATATTACTGTTAACCACTTCATGCATAGAAACAAGACAGCTATTACAAATATCATTGACGGTGCGGATGCGGAAACTTTCAATATACTATACAATTTTTTGTATGACATTTTAGATCTGCGGATCGAAAAAAACATAAACGGCAAAATAAACCCCAAATATGTGGTTTTATCGAACTTTTGCGCTGGCGGCCTGGTCTTTTATCTGTCTTGGCAGGTGAAAAACAGATTTCCAGCGGAAGTGCCAATGATGAACACATACTCCCGCGAAATTTTAGATAAATTCGCAGAATGGGCAGGGAGGTAACCAGCCACATGAGCAAATCGACCAAACTGAGGCAGATAAAAGCGATCAAGAACGGAAAAGGCATTCAATATATCATAAATGAAGCGTATAAAATTCTGGAAAACCCCATATTAATACATGATATGGAATATAAGTTAGTAGTGTCTCCGGATGGCGCCATTAGCGACGACTGCATTTGGAATGAATTTATGATATCCGGCAAGCTCTGCGATGAAACAATAGAATTTTGCAAGAACGAGTCTTTTATTGATAGTGTGGCAAACTGCACAAATTTTGATGGAGTTACTTATTTGATTAGCGATAAACTAAAGTATAATAGGATTTTCGGACAGCTCTATACCAACAATAATATGCCTGTGGCCGATCTGGTTATGATGGCATGTGATAAACCTTTTGAGGACGATACCCCGGAGCTTATTGAAACCCTTTGCAAGGTTCTTTCAAAAGAACTATCCCAATGTAAATATTATCAAGACTATGCTCAAACATATCAGGAAGCCTTAATCAGAAAATTGATTGAGGGAGATATTGAAGACAAAGGCCTTTATTCAAGCCATGTATCGAATATTGACAGCGGCTTAAAGACCAATATCTTTTTAGCTGTTGCAGATCTTGCGCAAAACGGCTCCGCCCACGCCACGCTTGTATATTTCAGGGATTTATTTAAGCGGACGCAACCCGCGTTCAAATATTCTATATATGCTGATTACATCGTAATTCTTGCGAGTTCAGATTACGCGGTACTTAATGTGAAAAAAGACTTGAATAAGCTAAACAAGCTATTCAAGCAGCAAAATATATATGCTGGAATAAGCAGCAATTTTGAAAATTTGTATGAAATGCAAATATACTATACTGAAGCGGTTAATGCACTAAACAATGGGTCAAAAAGCAATAATGATCAGAGAATTTTCCTATATGATGAAATCATTAAGGTTTCCAAGTAGCCTGTTTTACATTTAGGCAAACCTGTAAATTGCAATACAGTCACAAGAATCTGTAAGTTGAAAATAATATATGTCGTATAGTATACTACCTACACCTATTAAAGCACGACTAAAAAAATCATTTTGAGGTGACGACATGGATGTAGGGATAGACTTGAGGGCGAGTTTACACAAACAGCGGGGCCATTTAAGCTGGCTGTACAATGTTGAACCAGAGAACCTTTATCAGCATGAATTAGGCAAATATCGCACATATGGAATACGGGTAACCGCGCCTGACTGCACGGACATATTGCATGATGTTGCTGTTTGTGAAAAAACAGCAACACATATAGTGGACACTTTAAACCATTATCAGGTATCGCCTGTACATCTGTATGATGTTGTAACAGACATGCTCCCCTAAACAGTGTTCCACAACTTTACGATTAAAATTTTCTGAACACAAAGCAAAGGGCTTTCTATTTTCGTTCCACTTGTTCAAGTATATCGGATGCAGAAGTACGGAGTAAGCATTTTGCTTGCTCCGTACTTGATAATATTCTATTTTTTAGAAATAAACACACCGGGAAGTTGGATTCTCTGCTGTTTTCTGGTATACTATAAAAAAGCGATTTTGTGTCTGAACATTCACAATCAAGCTGCCGGCGTTGCAGCCGGCTGTTTCAATACAGGAAAGGGCGATTATCTGGATGAAGTATCTTTGTTCACTGCTGGTTATTGCTGTTGTTTGTGTTTCGCTGTCGGCAGGCGCCCACGCCGCCGTGGGCGAGCCGAATTTCGATATCAGCGCCAAGGGCGTTTACCTTTACAACTTGGACACCGATCTGCTGATCTATGAAAAAAATGCGGATGAACCCATGTATCCGGCGTCCTTGACCAAGATCATGACCTGCATTCTGGCGCTGGAAAAAACCGGGGATCTGGACAAGGAAATGCTTACCTACCCCAACTATATCCAGGATTATCTGTACAACTATCAGTACGTGCAGGGGAACGGCCGGGTGTCCACGGGCGGCCTGCTGGCTGGCCAGGAGCTGCCCATGCGGGAGCTCCTGTACGCGCTAATGCTGCCCTCGGCCAACGAGGCCGCCATGATCATTGCCGACCACCTGGCGGGCTCCCAGGAAAGCTTCGCCGATATGATGAACGCCCGCGCCCGGGAGCTGGGCTGCACCGGAACAAGCTTTGTGAATCCCAACGGCCTGTTCGACGCGCGGCACGTGACCACCCCCAGGGACATGGCCCTGCTCACACAGCACGCCATGGACCTGCCCGGCTTTATGGAGATTGTTTCCACCACCACCCGGCGGTACACACCCTCCGGCGGCTCCGAGCTGGTGTGGGAGACCACCAACCAGATGATGGTGGAGAAAAGCAGCTACTACTACCCCGCCCTGCGGGGCGTCAAGACCGGCACATTGCCCGAGTCGGGCTATTGCTTTGTCTCCACCGCCACGCGGGACGGCTTTACCTACCTGCTGGTGGTGATGGGTGCGCCCATCACCGACTCCGAGGGCAAAACCGTGAGCCAGAACACAGCCTTTGCTGAAACACAGCGCCTCTACGACTGGGTGTTCGACACCTACAAGCGCAAATCACTGGTGGAACGGGGGAAGTATGTAAAAGAGATCCCTCTTCGCCTTTCAATGGACAAGGACTTCCTGCAGCTCATGACCGCCGATCGCTTCACCGCTCTTGTGCCCAACTCGGTCGAGGCCTCCAGCGTGACCATGAAGTTTGACATCCCCGAATCGGTGGACGCCCCTGTAAAAAAGGGGGACCTCATCGGCAAGGTGACGCTGGTGCTGGCCGGCGAGGAGATCGGCGAGGTGGAGCTGCTGGCGGCGGAGAGCGTGAGCGCCAGCACACTGCTGTTGGTGCTGGAAAAAGTAAGGGCCGTTGTGGGATCGTTCTGGTTTAAGTTCGCGATTATTTTTATCCTGCTGCTGATCGCGTTCTATGTCGTCATGATCATCCTGCGCAATAGGGGGCGCCGCAAGTCCGGCTACCGGCCCCGGCGCAGGCTGTGATACCCTTAAAACATAACAGGAATGGACGGAACCTGCGCTGATGGGCAAGTATAAAAAGCTGATTTCCAACACGCTGCTGTTCGGCGTTGCCACCTTTAGCTCGAAAATACTCACCTTTGCCATGATGCCGATTCTCACACGGTTGATGCCCGACGCCTCTTTCAGCACCGGGGATCTGATCGTGAGCACCTGCAACTTTATCGTGCCGATCATCAGCCTTTCGATCCACGAGGCCGTGATCCGCTTCGGCTTGGAAAAGAGCGTGCGCAAAAGCGACGTGTTCACCACCGCTGTCACAACCATCCTTTGTGGGTACCTGGCACTGCTGCTTTGCTTTCCGCTGCTGGGCAAAATCCCGATTGTGGGCGGGCACCGGCACCTGATCTACCTGTTCGTGTTCACATCGGCCATGCGGTCCACCGTCACCCACTTTGTGCGCTCCAGCGGTTTTGTGCGCATCTTCGCACTGGACGGCCTCTTCACCACCGCGGCCACGGTGGGGCTAATGTTTCTGCTGATCGCCAAGCTCGACCTGGGCATCGACGGCTATGTGCTGTCCACCATCATCGCCGACGCGGTGTCCGCTTTCGGCCTGATTATCCTGCTCAGGCTCTACCGCTTTTTCAGGCCCTTTCACATAAGCAGCGACACCAGGCACGACATGCTGCGCTACAGCATTCCCTTGGTCCCCACCGCCATCTTCTGGTGGATCACAAACCTTTCTGACCGCTACCTGGTGGCCACCATATCCGGCGAGAGCATCAACGCCCGGTACGCCGCCGCCTACCGCATCCCCACCGTGATCACGCTGGTGTCCACCATTTTTATCCAGGCATGGCAGATCTCCGCGTTTTCCGAGCAGAGCGAAAAGGAGCGGGTGCAGTTCTACTCCACGGTGTTCACCGCCTATTACACGCTGGTGTTTGTGGCGGCCTCCGGCCTGATTTTGCTCTGCAAGCCCATCGCCACGCTGATGATCGCCTACGACAACGCCTGGCGCTATATCCCCTTTCTGGTGCTGGCTGTCGCGTTTTCCTGCCTGGTCACGTTTCTGGGCACCATTTACAACGTGGCCAAGAACAACCGAATGGCATCGGTTACGACCTTTGTGGGCGCGGTGCTCAACATCGCGCTCAACCTGCTGCTGATTCCCAGGTATGAAGCCAACGGCGCGGCCTTTGCCACCTTTGTAAGCTACTTTATCGTGTTTATCATCCGCGCGGTGGACACGCGCAAATACATCGTGATCCGCGTGCAGCCGCTGCGCATCGGGTTCAGCCTCTGCTTGCTGCTTGTCCAGATCTGGGCCTGCCTGAGTCAGTTCATGATCGGCGAAGCCAGGGCATGGATCGCGGTGGAAATGCTAATCTTCCTGCTGCTGGTGTTGTGCAACCTGGGGCCCATCCTCTACATCCTGAACAGCTTGGGCCGCCAGCTCAAACGGCGCCGGGTCGGCTAAGGCCTATCCGTAAATCTCACAACCAAGGACTTGATGCCATTGCGCGCCAAAAAAACACTCAAGGCCGCGTTCCCCCACACCATCCCGGTGATGACCGGGTACCTTTTCCTGGGGGCCGCTTTCGGCATCCTGCTGCAAAGCAAGGGCTACAGCCACCTGTGGGCCGGGCTCATGAGCGTAACCATATTTGCGGGTTCCGTGCAGTTTGTGGCGGTGAATCTGCTCACCGGCGCCTTTTCACTGCTGAACGCGTTTTTCATCACCCTGATGGTCAACGCGCGGCATGTATTTTACGGCTTTTCCATGCTGGAAAGGTTTCAGGACACCGGCAAGTACAAGCCCTATCTGATTTTTGCTCTTTCCGACGAAACATTTACGCTGCTCTACTCCGCCGAGCCGCCGGAGGGCGTAAGGCGCGGCAGCTTTTACTTCTGCATCGCCCTGTTGGACCAGCTGTATTGGATCGCCGGAAGCATCACTGGCGCGCTGATTGGCTCCCGGCTGTCTTTTGACGTACAGGGCATCGAATTTGTGATGACCGCGTTGTTTGTCGCGATTTTCACCGAGCAGTGCCGCGTGCACCACAACCGCATCCCCGCGGTGGTGGGCCTTGCCGGCTCGGCGCTCTGCCTGCTGGTGTTCGGCCCCGAGCGGTTTATCCTGCCGGCCATGCTCGTGCTGGTCCTGGTGCTCACGCTGATTCGGAAGCCGATGGAAAGGGGATTGGCCCAGCAATGACCACCACACAGGTGCTGCTGACCATTTTTGTGATCGCCGCCGCCACCTTTCTGACCAGGGCTCTCCCGTTTTTGCTCTTCCCGGCAGGCAGACGGACGCCCGGCTATGTGGCCTATCTGGGGAACGCCCTGCCCTGTGCCACCATCGGTATGCTGATCGTGTACTGCGTCAAAGGGGTGTCGCCGTCCCAGTGGCCTCACGGTCTGCCCGAGCTCGTCTCTATCGCCGCCGTTGCGCTGGTGCAGCTGTACCGGCGCAACACGCTGATCAGCATTGTTGTGGGCACGGTATTGTATATGATTCTGATACAAAAAGTGTTTTTATAGATTCGTATATCAATAGTATTTCATTTTCACCCCAACGGCTTCATTGTGGGAAACAGCAGCACATCGCGGATCGATAGGCTGCCGGTGAGCAGCATCACAAGGCGGTCCACGCCGATGCCGATGCCGCCCGTGGGGGGCATGCCGTACTCCAGCGCCGCCAGAAAGTCCTCGTCCACGTCGTTGGCTTCGTCGTCGCCGGCAGCCTTGAGAGCAGCCTGATGCTCGAAGCGGCCCCGCTGGTCGATGGGGTCGTTGAGCTCCGAGAACGCATTGGCGTGCTCGCGGCCCAGAATAAACAGCTCGAAGCGCTCGGTGTAGTCGGGGTTCCGCTGCTTGCGCTTGGCCAGTGGGGATATCTCCACCGGGTGATCAAGGATAAAGGTGGGCTGTATCAGCTTCTCTTCGCAGTACTTCTCGAAGAACAGGTTCAGGATGTCCCCCTTGCCGTGGCGCTGCTCGAATTGGATGTGGTGCTGCTTGGCCAGCGCCCGTGCCTGCTCCAGGTCCTCCACCTCCTCAAAGTCCACGCCCGCGTACCGTCTGACCGCGTCCAGCATGGTCAGCCGCGCAAAGGGCCTGTCCAGGTCGATGATCTCGTCGCCGTAGGTCACCTGGCCGGTACCCAGCACGGCGTTGGCCACCTTACGCACCAGACTTTCGGTCAGGTCCATCATGCCGTTGTAGTCGGTGTAGGCCTCGTAGAGCTCCAGCAGCGTGAACTCCGGGTTGTGGCGGGTGGAAATGCCCTCGTTGCGAAACACCCGGCCGATTTCATACACCTTGTCGAAGCCGCCCACAACCAGACGCTTCAGGTGCAGCTCCAGCGCGATGCGCAGGTACATGTCCATGTTGTGGGCGTTGTGGTGGGTGATAAAGGGCCGCGCCGCCGCGCCGCCCGCCTGGGTATGCAGCACCGGGGTTTCCACCTCCAGGTAGCCGCGGCCGTCCAGAAAGCGGCGGATCTCGCTGATGATCCCGGAGCGCTTTACAAACGCGTCCTTGACCTCCGGGTTCACAATCAGGTCCACATACCGCTGGCGATAGCGCAGGTCGGTGTCCTTTAGGCCGTGCCACTTCTCGGGCAGCGGCGTCAGGGATTTGCACAGCAGCGTTATGCTCCGCGCTTTCACCGATATCTCACCGCGACGGGTGCGGAACACCTCGCCCTCCACGCCGATGATGTCACCGATATCCCATTTGTTCATCGACTCGTAGCACTGCTCGCCCACGCCGTCGATCTTCACAAAGATCTGGATGCGCCCGCTGGAATCCGAAAGGTCGAGAAACGAAGCCTTGCCCATGTCACGCCAGCCCATAATGCGGCCGGCCACCGACACCTGCTTTCCCTCAAACGCATCGAACTCCTCCACGATCTGTTTCGCGTAGGCGGTGCGGTTATAAACGGTCTGTGCAAACGGATCTCTCCCCTGCTCCTTGAGGGAGGAGAGCTTGTCCCTGCGTATCTGCAGCAGCTCCGAAAGTGCCGGTGCTCCGGCGGGCTGCTCGTTGTGATCTGCCATCAAGCATTTCTCCTTACCAGTCATATTGCATTATTATACCAAGATTCCCCCAAAACATCAAGAACTTTGCCCACGCCTCTTGCGAAGCCGCCCCTTTCGCTGTATGATGTCAAAAAGCCCTGCGAAAGTGCCGCAAAAAAGCCGGGGATATCTCCCCGGCCACCACTAATTTATGCCCACTCCGTGAAACTCCTGTTCGTGCGCAACGATGCGCCTTTCCAGAACGGACAAATCTTTCCATATCTGCTTGATGTTGTAGTTCACATCCTCGAAGCCCCGCTCAACTTTTGCCTCCAGTTTGGTTAATCCGGTCTCCAGCTTTTTCTGGCTGGCCTCCAATCTGCTTTGGCCGTTTTCCAGGTTTTCCAGTCTGGAGTTCATCTGCATGAGTAGCTCTAAAACCCTGTCCTCATTTTTCATTTTATCACCGCCCTA
>Ga0153939_1000263_pt1 | contig 18752 bp, 11 predicted proteins | sample TSNJ023MetaG_FD_104734 | JGI IMG/M metagenome (GOLD analysis project Ga0153939, IMG submission 104734) | Attine ant fungus gardens microbial communities from New Jersey, USA - TSNJ023 MetaG | ecosystem: Host-associated > Fungi > Mycelium > Unclassified | place: USA: New Jersey, Brendan T. Byrne... | reverse complement strand
TCAGAATTTTATTCAAACCGCCGCCACCTTGCATAAAAATATTCACCAACTGCTTCTATTATATTATATGAACACAAAGACGTCAAATAAGGGAAGGCGGCGCTTAAGTTCAACCGTACGCGCTGCCCTCATCCATCGTTTTCCATACTTCTCCTGCCACACCTTTATTTAGCACGGATGACGATGTGTTTTAACTTTATGCTCTCTCTTCTCTTTATGCCGATTGCAGTTGCTTCAGCACCTCAATATAAAACGCGTAGGCATCCTGCTGAATCGTCAAATGCAGACAATTTCTCTCCTTTGAACAGAACAACCATACAGGCGTGAATAGCTTCCATCATCTTTAAAAACGCGAATATTGCGCAGAAAAAAGTTTCGCCGTATATGGGTTTCCTGTGCGAAATCTACGCGTTCCCTGTTTGTCACCAGACTGAAAAACCCTGCCGGAAAATTTCGGCAGGGTTTTTCGTTTATGGGAAATTGTGCTTCTTGAACGCTTTTATTCGACGTCCTGCAAGGCGGCAGCGCCCTCTTCCCCTGTACGCACCTTAATGACGTTCTCCACATCGTATATAAAGATTTTTCCGTCGCCGATGTGTCCGGTATACAGAGCCTTCTTCGCGGTATGGACCACCGTACGCACCGGCACCTTGCACACAACAATTTCTACCTGGATTTTCGGCAGCAGTGTTGCAGAGGTCTGCACGCCGCGGTAGTATTCCGGCTTGCCCTTTTGTATGCCGCAGCCCAGTACGTTGGTCACCGTCATACCGGTTATCCCCACGGCCATCAGCGCGTTTTTCAAATGCTCAAAGGATGACTGCTTGCACACAATGTCAATTTTTGTAATTTTTTCATCCGACGCGATGAATGGCACGCTGTCTTCATTCCCTGTGACCAGTTCCACGGGCACCGCCTCGTTCATGGATGCCGTTCCGGTAACCGTCGGCGCGGGAATATCATCGTCATCGTAATAGATGTTTTCCACAACCGGCGCGAAACCCGCGTACGCACTGGCTAAGCCGTGCTCCGGTAAATCCAGTCCGCTGATTTCCTCTTCCCTTGTCACGCGTAGGCCGACAGTTTTCTTGATGATGGTGAAGATGACTGTCATGGTCAGCGCCACCCATGCGATGACACACACAACACCGATGAGTTGTGTCAGCAGGAAGGCTGCGCCGCCGCCATAAAACAGGCCGATATCTCTGTCAAAAAATCCCAGCAAAATCGTACCCGATGCGCCGCAGACGCCATGAACACCGACGGCGCCCACCGGATCGTCTATTTTCAGCTTCTTATCGATGAACTCGACACCAAACACAACGGCGAAACCGGCAAAGATGCCGATAATGGCCGCCCCGAACGGATCCACCCGGTCGCAGCCGGCGGTAATCGCCACAAGCCCCGCAAGGCTGCCGTTGAGGGTCATGGAGACATCCGGTTTCTTATATCGCACCCATGTGATGAACATGACCGTTACCGTCGCCACCGCCGCCGCAAGGTTGGTGGTAAAGAAGACCTCACCTGCAAGGATTTGGTTACCGTCTGTCATGGAAACGGTGGAAGCACCGTTGAAACCAAACCAACAGAACCACAGGATGAACACACCCAACGCGCCCAGTGTGATGCTGTGGCCCGGAATGGCGTGGGACTTTCCATCCCTGCCGTACTTGCCTATTCTGGGGCCGAGTATTTTTGCTCCTACCAACGCCGCAACGCCGCCAACCATGTGTACTGCTGTGGAGCCAGCAAAATCATGAAACGCGGGCAATGCGCCGCCTGTAAGCTCCGGCAGCTGCGCAAGCCAGCCGCCTCCCCAAATCCAGTGTCCGGACAGCGGATATACGAACAGGCTGATGACTGCGCTGTAAATGCAGTATGCGCTAAACTTTGTACGCTCAGCCATTGCACCCGAAACGATTGTCGCCGCCGTTGCGCAGAAAACTGTCTGAAAGATAAAGTAAGCCGATTTTCCGACTCCACTTGGCAATATCGCCGAATAATCGCCCAGACCGAAAAAGTCAATGGCGCCAAAGAACAGGCCGGAGCCGCCAAACATGATGCCAAAGCCCACCAACCAGTAAATGGGCGTGCCGATGGCAAAATCCATGAGGTTTTTCATGATAATATTGCCTGCGTTTTTCGCTCGTGTGAATCCGCTTTCCACCATCGCAAAGCCTGCCTGCATGAAAAAGACCAGCGCGGCCCCCAGCAGCACCCACGCCGTGTTCAACCCCGAGAACAAGTCTATTATGTTGTTTTCCATTGTCTACTCTCCTTTTGCTTCTTTTTAGTTGAGCTGTCAAACTTATAAAAAGGCATAAAAACAGCGTGCCGCCCGAAATAGGGGCGTGCACGCCATTGTGCGAAAATTTAGTGAAATCAAATACTGAAAATCAGGTTGCCGTATGGGGGCATCGGCCAATTATCCTCTGGAACCAGTGTCTCCAACTCGTCGACGACGGCACGCAACTCCTGCATGGCGGGAATGACATGATCTTTATAGAACATTGAAATATCCAAAATATCTTCTCCCTGCTCCTTGACACTGAGGACGGCGTCATCCAAAGCATGGACTTTTCTGTACGCACAGTCCTGAAGGGAGGAGATTTCCTGCAGCAGCTCGGTCTCCGCCTTGCAGGGAATATCCTTGAGCACCGCTTTTTTGGAAAGGATTGTGCCCGACAGCTTTCCGGTATAGTCGCTGACAGCCGGCAAAATATCCTTCTTCGCCATGTCCAGCATCGTCAGTGCTTCGATGCCCAGCGTTTTGACATAGGTGTCCAGAATGATTTCATAGCGTGAGTACATTTCAGTCTTTGTATAAATTTTATGCTGCGCAAACAGCGCAATGTTTTTTTCATCGATATAATGCGGCAGCGCGTCAGCTGTGGTTTTCAAGTTGGAAAGCCCGCGCTTTTCCGCTTCGACCGGCCACTCCTCAGAATAGCCGTCGCCATTGAATATGATCCTCTTATGTTCTTTGATCGTTCTGCGGATCAACCGGTTCAGCGATTTTTTGAAGTTTTCCGCTTTTTCCAGTTCATCGGCGAACTGGCGAAGCTCCTCTGCGACGATGGTGTTGAGCATGATATTCGGGCAGGCGATGGAAATGGCCGATCCCAGCATTCTGAACTCAAATTTGTTGCCGGTAAACGCAAAGGGAGAGGTACGGTTCCGGTCTGTGGTGTCTTTCGGAAGCTTCGGCAGTACATGCACGCCGATCTCTATCTCCGCACGCTCCTTATTATCATAGATCTGACCACTTTCCAGCGCGTCGAGAATTGCCGTCAACTCGTCGCCGAGGAAAACAGAAATGATCGCGGGCGGCGCTTCGTTTGCACCCAGCCGGTGGTCGTTTCCGGCGGAGGCAACCGACACGCGCAGCAAATCCTGATACTCATCCACACCCTTGATGATCGCCGCCAGAAACAACAGAAACTGTGCGTTTTCATGAGGTAATTTTCCAGGCTCCAACAGGTTTTTGCCGGTGTCGGTGGAAATGGACCAGTTGTTGTGCTTGCCGCTGCCATTGACGCCCGCAAAGGGCTTTTCATGCAGCAGGCATACAAGGCCGTGCTTTGCCGCCACATTGCGCATGGTTTCCATTGTCAGCTGGTTGTGGTCGGTCGCAATGTTGGTTGTGGTGAAAATCGGAGCCAGCTCGTGCTGCGCAGGGGCCACCTCATTGTGCTTGGTCCGCGCTAAAATGCCGAATTTCCAGAGTTCCTCGTCTAAATCGTGCATAAACGCCGCCACGCGCGGCTTGATGGAACCGAAATAATGATCCTCCAGCTCCTGCCCCTTTGGCGGGCGGGCTCCAAATAAAGTGCGCCCGGTGAAAATCAGATCTTTTCTTTTCTTATAAACCTCGCGGTCAACGAGGAAATATTCTTGTTCGGGACCGACAGTAGTGTTGACGCGTGTGGTCACGGTGTCTCCAAAAAACCGCAAAATCCGCAGCGCCTGCTTGTTGATGGCCTCCATCGAACGCAGTAAAGGCGTTTTTTTGTCCAGCACCTCACCGCTGTAAGAGCAGAAGGCGGTTGGGATGAAGAGCGATCCGTCTTTGATGAACGCGTATGAGGTGGGGTCCCATGTGGTGTAGCCCCGGGCCTCGAATGTCGCGCGCAGTCCGCCGGAGGGGAATGAGGAGGCGTCGGGCTCGCCTTTAATGAGCTCCTTACCCGAAAACTCCATGATGACCCTTCCGTCAGCCGTCGGTGAGATAAAGCTGTCATGCTTCTCAGCGGTGATGCCGGTCATGGGTTGGAACCAGTGGGTGTAATGGGTTGCTCCGTTTTCGACCGCCCAGTCCTTCATGGCGTTGGCAACGGCATTTGCGACTGTAATATCCAGGTTCTTTCCCTGGTCGATGGTTTTTCGCAGCGACTTATACGTTTCTCGTGGAAGTCTTTCGCGCATGACACCGTCGTTGAAAACACGGCTGGCGAAAATTTCCGATACGGCGGCGCGGCCATACTCGTCTTTTGAACAAATTCCCATAAGGTACCACTCTCTCTCAAATCAGAATAGATTTTTGAAATCGGGCGACGGCTTAACATACTGTGCCCGATTATAACATACGGCTTCCTTCCATTCCGGCTTTATGCGTCCCGGAACAAAAGAAACAGCACCGAAAGGATGACATCCTTCAGCGCCGTTGCTGTTATGTGTGTTATTCTAGCGCACCGAAAAGAATTTGTCAAGGTCATTCGAAAGCATTTGCCAATTTTTGCAGGATTTTACATTTGTTATTGCAAAACAACCTTATAAACTAGTCTAATCTACCATAATAAGAATTATGATTGCAATTCAAAAATTTTCATACTTCATTTTTTTCGATTTTTTATTGACAAACCTTCCCATGCGGCTCTATAATGATTTCAGTTCGTGTCAAAGGCGATGCAGTCGGAATTGCATCCGCGGCGGGACAAAGATGGAGTTTAGGCAATTTATGACAGGAGGCGTCATCATGGTAAAAGAGGGGCAACAGGGAAACAGAATTCCGTCAGGCTGCGCGGTCTCGGCCGTCTTTCAAAAAGACGGCCGGCGCAGGAATGGCGAGGACATCATTCGCTCCATCGGACTGATGCACGAGCGCTCCAACGGACTTGGCGGCGGCTTTGCTGCCTACGGAATTTATCCCGAATACAAAGAGCTCTATGCGCTGCATGTCTTTTACGAGGGGGAGAAAAGCAAGGAGCGTTGTGAGGAATTTATTTATCAAAATTTTGAAGTACACAGCCTTTCAAAAATACCCACGCGGAAAATCTCGCAAATCACCGACGAGCCCCATATCTGGCGTTACTTTGTGGAGCCCTTCCGCAGAAGGCTTTATGAAAGCCAGATTCGGGACGAGGAGTTTGTCTCCCGCTTTGTCATAAAGGTTAACACTGAAATCGAAGGCGCCTATATTTTTTCCAGCGGAAAGAACATGGGCGTGTTCAAGGCGGTGGGTTATCCTGAGGATGTAGGAGAATTTTATCGCCTGGAGGATTACAAGGCCTACTGTTGGACGGCCCACGGTCGCTATCCCACCAACACCCCCGGCTGGTGGGGCGGCGCGCATCCCTTTGCGCTGCTGGACCGTTCCGTCGTGCATAACGGCGAGATATCCTCTTACGATGCCAACCGCCGCACCATTGAAATGTACGGCTACAAATGCACGCTGCTCACCGACACGGAGGTTATCACCTATATATTTGATTACCTGGTGCGCCGCAAGGGCCTAAGCTACGAAGAGGTGGCAAAGGTCATCGCCGCGCCGTTCTGGAGCACCATCGACGAGCAGGAGGAGGCGGAAAAAGCGGAGCTGAGCTATTTGCGCAATATGTTTTCCGGGTTGCTGGTCACCGGCCCCTTCTCCATCATTGTGGGCTTCAGCGGTGGCATACTGGCGCTGAACGACCGGCTGAAGCTGCGCTCAATGGTGGTGGCGGAAAAGGGAAGCGCGGTCTATATCGCCAGCGAGGAGTCCGCTATCCGATTGATCGAACCGGAGCTTGACAAGGTCTGGGCGCCCCTGGGCGGAGAGCCTGTCCTCTTCACACTGGAAGGAGGCGCGCGGTGATGGGAATCCATTATTTGTATCCGGACTACGAGGTTCTGCGGAACTTTGACCGCTGCATCGCCTGCAGGGTTTGTGAGCGGCAATGCGCCAACGATGTGCACGAATACAGTGTGGACATCAAAAAAATGGCGGCTGACGATACCAAATGCGTGAACTGCCACCGCTGTGTGGCCCTGTGCCCCACCCGGGCGCTGAAGATCGTCAAAACAGATCATGCCTTCAAGGAAAACAGCAACTGGAGCGCAGAGACCATTCAGGAAATATACCGCCAGGCCGATACGGGCGGCGTACTGCTGTCGTCGATGGGAAACCCCAGGCCGTTGCCGGTGTACTGGGATAAAATGCTGATAGGTGCATCCCAGGTGACGAACCCACCCATTGACCCGCTGCGTGAGCCGATGGAGACCAAGACCTATCTTGGACAGAAATCCACAAAAATACGCCGGGATAAGAACGGGAAAATCCTTTGCGACTGCGCGCCGCAGCTGGAGCTTGCCACCCCCATCCTGTTCTCGGCCATGTCCTACGGCTCCATCAGCTACAATGCCCATGAGAGCCTGGCCCGGGCAGCACAGGCGCTCGGTATCTATTACAATACCGGCGAAGGCGGGCTGCATAGCGATTTTTACCAATATGGAAGCAACACCATCGTGCAGGTGGCCTCGGGGCGTTTCGGCGTACACAAGGATTACCTGAACGCCGGAGCCGCCATCGAAATCAAGATGGGACAGGGCGCAAAGCCGGGCATCGGCGGACATCTGCCCGGAGCTAAAATTGTCGGCGATGTGTCCATGACGCGCATGATTCCCGAAGGCTCCGACGCCATCTCCCCCGCACCGCACCATGACATCTATTCCATTGAAGACCTGCGGCAGCTGGTTTTGTCTTTGAAGAAAGCGACGAACCATCAAAAGCCTGTCAGCGTCAAAATTGCCGCCGTACACAATGTGGCTGCCATCGCCTCGGGAATCGCCAGAAGCGGCGCGGACATCATCGTCATCGACGGTTTCCGCGGCGGTACGGGCGCCGCCCCCACACGCATCCGCGACACTGTGGGCATTCCCATTGAACTGGCTTTGGCAGCCGTAGACCAGCGGCTGCGCGATGAGGGAATCCGGAACAATGTCTCTCTGGTGGTTGGCGGTTCCATACGAAACAGCGCCGATGCGCTGAAAGCCATTTTACTCGGGGCGGACGCCGTATACATCGCCACCAGCGCCCTTTTGGCATTGGGCTGCCACCTGTGCAGAAGCTGCCACAGCGGAAAATGCAACTGGGGCATCGCCACACAGCGTCCGGAGCTCGCTAAACGCCTGAATCCGAATACCGGATACCAGAGGCTATGCAACCTTGTTCATGCCTGGACACACGAAATAAAGGAAATGATGGGCGGCATGGGCGTAGGTTCCATCGAGGCGGCACGCGGCAACCGGCTTATGCTGCGCGGGATCGGTCTGACAGACAAAGAGCTTGAAATTCTGGGCATCCGGCATGCCGGCGAATAGGGGGAGACTGCATGAAAAAAATAAAAAAGAGCGATACCGGGCACGAAGAGCTGTTTTGCAACACCGCGCCCAGCGGAAAGTACAGCAAGGCGGTACGTACGAAAAGAGTTTATGTGGATGAAAAATGGTGCCTCGGATGCCGCTTGTGTGAATACCACTGTGCCCATGCAAATTCTTCTGAAAAGGACATGGTCCGGGCACTGAAGGACCGAACCATCCGCCCGCGCATCCACATTGAATCCGATGAGCACATCAGCTTTGCCGTTTCCTGCCGCCACTGCGACGAACCGATTTGCGTAAAAAGCTGTATCGCGGGGGCGATTTCGAAATTAAACGGCATTGTGCGTATCGATAAAAACAAGTGCGTCGGCTGTCTCACCTGTGTGCTGGTATGCCCCTATGCGGCAATCGCACCGTCGGAGGACGGACCCATGCAAAAATGCGAGCTGTGTACCCAGTCCCGTACCGGTACACCCGCCTGTGTCATGGGCTGCCCGAACCAAGCCATACTCTTTGAGGAGGTGACAGGATGAAGTATGTGATCATCGGCAATTCCACAGCGGCCGTGGGCTGTATTGAGGGAATCCGCTCTGTGGACAATAAGGGGGAAATCGCCGTTATTTCTTCTGAACAGCACCATACCTATTCGCGGCCTCTCATTTCCTACCTGCTTCAGGGCAAGACGGACCTAGAGCGTATGAAATACCGGGACAACAATTTTTACGAAAAAAATGCCTGCACGCTTCTGCTTTCACAAACGGCCACGAAGATAAATTCCTCAGTCCGATCCGTACAACTTTCAGAAGGAGAAGCCGTACCCTATGACCGCCTGCTCATCGCCACCGGGTCTGTACCATTGATACCGCCCACCCCCGGACAGGGAACGGTGAAAAAACAGTTTACCTTTTTGTCCCTGGACGACGCCGACGCGCTTAAAAAGGCTACAGGCCCGGACTCCCGTGTGCTCATCATCGGCGCGGGCCTTATTGGCCTGAAGTGCGCCGAGGGGCTGCACGGCCGTGTCAAATCCATCAAGGTCGTGGATATGGCGGACAGAATCCTGCCAAGCATTTTGGATCCGGAAGGCTCGACGCTTGTGCAAAGGCATCTTGAAAAAGAGGGAATTCTTTTTTATTTGTCCGACACGGTGTCGGAATATTCCGGCAATACAGCTGCATTAAAAAGCGGTGTGGAAATCGGCTTTGATGTTCTCGTTACAGCGGTGGGGGTGCGTCCGAATGTTTCTCTTGCCCAAAACGCGGGAATCGAAATACGCCGCGGCATCCTGACCGACAGTACCGGGCGAACCAATCTTGACGGCATCTATGCCGCGGGTGACTGCTGTGAAAGCCATGACATCTCCTCAGACGAGAACCGCGTTCTGGCACTGCTGCCAAACGCCTATCTGCAGGGAGAATGCGCCGGGGTCAACATGGCCGGAGGTGAGAAGGTATTTGACAATGCCATCCCCATGAATGCCATCGGCTTTTGGGGCTTGCACATCCAATCGGCGGGAACGTATACAGGGGACGTTTACAGGGAAAATACCAAACAGGAATACAAGCTTCTGTATACAAAAGACGGCGTCCTGAAAGGCTTTATCCGCATCGGCAAAGAGCTTAGCGCCACGGGAATTTACACCGCGCTGATCCGAAACCGCACACCCCTTGACAGCATCGATTTTGAACTTATCTGCAAAAAGCCGCAGTTTATGGCTTTCGCAGCGGAGAAGCGACGTGAAATGTTCGGCATCACACCCGGCGAAGAGGAGGGATATCTGCTATGAGCTATCAAATCGGCGAGCGGTACATCGGCTCGGGAGAAAGCGAAGGAGAAATTGTCCTTCATATCACCCCTGGAAATGCGCTGGGCGCTTATCTGGACGGCGCGCGCATCACTGTGCATGCCAACGCGCAGGATGCCACCGGCGACACCATGAACGACGGTGAAATCACCGTTTTCGGCAATACGGGAGACGCTACCGGATATGCCATGCGCGGCGGTAAAATTTTCGTACGAGGAGACGCCGGTTACCGTTTGGGCATCCATATAAAGCAGTATCACGAAAAGATGCCGAAAATTATTGTCGGAGGCCGCTGCGGCAGCTTTCTCGGCGAATATCAAGCAGGCGGCGTCATATTGGTACTGGGCCTCGGCTCAGAAGACCGCGTACCGGTGGGCCGTTTCTGCGGCACCGGCATGCACGGCGGGCGCATTTATCTCCGGACGGAGCATCTGCCCACCGATCTGCCCGCCCAGGTTGTAGCCGAAACCGCGTCGCAGGAGGATATGCAGGAAATCGGTTCCCTTGTAAAGGAATACTGTGAGCGTTTCGGAAACAGCCCGGAAGATATTTTATCCAGCCGGTTTTACGTGCTGAAGGCCAATTCCAATAACCCATACAGGCAGTTTTATGTGCATAACTAAAGGGCTGCCGCAGGGACTGGAATACCGCTTTTCCTTTTTGCTGTAAGGCCCTTTTGGCGCGGAGGTATGCACTTTTGCTGAAAAATGATTCCGATCAATCCATATCTTTTATTCATTATAATTTTTGATAGGAAATAAAGGTGCGTGGATATGAAGTATACTATATCAGATAAAAATAGAATCCGTTTGGTTCGTCTTTGGTCAGGCAGGGGGCATGATCATGAACCTTTGTGAAGGTAAGAAATTCCTCATCGTATCCGGCACGGAAAAGGGCCGGGACACGTTGCGGGTTCTGCTGAAGGAAATGGGCTACACAGACAGCGTAAACGACGCGGTGGGCACGGCGGATGCCGTAAAACAGATGGAGCGTGAGGATTTTGACACGCTCATCATCAACACACCGCTTGCAGACGGATTCGGGCATGAGCTGGCCCTATCCGCCGCCGAATACGGTACTGGCGCGCTGCTGATTGTCAAGCAGAACCATTTTGACGAGGTCTGCAGCCGTGTGGAGCAAAAGGGAATTCTGACCATAACAAGGCCCATTGTGCGTTCGGTATTTCACCAGTCAGTCAGGCTGATGATGGCCTTTCGCAGCCGCATGAAGCAGGTTCAGGACGAGAACCGCCGCCTGCAGATAAAGCTTGAAGAGATGAAGGTCATTTCACGCGCCAAGTGTATATTAATGGAATACCTGCGCATGAGCGAGCAGCAGGCCCATAAATATATCGAACGGCAGGCGATGGATATGCGCATATCGATGGGAAAGGTCTCCCTGGGCATTCTCAAAACCTATGAACCGTAAAGGCCATACAGCGAAAGGAATTGGAATGGAAGAACGCTTCGGTATGGATAAGCCGCACGAGGAATGTGCGGTTTTCGGTGTCAGCATAAAAAGCAATCTGCAGGATCACAGTGAAGCGGCCGGCATCGTTTACAACGCCCTTCTTGCCATGCAGCACCGCGGTCAGGAAGGCGCGGGCATTGCGGTTTCAGCCGGAAATGCCATTTTATGCGAAAAGGACGTGGGCCTTGTAAGCGAGGCACTCACGCCGAAGGTTATGGGACGCCTTCCGAATTCGGGCAGCGCCCTCGGGCACGCCCGTTACTCCACTACAGGTTCCAATACCCGGCGCAACGCGCAGCCCTTTGTAACGGAATTCCTGACGGGCCGCATTGCCACCGTACACAACGGCAATGTCACAAACAGCAGGGACATCAAAGAAAAGCTGATTCATTTCGGGCTGGACTTTGCCGCCACCAGCGACAGTGAGGTCATATCCTCCCTCATAGCCTACCGCATTATCCGTGCGGAGGATTTTCTTGAAGGGATCAAGGCGGCGGTCAAACTGCTGGACGGTGCCTTTTCTCTGATTATTATGGGACCGGGTGGAAAAATAGCCGCCATACGCGACCCGAACGGATACCGGCCGCTGTGTATCGGAGAAAATGATTACGGTGTCGCCGTGGCTTCGGAAACCTGCGCGCTGGACAGCTGCGGCTTCCGCTTTGTGCGCGACGTGCAGCCCGGCGAACTGATTGTGATTGAAAACGGGAAAATAACACATAGTGAATTATATAAAATCGGAACACCCCGGAGCCTGTGTGTATTTGAATATGTCTACTTCGCACGGCCGGATTCCGTCATCGACGGCCTGAGCGTCTACCAGTCCCGCGTCAACATGGGGGCAATGCTCGCTAAAGAGCATCCCGTTAAAGCGGACGTGGTTTGTGGCGTTCCCGACAGCGGACTGGAAGCCGCCATCGGCTACTCCGCCGAAAGCGGCATTCCCAATGTCACCGGGTTTGTGAAAAACCGGTATATCGGCCGCAGTTTTATCTTCCCGACCCAAGCGCAGCGGGAAAACGCGGTCCGCATGAAGCTCAATCCCCTCCAGGCGGCTGTAAAGGACAAGCGCGTGGTTTTAGTGGACGACTCCATCGTACGCGGCACCACCAGCGCAAAGATTGTAAAGGCAATTCGCTCAGCCGGGGCGAAAGAGGTGCATGTGCGCGTCTCCTCCCCTCCCTTCCGTTATACCTGCTATTTCGGCACGGATATCGACAGCGAGGAAAATTTGATTGCCAACAGAATCTCCATAGAGGAGATTCGAAAGAAAATAAATGCTGACACGCTGGGCTATATCAGTCTTCCGGGACTTTTAGATGCATGCAGCGGCAGTAAGCTCAACATGTGTACAGCCTGTTTTTCCGGAGAATACCGGACACAGGTGGGGGAATATTCAAAAACATTGCTGGAAAGCAGAGGATAATAAACGGGATGGCTCCATACGAGGCCCGTATGAAAATTCATGCAGAAAGGTGAAAAATATGGGAAGAAAAGCGTATCTGGTACTGGAAAACGGCAAGGTTTTCGAAGGCGAGTATTTTGCAGCGGAAGGAGAGGTCACCGCTGAAGTGGTTTTCACTACCGGCATGACCGGGTATTTGGAAACCCTCACAGACAGAAGCTATTATGGACAAATAGCCGTACAGACATTTCCATTAATTGGAAATTACGGTGTCATTTCTTCTGATTTTGAAAGTGATGTCATCGGGCCGTGTGCTTATATTGTTAAAGATTGGTGTCAAGCTCCTTCTAACTTCCGTTCAGAGGGCAGACTTGACACTTTTTTAAAGGACAGGGGAATCATCGGCGTCAAGGGCATCGATACGCGAACGCTCACAAAAACCATCCGCGAAAGGGGCGTAATGAACGGAACCATCACGGATGATCCGGCCAAAGCGGACTTTAAAAAAATGAAAGCCTACCGGGTGACGGACGCCATCACTAACATGTCCACAAGGGAAATTCTGCATGTCGGCAGCGACGACGCCAAATATACTATAGCGCTCATGGACTACGGACGCAAGCGCAACATTGAACGGGAGCTGACAAGACGAAACGCTAAAGTCATTGTATGCCCCCATAACACCACAGCCGAGCAGATCAAAACCCTGGGTGTGAACGGTATCATGCTTTCAAACGGACCGGGAGACCCCTCAGAAAACAAGCAGCTCATCGAAAACCTGAAAGATATGATGAATCTGGGGATTCCGATGTTTGGCATCTGCCTTGGCCACCAGCTGCTGGCCCTTGCGAACGGCTTCCGGACGGAAAAAATGAAATACGGGCATCGCGGCGCCAACCAGCCGGTAAAAAATCTCCACACGAGCCGCGTATATATATCCAGCCAGAACCACGGCTACGCCGTTGTGGCAAAAAGTATTGACAGCAGCCGGGCAAGGGAATACTTTACAAATGTAAACGATGGGACAAATGAAGGCATTGAATATCTGGACGCCCCAGCCTTTTCCGTACAGTTCCACCCCGAGGCCTGCGGAGGCCCCACCGACACCAACCTGCTGTTCGACCGATTCTTTAGCTTGATGGAGGAGAAATAATATGCCGCTGAATAAAAAGATAAAAAAAGTACTGGTCATCGGCTCCGGGCCCATTGTCATCGGACAGGCCGCCGAGTTCGACTATGCGGGAACCCAGGCCTGCCGCGCGCTGCGCGAGGATGGCATTGAAATTGTTCTGGTGAACTCCAACCCCGCCACCATTATGACCGACAACGCGATGGCGGATAAAATCTATATTGAACCGCTGACCATCCCCACCATCAAACGGATTATTAAAAAGGAAAAGCCCGACAGCATCCTTTCCGGTTTCGGCGGACAGACCGGCCTAACCCTTTCCATGCAGCTTGCAAAGGATGGTTTTCTTGATAAACACGGCGTCCGCCTGCTGGGCGCGTCGCCCGAAACCATCGACAAGGCTGAGGACCGCCAGATTTTTAAAGACACAATGGAGAAAATCAATCAGCCCTGCATCCCATCCAAGGTTGTGACCACAGTTGAGGATGCGCTACTGTTTGCACAGGACATCGGCTATCCGGTCATCATTCGACCCGCCTTTACACTGGGAGGCTCTGGCGGCGGAATTGTGGACAATAAAACCGAAATGATGGAAACCGCAGCAAACGGCCTTGCCCTTTCCCCCATCACGCAGATTCTTGTAGAAAAGAGCATCGCCGGCTGGAAGGAAATCGAATTCGAGGTCATTCGCGACAGTATTGGCAACACCATCACGGTCTGTTCAATGGAAAACCTGGACCCAGTGGGCGTGCATACCGGCGACAGCATCGTCATTGCTCCGACAGTCACCCTATCCGATAAAGAATATCAAATGCTGCGCGCCGCAGCATTGCAGATTATAGATGAGCTGGGCGTGGAGGGCGGCTGCAACTGCCAGTTCGCACTGCATCCCGCCTCCTTTGAATACGCGGTTATTGAGGTCAACCCCAGGGTTTCCCGTTCCTCGGCACTGGCATCCAAGGCCACTGGCTATCCCATCGCGAAGGTGGCGACGAAAATCGCCATCGGCTACACGCTGGACGAGATTAAAAATGCCGTTACCGGCATCACCTATGCCGCTTTCGAGCCGTCCATCGACTATGTGGCCGTAAAATTTCCGAAATGGCCCTTCGACAAATTTGTTTACGCCAAACGGAATCTCGGCACACAGATGAAGGCCACCGGCGAAGTGATGAGCATTGCGCCGAGTTTTGAAATGGCGCTGATGAAGGCTGTACGCGGCGCGGAAATATCACTCGACACGATGAACCTGCCGAAGTTTGCGAAGGAAACCGATGAAAAGCTGTGGCACTGCGCCGTGCATCCCACAGACGAGCGCCTGTTTGCTGTTTATGAGCTGCTAAAGCGCGGCGTGACCGTGGATAAAATGTATGAAGAGACCATGATCGACCCGTGGTTTCTTTCCAAGTTATTAAATTTGATTGGCTACGAAAAAGAGCTTTCGGAAGGCAATCTCAATAAAGAGCTTTATACGAGAGGCAAGACCCTGGGTTACCCCGACAGCACCATCGAGCGCCTGTCCGGCTGTGATGTGACCTTCCCGCGGCAGACAACCTTTAAAATGGTCGACACCTGCGCGGGAGAATTCGCCGCCCACACCCCCTATTTTTACGCGACCTATGACACCCCCGAGTCCGGCGGCGAGGATGAGGCGATGGAATTCATCGGCGGCAGCGATAAAGAAACCGTCATTGTGCTGGGCTCCGGCCCCATCCGCATCGGCCAGGGCATCGAGTTTGACTATGCCAGTGTTCACTGCGTCATGTCACTGCAAAAGCTTGGCTATGACGTGGTCATCATCAACAACAACCCGGAAACCGTCTCCACCGACTTTGACACGGCCAACCGGCTGTACTTTGAACCACTGTCCCCCGAAGACGTGATGGACATCATTAAAATTGAAAAGCCTATCGGCGTTGTGGTGGCCTTCGGCGGCCAGACAGCCATCAAGCTGACAAAAACCCTTGCCAAAAATGGGATTCCGATTATCGGCACCTCCGCCGACAGCATTGACATGGCCGAGGACCGCGAACGCTTTGACGAGCTGCTGGAAAACGCCGGCATCAAACGGCCCAGGGGATTTACCGTCATGACGAAGGACGAGGCGATGGAGGCGGCCGGAAGCCTCGGGTACCCCGTGTTGATGCGGCCTTCCTATGTGCTGGGCGGACAGAATATGATCATCGCCTACTGCGACGAGGACATCGATGAATACATGGGCATCATCCTCTCCACCAAGCAGGATAACCCCGTGCTCATCGATAAATATCTCAGCGGCATGGAAATTGAGGTCGACTCCATCTGCGACGGCGAAAGCATCCTCATTCCCGGGATCATGGAGCATGTGGAGCGCACCGGCATTCACTCCGGCGACAGCATCGCCGTTTACCCGGCCTCGGGTATCGACGACGATATGAGCGAAAAAATCATCCGGACCACCGAAAAGCTCTGTAGAGCGCTGAAGGCCATCGGCCTGATCAATTTGCAGTACATTATTAAGGACAATGAAATTTATGTGATTGAGGTCAACCCGCGGGCCTCCCGCACCGTGCCCTATATCAGCAAGGTAACCGGCGTGCCTATGTGCGACCTTGCAACAAAGGTGAGCCTCGGCTATAAATTGAAAGATTTGGGCTTTGGAACAGGGCTCTATAAAACTTCCCCCTATACGGCGGTGAAGGTACCGGTCTTCTCCTTTGAGAAGCTGACGGACGTCGACACACAGCTGGGCCCGGAAATGAAGTCCACCGGCGAGGTGCTGGGCATCGGCAACAATATGGAGGAAGCTCTCTACAAAGGCCTTGTGGCCTCGGGCAGCAAGATGAAAAAGGACGGCGGCGTTTTCATCACCGTGCGCAATTCGGATAAAACGGAAATAGGTGAGATCGCCAAGAAGTTCGACAAGATGGGCTTTACGCTCTATGCCACAATGGGAACCGCCAATGTGCTGGCAAAGGTGGGTCTCGGTGTCAAAATCGTCGATAAAATCCATCAGGGACCGGACAACACCCTGACGCTGCTGGAAAGCGGAAAGCTGGGTTACATCATATCCACCTCGGCAAAGGGACGCGATCCCCAGAGGGACAGCGTGAAAATCCGCAGGAAGGCAAGCCTGCTGGGCATTCCCTGCCTTACTGCTATCGATACGGCCAACGCCCTCGCCGACAGCCTCATGAGCCGCTATACAACGGAGAATATGGAAATCGTCGACATCAATAATTTGAAAACAGAAAAGGTCAAGCTCCCGTTCACCAAACTGCAGGGCTGCCAGAACGACTATATCTATATCAACTGCTTTGAAAAAGAGGTTCCGTCACCGGAGTTTCTCTCCATTTATCTTTCGGATCGCCATACCGGCGTCGGCGGCGACGGCATCATCCTCATCCTGCCGTCGGACAAGGCCGATGCCAAAATGCGCATCTTCAACCTGGACGGCAGCGAGGGGAATATGTGCGGCAACGGAATCCGCTGCGTGGCAAAATACCTGTACGATAATGGCATGGTCAAAAATCGGATCATGCATATCGACACCCTGAGCGGTATCAAGGAATGCAAGGTCTTCACCAAGCAGGGCAAGGTCAGCCGTGTACGTGTGGATATGGGCAAGGCGGAGCTGTCACCGGAAAAGGTACCGGTTCTGCTTGAGGGTGAAACCATTGTGAACCGTCCGGCAAAAATTGGCGATACGCAGTATAATATTACCTGCGTGTCCATGGGAAACCCCCACTGCATCGTCTTCCGGAACTCCGTCGACAAGATGAATCTCACCTCCATCGGTCCTGAGTTTGAGCAGCATCCGCTGTTCCCGGAGCGCGTCAATACCGAATTTGTGGAGCTCATCGATGAAAACACCATCAAAATGCGCGTATGGGAACGCGGCAGCGGCGAAACGATGGCCTGCGGCACCGGAGCCTGTGCGGCGGCGGTTGCGGCCGTGCTGAACGGCCATTGCAAAAAGGGATCGGATATCCGCGTCATTTTGCGCGGCGGCGACCTCACCATCAACTATACTGACGAAACAGTCTTCATGACCGGCAACGCGGAGAAGGTGTTTGACGGCGTTGTTGAAGTCTGACACCGTCCTTGACTGGTGAAATTCGGTAGGATATAATAGTAGAAATGTAATGCGGAAAACGGTTTCTCCATGTGGTCATCCATATGGAGAAAACCTGTTTGCAGTAAAAATAATATGGGAATTTATAAAATCAGGGGGAAAACAGGCATGGCGAAATATATTTTTGTGACAGGCGGAGTGGTCTCCGGTCTGGGTAAGGGAATCACGGCGGCTTCCTTGGGCAGGCTGCTCAAGGCAAGAGGACTGAAGGTGGCGGCGCAGAAGCTGGATCCATACATCAACGTGGACCCGGGCACCATGAGCCCGTATCAACACGGAGAGGTATATGTCACAGAGGACGGCCTGGAAGCGGACCTGGATCTTGGGCACTATGAACGCTTTATCGACGAAGACCTGAACAAGTACTCCAACCTCACCTCCGGTAAGGTTTACTGGAATGTGCTCAACAAAGAGAGGGGCGGCGAATATCTCGGTGAGACCGTGCAGGTCATCCCCCACATCACAAGCGAAATCAAAAACTTCATTTACAGCGTTGGCAATAAAATCAACGCCGACATTGTCATCACCGAAATCGGAGGCACGGCAGGCGACATCGAAAGCCAGCCGTTTCTCGAGGCTATCCGCCAAGTGTCCCATGAGGTGGGACCGGGCAATTCGCTGTTTATTCATGTCACCCTTGTTCCCTATTTAAAAAGCTCGGGCGAGCATAAGTCCAAACCGACCCAGCACTCGGTCAAGGAGCTGCAGTCTATGGGTATTTCCCCGGGTATTATTGTCATGCGCAGTGATGAGCCCATTGACAGCGGCATTCGCAACAAAATTGCGCTGTTTTGCAATGTGAAGCCCGACTGCGTCATCGAAAACGTGACGATTCCCGTGCTGTACGAGGCACCCATCATGCTGGAAAAAAGCAACTTCTCCAACATTGTCTGCCGCGAGCTGGGTATCAAAGCGGGAGAACCGGATATGACCGAGTGGCTGCAGATGATCGAAAAAATACGCCGGCGTAAAAAGCTGACGCGTGTGGCGCTGGTGGGCAAATATGTCAAGCTGCACGACGCGTATCTTTCCGTCATGGAATCGCTGCGGCACGCAGGCTATGAACTGGGTTCAAAGGTGGACATCAAATGGGTCGATTCCGAATTGCTGGACGACGACAATGTGGCCTCCTATGTGGGGGACTGTAACGGCATCATCATCCCCGGCGGTTTTGGCGACCGCGGCATTGAGGGCATGATTTCCGCCGCTAAATACGCTAGGGAGAACGACGTGCCGTATCTTGGCATCTGCC
>Ga0153939_1000262_pt1 | contig 18878 bp, 18 predicted proteins | sample TSNJ023MetaG_FD_104734 | JGI IMG/M metagenome (GOLD analysis project Ga0153939, IMG submission 104734) | Attine ant fungus gardens microbial communities from New Jersey, USA - TSNJ023 MetaG | ecosystem: Host-associated > Fungi > Mycelium > Unclassified | place: USA: New Jersey, Brendan T. Byrne... | reverse complement strand
GAGAAGAATGCTTGTGTTTCCATATGCCATCTGATACACTTACAGGTAAGGAAGCTGTCTGCCAAACAGGAAGGGCGGGCAGAAAAGGAGGATATATATGCAGTATAGAGAGCTTGGTAAAACCGGAAAGCAGGTAAGCGTCATCGGACTTGGCTGCGAGCATCTGGACGGCGCGGACTATGACACGGTAAAATCCGTTTTGGATACTGCCATAGAAGGCGGCGTAAACATTCTGGATGTGTTCATGCCGGGGAAGGACGTGCGCGAAAACATTGCAAAGGCCCTGGGCGCGCGCCGCAAAGACGTGATGATTCAGGGACATATCGGTTCAACGGATGTGAACCAGCAGTATGACATCAGCCGTGACATGCCGGTAGTGAAGCGTTACTTTGAGGACATGCTGCGCATATACGGCGGCTACATCGATTTCGGCATGATGTTTTTCATCGATTCGGATAAAGACTATCAGGGTGTGTTCGAAACCGGTTTTATCGAGTATGTTCAGTTTTTAAAAAAGGAAGGCTATATCGGGCATATCGGCTTCAGTTCCCACAATCCGGAGACAGCCATGAAGGTCATCCGCACCGGCGTGCCGGAAATGCTGATGTTCAGTATCAACCCGGCCTTTGACATGCTGCCCAGTGAAGCGTATGCGTTGTCGCAGCTGGAGACCGGATTTCAGAAGGAGCTGTTTCAGGGCATAAACCCCAAACGCGCGGAGCTGTATAAGCTGTGTGAAAAGGAACAGGTGGGCATCACGGTCATGAAAACCCTCGGCGGCGGCAAATTGGTTTCGCCCGAGCATACGCCTTTTGAAAAGCCCATGACTGTGCCCCAGTGCGTGCATTACGCGCTGTCCCGTCCGGCCGTTGCCAGCGTGCTGCTGGGCAGCCGGTCTGCGAAGGAGGCAAAGCAGGCGCTTTCCTATCTTTCAAGCAGCGAGCAGGAAAAGGACTATTCCGGGGTGCTCGGTACTTTGCGCAATGACTTTAAAGGAAATTGCGTATACTGCGGCCATTGCCAGCCTTGCCCGGCGGAGATCGACATTGCCGCGGTGAACAAGTATCTGGACATCGCAAGACTTCAGCCGGACGCGGTACCGCCCTCCATACGTTCCCATTATAACAGTCTCGGGCATTCCGGGGCGGATTGCATCGCCTGCGGCAGCTGCGAGGAAAAATGTCCCTTCGGTGTGCCGGTTATAGAGAATATGGCGCAGGCTGCCCGGTTATTTGAGTAAGAGACTTTTTGATGATGAACGCTTAACAAGAATATTCTATACTCATTCAACAGTTTCAGTGGATAGATTTTTGTGATCGCGCACGGCATAAAGGCCGCCTGTTTTCTCATCTGGAACAGGTGGCCTTTTCTATAGCATGGACGGTATGCCGGGTTTGTCATATGCGCAAGCCCCGCGGCAAACAAACAGACGGCCGGTTTGGATACGGAGCTCTTTCAAAATCCGCAGATTTTTATAGTGAATTTCACTTGACAGTGTATCCGTCTCATGATAATATGGTAACGTTAACACAACGATCAATCACACAGGTGAAAACATGGCAAACATAAAAATGACCGACGTGGCCGCCGCTGCGGGCGTCTCAATTGCGACGGTCGGCAGGGTACTGCATAAAAACGGTTATGTTTCGGAAGAGGCCAGGGTCCGGGTGGAAAAGGCAGTGGCAGAGCTCGGGTATGTGCCCAACCGCATGGCCCGCGCCCTCAAGCAGCAGAAAAGCGGAGTCATCGGCAGCTTGGTTGTATTCAACCGCAATACACTGTACCAGAAAATCAACAGCTCCATCATTGACGCCGCCGAAAGACACGGCTATAAGCTTTTGACCATTGAGGGCCGGCAGGATGTGCGGGAAGAGGAGGATTTGGTCGACCAGTTCATCGGAATGCAGGTGGAAGGGCTGGTGGTCACCTCAAACCGTTTTGTGCCGCACCCGCTGTTTGACCGGCTGCACAGGCTCCATATCCCCGTTGTCATGGTGGAGCGGACACTCGAACACCGCTATGTAGATAACCTGGCGGTGCGGGACGTTCACGGCGCATACCAGACTGTTTCCCATATGGTGCGAAAGGGACACAGGCGCATCGGGCTCATTGCTGTGGAGAGGGAAGACAATGTAGAACGGGAGCGCTTCGAGGGCTATATCAAGGCCCTTGAGGAAGGCGGAATGAAGCGCGATGACAGACTCATACATTTATATCCGCAGTATACCATTGAATACGGTTATGAGGCGATGGGAAGGCTGATGGAATTGGAGGAGCCGCCTACGGCCGTTTTTTGCACTGCCGACACCCTTGCCGCCGGCGCCATGCAGCTGCTGCACAGTAAGAATAAGCATGTACCCGGAGATATGTCTATCGCAGGATATGATAATGTTTTGGCCAGTGAGCTTTCACCGCCCATCAATTCGGTGGATCTGGCGCTGCAGGACATCGGTGAAACGGTTCTGCGCCTGCTGAAGCGCAGAATGGACGACCCGGAAGCGGAAGCGGTGACAGAACTCATTGATACCATTTATGTAGACCGCGGCACCGTGATTCAGTTAAAGAAATAATGAATGCCGCAATGCGGCTTTTCAGCCAGATAATAGACTCCCGCGTACCGGTTTCGCACAAGGTACACACTCTGTTTTGGGTGGGCCGCATATTTGAGCGGGAGATATTATTTTCATCATTGCTTGGCGTATAATCCCAAATTATATTGAAAATAACGATTGCGTGGATGATGGAGTGGAGGGAAAACGCTGCATTTCTTTTTGCTCCGCAGTTAAGCTTTCAGTGATATTTATGCTGTTTCTTCAAACGATAAAGCCGCAATGCGACTTTTTCATAGCAACATGGTAACGTTAACACATTTAGGAGGGAATTATGGAGAAAATCAAAGTGGCTATGATCGGCTGCGGCGCCATTACACAGCGCCGTCATGCCCCGGAGTATGCAAAACGCGCAGATGTGGAAATCGCCGGGTTTTATGACATGGATCAAAACCGCTGCGCAGAGCTCGTCGCCCGATATGGGGGCAAAAGCTACGGAAGTGTGGAAGATATCATCGGTGACAGCTCGGTGGGCGCGGTGAGTGTCTGTTCGCCCAACAGCACCCATGCCGATTTTTCCATACGGGCCCTTCAGGCAGGCAAGCATGTGTTATGCGAAAAGCCGATGGCGCTGTCTCTGGATGAAACCCGGGCCATGCTGGCGGCGGAGCGGGAATCGGGAAAAATCCTGATGCCGGGTCACAACCAACGGTTGATTCCCACCCACTTGAAGGCAAAGGAGCTCATAGCGGAAGGGGCTATCGGAAGGCTGCTTTTTGCACAGTTCAATTTCAAGCACGCAGGTCCGGAACACTGGAGCATCGACTCTACGGGCAACACCTGGTTCTTTGACAAGGGACGCGCACAGTTCGGCGTGTTCGGCGACCTCGGTTCCCATAAGCTGGATTTGATCCGTTTTCTCACGGGCAAGGAAATTGAGGCGGTTTACGCCTCCATGATGACCCTTGACAAACGGTACGCTGATGGGCGGCTCATCGATCTGGAGGACAATGTGGTGTGCCAGTTCCGCATGTGTGACGGAACTCCCGGTATCATGCACTTCAGCTGGACGAATTACGGCCAGGAGGACAACAGCACGGTGATGTACGGCGAAAAGGGCGTTATGAAAATTTTTGGGGATTATTCCGACGACATTGTGCTGGAAATACGCGACGGTACAACAGTTAAATATCATGTGGGCGCCATCAGCACCAACGATAATCAGCTGATGAGCGGCGTCATCGATGAATTCGTGGGTGCTATTACTGAAAAGAGAACACCCATCGTCACGGGTGCAGACGGACACAACACTCTTGCGGTCATCACAGCGGGCGCGGAATCGTCCAGCCGGAATGAATGGGTCACAGTGGAATATTGAGGAGAATCATAATGGAATTGGGAATACAGATTTACGGGTGCATGGATTTATTTCGGCAGGATCCGGACGGATTTTTACAGGGGCTTAGCGCGGCGGGTTATACACAGGTTGAACCCTGTGTTGCCTTTGGCATCAGCGGTGTGGAAATCTTACAGTCGGGAATGAACCCGGTATGGCTGCCGGAAGAGGTGCGGGGCTTTGCCGCACGCATACGAGAGCATGGCTTGTCACTGCGCTCCTGTCACATGTTTGGTGATAACGCGAAATACGGCGCGGATATGATAAAGCTGTGTGAGGAAAGCAAAATCGGGCAAATTGTGCTGAATCTTCCAAGCGGGCTTTCGGGTGAAAGTTGCCGTACTTTCGCCGCCGCATGTAAAGCTTTTGCCCTGCGGCTGAAGCAGAGCGATATCGAACTGTGGCTTCATAACGGCTTCTCCGAAATCAGGGAGCAGTATGACGGGAAAAGCGTTTACGAATATGTCCTCGAAAGCTGTGCGGGCACGGTGGGCGCACAGGTGGATGTGGGATGGGTACTGTACGGCGGCAGAGAGCCGGTTTCCTTCCTGCAGGCGATTCGCCCGTATCTGCGCTCGTTACACTATAAAGATTTAAAAAAGGGCTATGAAACGCTTGAGCGCGGCACAATCCATTCCGCGCTTGGCAGCGGCGTGCTGAACACGGCGGAAATTTACCGGTTTGCTGCTGCCCTTCAGGTACCGCAGCTCATCGACCAGGATGCGAGCGACGGCGATTTTATGGAAGACCTGCGCCAGTCGGCTGCGGTTCTTGCCGCACTTGAAATCTGATATTTATTCTTTCTTGAATATATGGTATACTGTCCTCATGACGTTTGGGAAGTAAACAATGTAGGAGGACAGCATGAAAATTGCCTTGATATCAGATGTCCACGGGAATTATCCGGCAATGGATGCCGTGCTTGCGGACGCCGCAAAGCGTGGAGTTGATTCATATGTGTTTGCAGGGGACTATATTTTTGACAACCCCTTTCCCAATGAGGTAACAGATCGATTGCGCCTTATGCCCAATGCTTCCATTATTCAGGGGAATAAGGAAGGCTATCTTGAAGGGATGCAAAAGGAAGATAAAAACACATGGAAATATGATCAATTAGCGGCTATGTACTGGACCTACCGTGAGCTGACGGAGGAAAACTGCCGCTTTTTGATGGACTTGCCTCGGGAAGCGACTGTTCCGCTAGGAAACGGGAACAGCCTTTACACCATCCACTTTATTGAAAAGCTGGAAGGACAGATGACAAAAACGGACTGCAGCAGTTCACGCTTCGCGGCTAAAATGAAGCGATCTCCCTTTACTCACGAGGATTTTTTACGGGAGCTCCGGCAGGAGGTTCAGGAGCGCCGGGATTTGCAGTGGCTGCCTGAGCTTCGCGCTTCGGTTGTCGTTACGGGCCATACCCATCTGCAGTGGTATTTCAGACTCGGAGATATTCTATGGGTCAACCCCGGTTCCTGCGGGCAGCCGCTGGACTTTGACCCTCTTGCCCCATACAGCATTTTACATATACAGGGCGATGAAATATCGGTGGAAGAGCTGCGCGTACCCTATGACATCCAGGCGCTCTCACAAAGCCATCACAGCTCCGGGATACAGGCGGCGGCGCCGGTCTGGTCGGCGTTAATTCGAAAAGCGCTGTACAGCGCGGAGGATGTGTTTTCGGCCATGTTTGACACTGCAGCGAAAATTGCCGCCCGGAAAGGGGAGTCGGGCTCACCTTTTTCCAATAATACCTGGAATGAAGCGGCATATGAAGAAGGTATCATTCAATGAGAGTTCGGGCATATGACGTACAGGCATCCTATTTTTGGCCGGAAACCTATGCGATCGTCAACACCGGCCGGTATCACGGCAACTTCTGTCGGTGCCATGTGATGAATGCCTGCAGAAAGAATGCAAATCATGTAATCAAGCGGAAAGGCGGCGTATCATGAATCGTTCGGCATGGGATGGCATGATAGAGATCGAGGATACTTTTGTAGAAAAAGTATATGAACAGGTGGCCCGAATACCCTTTGGTAAAATTTCGACCTACGGTAAAATAGGCGAGCTGGCCGGATACCCGGGCGCCGCAAGGGAGGTGGGGGTAGCCATGAGCCGCGTTCCGGAGAAGAGCGATCTGCCCTGTCACCGGGTTGTGAATAAAAACGGAACCCTTGCGCCCGGCCATGCGTTTGGCGGGAAAGAAAAGCAGCGGAAACTGCTGCTTCAGGAGGGGATCACCTTCCGGGAGGACGGGCTGATTTATATTGAGAAACACATGTGGCCGGATGAATCGGGCGGGGAACAGCTGTCTTTGTTTGCATAAACAGCACGATAGCAGATTCATTTGAATAAACACGTAAACGGGCGAAAAGGGCGTTATGTATTCTCGTTCAAAATGCAATTATTCCTGTCTTTTCTTGCAAGAAGGGGAAAAATCGTATATAATATTTCTGTTTGTTATGACGTGGAATCAGGGGAATCATCCTGAACCATATAGAAAGGGAGTATGGCTATGGAACGCAGGACGGGAACAATCTCAAGGGGAATCCGTTGTCCGATCATCCGCGAGGGGGACAATCTGGCGAAGCTTGTGACTGGGAGTGTTATCGAAGCCGCGAAGGCGGAGGGTTTTGCTTTGCACGATAAAGACGTTATTTCTGTGACGGAGTCCATCGTGGCACGCGCACAGGGAAATTACGCGTCGACAGCGGCGATTGCGAAGGATGTTCGGGAAAAGCTGGGCGGCGAAACCGTCGGCGTTATTTTCCCCATTCTTTCCCGGAACCGGTTTTCCGTGTGCCTTAGAGGGATTGCCGAAGGTGCGAAAAAAATCGTGCTGATGCTCAGCTACCCTTCCGATGAGGTGGGCAACGAGCTTGTGTCCCTGGAGAAGCTGGACGAACTTGGAATCAATCCCTATACGACCGTGCTGACGTTAAAAAAATACCGTGAACTGTTTGGGGAAAACCGGCATCCTTTTACCGGAATCGACTATGTGGATTTTTACAGCGATGTGATCCGGGAGGCAGGCGCCGAGGTGGAAATCCTATTTTCCAACGACCCTGTGTCTGTTTTGGATTATACAAAGGATGTTTTGGCCTGTGACATCCATACGAGAGCGCGCACCAAGCGCCTTTTAAAAGCGGCGGGCGGAAACCGGATTTATGGCATGGACGATATTTTGTGCGAACCGGTGAACGGCAGCGGCTACAACAGCAGCTATGGCCTTCTGGGCTCCAATAAATCCACCGAAAGCATGGTGAAGCTGTTTCCGCGTGACTGCACGGAGTTTGCGCGGCAGGTGCAAGCGTTGATGCTGGAAGAAACCGGCCGCCATATGGAAGTCATGGTCTACGGCGACGGCGCCTTTAAGGACCCGGTGGGAAGGATTTGGGAGTTGGCCGACCCCTGTGTATCCCCGGGATATACGAAGGGCCTGGAGGGTACACCCAATGAGCTGAAGCTGAAATACCTTGCGGACAACGATTTCAAAGACTTGTCGGGCGATGCGCTGCGGGAGGCCATTTCAGATAAAATCAGGTCCAAAGACAGCGATCTTGTGGGCGACATGGCGGCGCAGGGAACCACCCCGCGACGTATCACGGATTTGATCGGCTCCCTGTCCGACCTAACCAGCGGTTCCGGCGATAAGGGAACCCCTGTGGTTCTGATTCAGGGATATTTTGACAACTATACTAATTGACTGTACGCTGAAAGGGAGAATACGATGATACAGGATATGATACTGCTGTTGGATTTGGGTGGAACAAAAAACACGGCGGTGGCGCGTCAGATCCGCGCTTTGGGCGTGTACAGCGAAATATACCCCCATGACATCACGGCGGACGAAGTGAAGCGCATGGGAAAAGTGAAGGGAATCCTTCTCTGCGGCGGCGAAAACCGTGAGGTGAACGGGGAACCCATCGATATCGAACCGGCCCTGTATGACCTGCAGATTCCGATGCTTGCCATCGACCATCCTACGGCGAAGTGTGAAGCGATAATGGGGCTTCCCGATGACGAGCAGATGAAGGCGTTTTTGTTTGACAAAAGCAAGGCGGCGAAAAACTGGAACATGAAGAATTTCGTGGAGGACCAGGTGGAGGCCATCCGCGCTGAGGTGGGGGATAGAAAGGTGCTGCTGGCCCTGTCGGGCGGTGTGGATTCTTCTGTGGTGGCGGCGCTTTTAATCAAGGCCGTTGGGGATAAGCTTACATGCGTCCATGTGAACCACGGACTGATGCGAAAGGGCGAATCCGAGGGCGTGGTGGAGGTTTTTAAAAACCAGTTGCACGCAAATCTCGTCTATGTGGACGCCTGCGAGCGGTTTCTCGGGAAGCTTACGGGCGTTTCAGACCCGGAAGAAAAGCGCAAGGTTATCGGCGCGGAATTTATCCGTGTGTTTGAAGAAGAGGCCGGGAAGCTGGACGGCATCGAGTTTCTCGGTCAGGGAACCATTTATCCGGACATCATCGAAAGTGGTACGAAGACCGCCGAGGTGGTCAAATCTCATCACAATGTAGGCGGACTTCCGGAGGATCTCCGGTTCGAGCTGGTGGAGCCGGTGAAACAGCTGTTCAAGGATGAAGTGCGCGCCTGCGGCCTGGAGCTGGGGCTTCCGGCAGAGATGGTCTACCGCCAGCCGTTCCCGGGACCGGGACTCGGTGTGCGCTGCACGGGTGCCATCACAAAGGACCGCCTAGAAGCCGTCCGTGAGTCCGACGCCATTTTGCGTGAGGAATTTGCTAAGGCGGGGCTTGATAAAACGGTATGGCAGTATTTTACCGTCGTGCCCGATTTTAAATCCACCGGTGTCAAGGACAACAAACGCTCCTTTGAGTATCCTGTGGTCATTCGTGCCGTCAATACGGTGGACGCCATGACGGCGACAGTGGAGCAAATCGAATGGCCGCTGCTGCTGCAGATCACGGACAGGATTTTAGCCGAGGTGAAGGGCGTGAACCGGGTGCTGTATGATGTGTCACCGAAGCCCTGCGCCACCATTGAGTGGGAGTAAACCGCTCTGGCATCAGCTATGAGCAGATGGGGTATTGGGGGCGTAGCCAATATGACGTTTTAATGATTACCTGTAAGGAAGCAGTAAAATACAAAGAAGACATAATAATAATTAATTTTCAAAACGCTTCTTATATGAAATTGAAACCGGTAAATGATAATTCCTTTGCGGATCTTATTTCGCCAATGTTTGTGCAGGACGAAAGGATCCTAGCCACATTCCAAGGCATCCGGGACGGTGTTGTGTTCACGAATAAACGTATTTTTGCTATAAACGTGCAGGGTATAACAGGCAAAAAGAAAGATTTTTCGTCACTTCCATACAGCAAGATACAGGCTTTTTCCGTTGAAACGGCTGGGGTCATTGACCTTGATAGTGAGCTTGAATTGTGGTTTTCCGGGCTTGGAAAAGTTAAATTTGAATTTGTGAGCCGGGCGGATGTGACAGGTATCTGCCGTATGATTTCAGAGCGGGTGCTATAAGGATACGTGATAACGCCCGCCTGACAGCATTAAAAAAACTACCGGCACAGATGGAAATATGAATAGCATCTTAAAAATACCTTAACGTAATGATTTCGTCATAATCAGGACATATTTACGTGATACTACTGTAGATGAAGTTTATTTTTAAGGAGCGGTGACATGAAAAAGAAAAAAATCATCACACTATTGGTTGTTTGCGTACTGGTTATTACCCTTTGCATTCCACAGGTCAACGCCCTGGCAATGGATGCCTTGTCGGGCTTCCGCGTGGGACAGGCGAAAACCATCACCATCACACTGGATGATATTTCGCAAATGGTCTCATATGTGCAGGAAAATGCGGAAGCACATCCTGACGGCGAACTTCCGGACGATTGGGAAGACTACAGCCACGGGGATGAGGACGATTTTGAAGATGTCAGCCCCCGCGAGCTTGACAGCATTTCCGATTTCACGGCATTCGAAGCGAAGCTTCCAAGAGATCTTGAAAACGAAAAAGTTAAGCTTTACGCGATGGATCAGCTGGAAAAAAGCCTCACGCTGGAAGACGGCGGCGATGTAAGTGTGGCGCTGTCTCCAATGCTTTTTGCAGAGTATGAGGATGTAAACGTCCTGTTTGCCGCGACACAGGGTATGAGTGATAGCCTTTCGGCCGAGCAGAAAGCGGAGCTGCATGAAAAAATACTTTCCCTTGCGTTCCTCACGGAAAATATTCGTTCACAGCTTGCGGATATTGATCCCTCCACAAAGGATATTTATTTGCCGGTCATTACGGGAGTCAGCCGGGAGGCCGATATCAATGGTACCACCGGATATCTGTATGGTATGAATGAACTGCGCGGTATTGCAGGTGCGCTGCCGGAGGAATTTTCTGAGGCATTCAGCGAGGCAGAGACAAGTGAAGCGGAAAACATCAATCTGCTGATCTGGACGAAAGACGGCGTTCTCTATATGCTTTGCGGAGATATGCCGGAGACGGAGCTTGCTGCAATTGCAAGGAGTGTACGTTGATGGTGATCGAAACCATCGGCTTGTGCAAGCGGTATGGTGACAAAACCGCCGTAAAGGACATGAGCATAGCTGTAAAGGAAGGCGAAATATACGGTTTTCTAGGACCGAACGGCGCGGGGAAGAGCACAACCATCAAAATGCTGACGGGGCTCGTATATCCAACATCCGGAGAGGGGCAGGTCTTAGGCCTGCCTCTTGGCGATGTTCGGGCCAGGATACGCCTCGGTTATCTGCCGGAGCTTTTTCGTTTTCAGGACTGGATGACGGGCTCTGACCTGTTGGACTTCCATTCCAGGCTGTTTCGGCTGAAAAAGGATCCGGAGCGAAACCGGCAGGTGCTTCAGAGGGTGGGACTGCTGGGTCAGGAAACCTATAAGGTCGGCACATACTCTAAAGGCATGCAGCAGAGAATCGGGCTTGCCGCCGCCCTTTTGCCCGACCCGCAGCTCCTGCTGCTGGACGAACCCACCTCCGCGCTGGATCCCATCGGGCGCAAAGAGGTGCGGGAAATCATCCTCTCCCTCAAAGCGGAGGGGAGAACGGTACTGTTAAACAGTCATCTGCTCAGCGAGGTGGAGGCTGTGAGCGATAGCATAACCATTGTCAATAAAGGCGCTGTGGTAAAATCCGGACGTATGGAGGACATGCTGACGGAGGGCCTGACGCTGACGGTGGTGGCCGAGGAGATCTCTGATTTGATTCTTTCAGCACTGCAGACTCAGTTCGGCAGCACAGCGCAGCGGCAGCCGGACGGCCTCAGAATACGTATGAAGACACGCTCGGATATCCCGAAAATCACGGCGCTGCTGGTAAACAGCGGTGTACAGATATATGAAATAAAGGTGAAAACAAACACGCTGGAATCCATTTTCCTGAAAACCGTGGGAGAGGAGGCCGGAGCATGACCGCGATGATCACTGTTACGCTGAAAGAGGCCGTGCGCAAAAAAACTTTCATTGTCATGTCCATTCTGTCCGGATTGTATCTTGTTTTATGGACGGTTTTGCTCTATTACAGCAAGCGGGAAATGAATTTTCAAAACTCGGAATTCTCGGCAATTGCCGATTTGATGCTGAGCCAGATGGGGCTGCAGTTTTCATCCATGCTGATCAGCCTTCTGACCATCATGCTTGCGGCAGGCAGTATTTCGGGTGAGATGGAAACGGGCATGGTGCACGCCGTCATCTCAAGGCCCATTCGTCGTGTGAGCTATGTGCTGGGCCGTTTTTTGGGCCTGATGATTCTGTCGGCAGTGTATGCGACAGTGCTGTTTAGCGCTTTGCTGCTCATTGGCCGCGTTTTTTCCCTGCAGACAGTCCTGTCTCTTGGCATAGGGCAGATCATCGTGAGCTGGCTGCTGTACACCCTTGTTCCGGTTTGTCTTTTATGTGTCACTATATACGGTTCAACTCTTATGAAGACCGTCCCCAATGGGCTGTTGATGATTTTTCTCTATATCCTGGGGAACATTGGCGGAATGGTTGAGATGATAGGGGGGTACATGAACAATAACGCCGTCGTGAGTTCAGGCATTTTCATCAGCCTGATTTCGCCCTTTCATACCCTGTATACAGAAGCCGGCCGCATTTTGTTTCCCGGCTCCGGAATCGTTAGTGATCTCATGGGCGGCATGGGTGGGCTTTCCGGCAGCGGCAGGGCGGCAAGTACGCTGATGTTTGCTTATATCGGTGTTTATGCGGTGGGCTTTCTCCTGCTTGCTGCACGCCGGTTTCATAAAAGGGATATTTAGTTTCTGCCATCCGGTCAGAATGTTAAGAAAGGCCGCTGTACGGTACATTCCATGTGCCATACGGCGGCCTCTTCACGGTTTTACAAACGAAACCTCTGTCGGCGGCACTTCTTCTTAATCTTTCAAAATGCCTGAGGACTGAGGGGAGAGGGTTGAAAATGTCGGCGGATGCCTTTCAAAGTGAGTTATTTTCCTGTATAATCGTATCAAGCGCCACGTACAGCGATGTGTCCGCGGCGCCATTTTATCAAACTTTCGATTCGAAAGGGGAGGTTTGCGATGAAAAAGCACCGCATTGCACTGGACATACTGACACCGCATGGACAGGCAGGCGCAAAAATGGAAGATGGAAGCCTTACGGCTTGGACGACGCATTCCATCACGCCCATTGGGATAACAGATTTTAGCGAAAAGCTCAAAAAGCATTATATATCTTTGCCGGGTAAATACCGTCTGCCGCTTCGTGTGGATCTGACAGTGAAGCTGGATAATCCCTCGTTCTACTTATTTATTGGAGAGGGACATATTACATTTGCTTCATCGGGGCAGGATAACCGGAAGCTGGAGGATGTTATCAAGCACTCATCCAAACCGAATCAGGATCATTATTCATATAACAACAGTCTGCCTCTTGGTGAATACACGGAGATTTCGGTGATTTACAACCGGAATGAAATGCAAATCTGCATCGGCGGGGAGGAACGATTTTATTCGCGCAAACAGGCGTATATGAGAGCGAAGAATTTTGACGAGGTGAATAGTAAGGGAATTTCCATCGGATTTGCCGTATCAAAACGGTCCATGCTTAGGATACAGGAAATAACGGTGACCGAGGCCGACAATCCACTGCCGGTTTCCCGCAGCGCGGACGGGGAGGAAAAACTGTCTTTCGGCGCGAAGAAGGATCCGAAGCCGACATTTGAAACGGTTCTGTCCGGATTGCCGCGGGGGTTTCAGGATAGGCTGGTGGAAATGGACGCCTTTCTGCGGTCCCTGAAACCGCTTAAATGCAAACGTGTGCTGGATAAAAGCGGCAATAAAATCACATATGTCGCCGCCGATTACGGCGTTTCGTATGCGGTGGAGGTATGGGATGGCCGGTTTACTCATTGCTTCAACTGGTACATCGTTTATAACGGAAAACCGGAGACCTGGCACCGGAAGGCTGATTATATGGAAGAAGCCCTGATGGAATCAGCAAAGTCCAACCCGGGCTTATCCGAGCGGCTTTTTTATGCTCTGAACGACTGTGTGGGCTGCCACGGTCCGGGTTGCCTTGCAAGGACGTCCTATGTGTATAACGGGCAAAAAAAGATGACCTGCCACGGCCGTGTCATGCTGCGCATGTGTGAGGGGGATTTGCGTGACGCGAAGGAATTCTTTGAGAACCTGAACAGGCTGGTAGAGCGGAAAATCGCAAATGGGGAACCGAAGCCGGAGAAGATTTTGCTGCGAAAAGCATGAGCATTATATGGGTTGTCCTTTTTCATTGGGGGAATGAAATGAAAAGCACGAAACTATGATTGAACGCCTGCCGCTTCTTACGTCGGAGGGACCTTCCCACCTATCCGCAAAACGACATCGGCGTGTCCCGCCCATTTTACGATCTGTACCGGCGGGAGATATGCTAAGTGCCTAAGACACTGACGTGATGTGTTTACACAGGAAAGCGATGGACGAAAGGCTACGGCGGGCTGCTCGCGATGGAGTTGTGCAAGGCATTCACTTGTGAGCTGTCAATCGCTCACCGGTGACAAAGACGCGTTTAAGAACGAAAATGCACGGTTTATATGGATATTTCTGCGAGTTTAAAATAGCAGCAGCATAAGAGGATACATAGTTGGAAGCACTACCACTGCAGCGTCAAGAATAATGCAAAATTGGGCTTTTGAACCATCGCCGGCTGTGGCCGTGGTGGTTCAATGATTCTCCTCATCCAGCATTTTAATTGAAAGGAATAGGTTAAACAGCATATTCCCGTCTTTCCAGTTTATCTCAAAAAGTTCCTCCAATTTTTTAAGCCCGCAGGACAGTTCCTCCGGCATTATGCCCAGCCCGGCGCTTGCCATTGAAATATCCATACCATATAGCAGGTAGTAATACAGCACATTGATCAGGCCAGTACTGTTTACACGATCATACTCCTGTATCAAGAATGTGATAGGGCTGCACATTTCTCTCACATCTTCGACAATATTCTGTAAAAAACACTCCACGCTGAAATCATCATAATGAAAAAACTGCTGCTTCCGTCGGCTTTTCAGTCCGAAGTTCAAGGCGTTGATGGCCTGCCGGAAATGCTTTCTCAATTCATAAAGGTCGCTAAACCTTCTGCTTATACCGGCACAGATATTATACTTTGCAAAAAACTCATTCAGTTTATGCAGGTCCTTTTTGACGCTTAGCATCACATCGTCCGTGATGATAATAATAACGATATTATTCAGATGTATATAATATTTGTATTCCGGTTGCAGTTTCCTGAATAAATCCCTGAAATACGCCAGATGTGTGTTTGTACGCTCGTACTGGGTTATGTCAACAACAGCTATATAGAGGTTTGGCTTCAGTTCGCTGAGTAACTCCTCTATCTTTTTTTTGACCAAAGCGCTGTCTATAATATTCCCATCTATAAAGTCGTCCATCAGGGATTCCTGATAAACTCTCTCGATATTTCGGTAAAACTCGCTGTTCTGAAGTTCGACAGAGAGGATTTCACACAGAAATTCAATCAACTCCATGTCATTTTCTTCAAAGGGTTTGCGGCATGCTACAATGCATATATCCCCAAGCTGGACATTGTCTTTATCAAAGAGCTTCCCATTCGTCCTGTCGTATTTCAGCTTGTCGCTTTGCATCAGCGCGACGACTTCCGATTCCGCGTAGGACGCAATGAAATGTTCATGATTGAAGAAATCCACCGCTTCATGGGAAAACGTTCCCAGTGTGGTGAGTTCATTCCATAACCGGTCATCGGTAACGATTCCCTGCGTAAACGCCAGAAGGTTATAGCTGGTGTCAAACAATGCTATGGGGTTGCCCAATATTTTATAAGCGCTGTTTAGGATTTGCTGCAGGCCTTTCCCTTTTAATTTTGCAAGTTGCTCTTTTTTATCGACGAGACTGATCATAAGGCGGTTTACCCCCATCAATATAGTCTTGACCGGACCCCCATGCGACTAAATGTTTGATCAGGCTTATAGAATAAGGATTGACCCATTGTAAATCCTGTGGGAATTTGTTATCGACATGCCATAAAAGGAGTTTCATCATACCTCCGGCGCAAAAATTTGAAAAAACGATATACCGGGGGCTGAGCTTTCCATCCTCTTCTTTTTCCTCCGGAACATCTAAAATCGAAAGCATACCTGCATACAGCAGATTTAGTGTTTCATTGTCGGCATCTTTCACTAGATTTGATATTTCTTTCTCATACTCACGGATAAGCAGATTTATGGTCGTTTCAATCTGGGCACAACTGTTTTCTCCGTTTGTACCTTGCTTAATTTTTACGCAATTATTTGTCATATGGAATTTTAACAAATCATATTTGTCGTTAAAATGCATATAGAAAGTGCGCCGGCTTATCTGCGCTTCTTCACATAGCGCGTTCACTGTTATCCGCGCAAAACTGCGGCGCCCCAAAAGCTTAAGAAGCGCTTCATGTATAGCATTACGCGTTTTATGAACCCTCAAATCAACTTTTCTGAAATTTCCAGGCATTTTTCCGGCCTCTCTTTCTGTCGATGGCATTCCGGTTAACATGTTTTCATTTCTGGTTGTTATTTTAAGTTTAGGCATGAATAAATTGAGAATGTAATTTCTTGCCGTAAAATCAATAGAAACTTTTTTTATACAAGCTTGGATAGTGTCGTCACTAGGCTATAAAACCAAATAGCAATGCGGTGGAAACACCCCTCTAGCCTGACCACAATCGGCTGGTTGAGCGAGCGCGTCAAGCCCATCAGTCAGTTTTCTTCGAAGCCTGAAATTTAATTAAATATTTTTTATAACAAATATAAAACATATATTATTTGCATATCCGGATAAATATATCTTGAAACTAAGCCCCCTTTTGTTTTTTGTATCTCAGTTGCCGCCGACGGCTCCCTCCCCATGAGCCTTTGTTCCGATTGAATGCGGTTCAATCGGCTCCCATATTGCGTCCGTTTTGCCACACCCATGATATGATGCCGCCTTGAGGAACCTGTACCGGTTGTTTTTTGCCGTATAACCATATCTATTATCAACACAACCTAAGATATTACTCTGGAAAGCAAAGGAATCAAAAAAAGTGATATTAATAAGAATCAGAAGAATGATCTACGGTCATCCCTCCTCCTTCAGATCAGAACAGGGAATGGCGGTGAACCAATCCCTGTTTTTACACCATGCCCACGAAAATTTAATTGCAAGAAATATTTTATATTCTGATTGATAACAATAGTGGGTATTTCTAAAACGGAGTCATGTTCCGTGATATCCGGACTTATAGCGATGGTTGCATATATCAGACCGCCAGATGTTTCCAGCGCCGGCATTCCCGTTTTATGTTCCCATAAGGAGGCTACGCAATCTGAATAATTCCAAGGAATGCGTTCGTTTGATCAGGCAAGAGGACTTGGGCAACTGAGGTGCCGATGGCTATGGTGTCTCCTGTGTCCAGTGTCATGATGACAACGCCGGAAATTTTGCCTATCGCTTCTAGAGTTAGTATGCCGCTGCCGGGGACGAGGTTACCGTTATGCAACAATGATACCAAGGCGTCAGTGCCCGTCTCCGTCGTTGTAGAAATTCTGTAGTCGATGCGGTATACGCCAGGATTAGCAATGGTGACTGTGGTTTCACCAGGTATGAGAGCCATACCTACAGGTGCCGTACCCAGCGAGTTGTTCAAAGTGACAGAAGCGCCAGTCACGATGTTCTTAGTACCGGTGGATACAAAAGTGCCATAAGCCGCCAAGCTGGCCGCTCCGGTGGGGCCGATAGCGCCGGTAGCGCCGGTGACGCCGGTAGCGCCTCTCGGGATACCAAACTCCAATACAGCAGCTCCGGTAGACCCCGCGTTAACGACAGTGGGAGGTTGACCAGGCTCAAGTTCCGTGACGACATCACTTACGTCAATGGTTGCCGGGCCGGTGGCTCCGGTGGGGCCCGTAGAACCCATTGGACCGGTCAATACGGCTGAGGCAAGTGCGTTTTGCAGTTTGTTTCTCAAAAGAGACTGGCTTTCGGTCGCGTGCTGCAAAACAGCGCGGACGCTCTCGTTTACTTTGAGTACATCGTCTATTGTAGCGGCGGGACTGGTTATACCCGGAATAGTACCCAATACATACTGCAATTTTTCTCCCTCGGCGTTGATGATATGGCTTATACCGAGCTCTTCCATAGCAATGGACGCGATGATCTGGTTGATTGCCTCCTCCCGCGAAGGGGAAGTGCCGGTTGTAAATTCTGGTAATGACATATTATTTATCACCTTTCTTATTTATTTGGTTGACTACAGGGAGGTATGCCCCTGTCTCGCAGCTTCTTATTAAAAACATTCCGTCTCGTGCGGATGCATATATGCAGCTTATTAATAGCGGTTCTGTGCTAAAAATAATAGCAAATTTTTACTTTAGCATTTCCTGACTCCATCCTGTCTATATCCAATGTGCACATACATGGCTGCCTGCTCGAGTGAGCCGTCAAATGATATCTCCGATAATAATTTCATAAAAAGGGCCGGATATGAACAGATTGGTTTGAAACATTTTTCATTTGTCCTTGGATCCTGCCGGATCGGTATCACTCGACGCTCCAGTAGGTTCGGTATCGCCGGTGGGGCCGATATCGCCCTGTAGTCCGGTTGGTCCCGTGGGGCCTGTTGCGCCGGTTATTTAAGGAAAACCTCCGCAATACTTTTGAAAAATATTTGTTTATACTGTGAACAGCGCTCGCAGCTTGGGCAGGAAACAGACAACGGCCATTACCACATAAAACCAGTATTGATTGCAAATCAGTTAAATTCAGGAATATCAGCGTCCCTATAAATCCAGTTAACCCATACATCAATTCTATGACCCTCATTCGATACATAAAGATTAACTTCACACAGCGACCACAACCCGGCCTGATCCTGCTGACGGATCCGGGTCCAATGTGTTTCATTTGAAAGTCTGTATATTTCATCGTCAATTTGAACTTCAGGTGTTGCCGCTGTAAGTGTTTCTACAATAGTTTGAGCTTGAATGCCGCCGGTACCATATATAGAGGTACGCCTGATTTCAACAAAAATCGGTGGTTCTGAGGTTCTTACAAAGGCGGTTATATAGGTGTCGCTATTAAAACGTATCACCCGAAAAAAAAGCTTGCCTATGGGTACGTCATAAAATTCGTTTCTTACAGCGGGCAAGTTGATATGAGTCACTTCAGGTCCGCCAGTGGGTCCGGTGGGTCCGGTAGGTGCGCTTATTTAAAGAAAACAAGCACATCACATCATGCGTTCCTTATGGGAGTGGAATATCTTTGTAAATCTCATAGACCCAAACAGTTACCCTTGACCTAGGAGCAACGGGAGTAGGGGGAGCAGTGGAATTACCGGAAGCAAAGAGATTCACTTCGTGCAAGGACCAATTATTGGTATCCGGATCTTGCTGACGAATCCAGGTTCTGTGCATTT
>Ga0153939_1000261_pt1 | contig 18891 bp, 16 predicted proteins | sample TSNJ023MetaG_FD_104734 | JGI IMG/M metagenome (GOLD analysis project Ga0153939, IMG submission 104734) | Attine ant fungus gardens microbial communities from New Jersey, USA - TSNJ023 MetaG | ecosystem: Host-associated > Fungi > Mycelium > Unclassified | place: USA: New Jersey, Brendan T. Byrne... | reverse complement strand
GGGGGAAAAAAGGTCAAGGGCCGCAAAAGGCATATAATGACTGACATTATGGGGAATTTGCTGGTTGTGAAAGTACACGCTGCAAATATCCACGATACCATGAGCGGATGTTACGTCTATCAAGCCGCGAAAAACAAGTATTCATCGATAAAGGGCGGCTGTGCGGACGAAAGCTGCCGGGAAACTTTTGTTAAATTTGTCAAGGTAAAATACGGGGAAACGATTAATATTTCTGAAAAGATAAAACCAAAACAGTGTCACATTATGCCCAAAAGGTGGTGGGTAGAGCGGACTTTCGGATGGGCAAATTGGTCGCGTATTTTGTCAAAGGATTATGAAATTAAAGACGTTTATGAGGAAAATGCTTTTATGGTTTCTCATCTTCACACCTTGCTGAAACGTTACTGAACATAAATAGCCGCTTGGGAAAGAGAAAAATCGGTGCAGCCGTGGTAAAAAAGTGTAAGAAAAAAAGCAAAGAATCGGCCAATGGCCTTGCGCAGGGGGCATAAAATACGCTGAAAAAACAATGGTCAGATCAGCATCGCGGAATTCTTGTCGCCTTTCGAAAAATTGGATGAAAACAACCGGTGGGAAAAGAAAGCAAACTGTTCCGAACCGGGTTGTCGGTGCCAGTCAGTCCCATGTCCGGCCCATGGAGCAAGAAAGCGGCGGATGTGGAATTTGGCGCCAAGGTGAGCATTTTCCTGGTGGATGGGTACGCTTTCGTGGACAAGATCGGCTGGGATAATTACAGCGAGGCGGAGCTTTCAATCTTTGTCACAAGGTTTGCCGCATCCGCGCCGGGTGTAGTGGTAACTGTAAAACTTTTATAATTGCTTCCCTTATAATTGCTTTCCTCTCCGGCAATCTTCTTTGCTGTAGTGAGGGATGTAAAGGTCGGTTCGGACGCTCTCCTGTGCGGCGGTAATACTTCTCAATCTTTGGATAGCAAAAATGCTGTATTTTGAACACCCTGCGCCCCGGGAGAGCGGGATGGGCACTGGCCGGCTGTGCCGGATCCGTCTCTCAATTTGAACCTTGCAATCAATCCCTGCAACATATCGGATTGTCCGCTCATTTCCTCGCTGGCGGCAGCGCTCTCCTCGGCTGTGGCGCTGTTCTGCTGGACGACCTGCGCTACTTGACCGATGCGGTCGTTAATCTGAGAGATCGCGGCGCTTTGCTGCTCGGAGGACCTGGCGATCTCACCCACAAGCTGGCCACTCTCATTGATTCCCGATACAATTTCATCCAAAGATGTGGAGGTTTCACCGGCGATACGCATTCCGAGTTTGGCCTTTACCATGGAATTTTCGATAAGGGAACCGGTATCCTTTGCCGCCTCCGCGCTTTTGGCCGCGAGATTTCGCACTTCATCCGCGACAACGGCGAAGCCTTTGCCGTGCTGGCCGGCCCGGGCCGCTTCCACTGCGGCGTTCAGCGCCAGAATATTTGTCTGGAAAGCGATGTCGTCTATCACCTTGATGATTTTGCCTATGGACTGGCTTGCCTCGTCAATGTCTTTTACCGCCTGCACCATCCGCCCCATCTGTTCGGAGCTCTTTCCGGCATTGCCCTTAATTGTGCCCGCAAGCACGGCTGCCTTTTCGGCCATGGCGGCGTTGTCTTTTGTTTTATCATCCACTTCACTGATGGCGCTTGAAAGCTGCTCCACAGCAGCGGCCTGCTCGGTAGCGCCTTGGGCAAGAGCTTGTGAGCTGTCCGCAATCTGCCTTGCGCCCGACGATACCTGGTTTGCCGAACCGGCGATTTGTGAAAAAATCTCATTGTTCAGGTGTAGCATCGACAGCAGCGCATGATTCATGACATCCTTTTCCGAGCGTGCCTCCGCCACAACCGTCAAGTCGCCATCGGCAATTGCCTTAATAATTTGAGCCTGTTGCCGGGTGTTTTCAATCATATTGTTGAAAGCTCCCGCCAGCTCAAGCATTTCATCTTTTGTATCAACCTGCACACTGACCTCGATATCCCCGGCGGCCAAAGCGTGGGCCGCCTTTACCATGGCATGGATAGGAGTGACAATGCGTCTTACAAGGAATAATATCACCAGAATGGAAAGCGCGAGCGAAACCAGCATAATCAGTAATCCGATTTGCAAAAACCCCCAGACCGTATCTGATTTTTCGGTCAGATAGCGCCCAACGAACAGCATACCGATCGGTTTTCCGTCCGCCCCAAGAATAGGGGTATATTTCGTGAGCGCATCACGCTTTAAAACCTTGACCTGGCCAATGTAGGACTTACCCTCCACCAGCACGGTTTCACTGACGCCAGCCGATGATTTTGTACCCACGGCGCGCGTTCCGTCATCTTTTAGCACGGTGGTTGAAATCCGCTCATCTCCAAGGAAAATCGTCGTTTCGCAGCCCATAACCGCCTTAATTGAATCAACGAAGTCTTCGGTATCCAAGCGATATCCAACCGATACGACACCCAAAAGCCTGCCTTGATCGTCATAAATCGGCGACCCTGAACGAATCGATAGGCGCACGGCGGTACCTTGCTCGATGGCAGTTAAGCTCCTGCCGGACAATGCAGACTTTACGTTGTCCTGTGATGTGATGTCATCCCCGTACTTTTCCGGCTCGTGCGACCGCGCCAGTACCATGCCTTTGCCGTCAGTGATGGTGCAAAACTCCACGCCGGTCTCAGTTTGCAGTTGTCTGGAACGCGTCAGTAAAGCGTTACGGTCACCTCTTGCAACCGCCTCAATAATTGCGGAGTCCTCCGCCAAATACAATGCGGCGGGACTTGATGCGGATTTGAGCATTTCAATCTCTTTTTCCGCCACCCTTGAGGCTGTGTTGACCCTGTCTTCCATAACCGCGTCGACATAGCCGGTGTACTGAAAGATATTGGAAATGAGTGTGGCTGCAACGGCCGCGATGGTCAGCGCTACCATGGGGATCAGGATTTTCATTTTAATAGACATGGAAAACAGGTCTCCTTATACTATATTTATTATTGATTCCCGCAGTATCCGACACCTCGGCTTCTTTGAGGAATCGATTGCTGTGGCATCTATAAAGGATTGATTCGATTTTTCAGCAATAAACCATTATTAGTATATCGACCGCTTCATGTAATATTTAATATCCGCTAACATAAATCAACTTGTGAGTCAAAGGTTGAAGCATTTACAATATCAACCATCATATACGCGAACCGCTTTAAAATCGAAACCGTTTTTGACGATCAAAAAAATGATATGGGTGGCTTTGCGTACCATTTTTGGACAAAATCGTTTGCAAAACGGGAGAGAAACTCGGATACGCCACTGTCCGCCGATCCTAAAAGACAACATAAATCAAAAAAGCGAAGCAAGCCATCGAAGCCTTTGTTTGCCTGAGTTTGATTGCTACGGGTATTTTGACGATTATTGGTTTTGTCCACTGAGCATTATTGATATACATCTTTAAGCTTGCAAACTATAGATAAACAAAATACTATGGAAGCATCGAAGGCGCCAAGGCGCCTTCGATGGGTGCGTGGACGCTTAACTTCAACCTTAAAACAGACAAGTACCGCCGGCGCTTCCTCAATGCCAACGGCCGCGATCAGGTTGATGAGGAAAAGCTGCGAATTGTTGCGGCGATTGAGGTGTTCGGGTAATGATACTCCCAAAAATCCGCGATAAACGATTTATCCTGATACGTCAGGGCGGTACGCTGACCGACGACAATCACCGCCTGGCGCTCTGGGCGGCGGACTGCGCCGAACACGCTCGGCGCTTTTTTGAGGAAGCCTGCCCAGACGACAGTCGCCCGCGTAAAGCCATTGAAGCCGCACGTGCATGGGCGCGTGGCGAAATCACAGTGACGGAATCCAAGAACGCGGCGGGCGCATCGCAGGATGCGGCGCGTGAGATAAAAGGCATATCGGAAGCGGCGAGGATGGCGGCGCTCTCTGCTGGGCAGGCTGCTGTAGTAGCTCATGTCGCCGCCCATGAACTGGGCGCTGCCGCTTATGCAATCCGCGCGGTTATGGAGACTGTGCCAAAGCCTGAAAAAGAAGAAGCCCGGATTCGAGAATGCCGTTGGCAGCGTGAAAGAGTGCCCGATGAAATCCGTGAGCTTGTGCTGGATGACGAGCGACTCAGAAATGAAACTTGCTGGCATGTTTTTGATACGGATGAAAGCAAGGAGATGATAAAATGAGCGAAACATTCTGATGCTTTGGAGACTCACCTATCTACATAGACTACCACGACAACGAATGGGGGCGGCCAGTGCACGACGACCGCAAGCTCTTTAAAATGCTGATTTTGGAGGGCGCGCAGGCGGGACTTTCGTGGATCACGGTGCTGAAAAAGCGAGAGGCTTACCGAGAGGCTTTTGACGGCTTTGACACTACCAAGGTTGCTCTATATGACGATGCAAAAATCGCCAAGCTTTTGGCAAACGAGGGCATCATACGAAACCGGCTTAAGATTAACGCAGCAATTGTCAATGCCAAGCTGTTTTTAGAGATTCAGAGGCAGCACGGCAGCTTCGATCAGTTCATCTGGGGATATGTGAACTACAAACCCATTGTCGGTCACTGGGAGAAATTTGAGGATATGCCCATCACTACCCCCATCTCCGATCAGATCAGCAAGGGTTTGAAGAAGATGGGCTTCAAGTTTGTCGGCTCGACCATCATATATTCGTTCATGCAGGCGGTCGGCATGGTGAACGACCATTTGAAATCCTGCTGTGTTTACGAGGACGTACTCCATGCGGATCTTGGTTGATGCCGATGCCTGCCCGGTCAAGCAAACCGTTGTCCGGCTGGCAAAGGAACGAAACATACCCGTCACCATGCTTATCGACACATCCCATGAGCTAAACGATGGCTACAGCACCATTATCACCGTAGACAAGACAAGCAGGCCAACAGTGTGGATTTCGCGCTGATGGGCCTGCTCAAACGTGAGGATCTTGTGGTGACGCAGGATTACGGGCTTGCCGCCATGGTAATTGGCAAAGGCGCCCGAGCTGTCAATCAGAATGGACTGATCTTCTCCGATGCGAACATGGATAAACTACTGATGGAACGGCATATCGGCAAGAAAATCCGTCGGGGCGGTGGCAGAACAAAAGGCCCTACCAAGCGGACGAAAGAGGATGACGCCCGATTTGAGGCTGCGCTTAAACGATTACTGGGCGGAACGGAGTGACCCGACATGCCATTTACTATCATCCGCAACGACATCATAAAAATGAATACCGATGCTATTGTCAACGCCGCCAACACCGATCTCGCGCAGGGCGGCGGGGTCTGCGGCGCAATTTTTAAAGCGGCGGAAGCGGACAAGCTGCGCTCTGCCTGTGACAAACTCGCGCCCATCGAGACCGGCGATGCGGTTATCACCCCCGGATTTGACCTCCCGGCGAAGCATATCATCCATACGGCGGGGTCGGTCTATCGCGGCGGCAAGCAAGGGGAAGCTGAGCTGCTCCGCTCCTGCTATTTGCGCTCACTGGAACTTGCGGAACAAAATGGCTGCGAGTCCATTGCTTTCCCGCTCATCTCCAGCGGGATCTACGGCTATCCGAAAACCGAGGCGCTCCGTGTGGCGACCGAGGCGATTCAGGATTTCCTCGCCGGTCACGAGATGGATGTCTATCTCGCCGTGTTCGACAAGGACGCGCTCACCATCAGCAAGGCGCTGTACGGCGACATAGAGCGGTACATCGACCAGCACTATGTGGATGAGCATTTCGATTCCCGTCGCAGCCAGAAGCTTCTTGATGTGGAGCGCTCTGCTATATTTGCGGATCAAGAAATGTTGATGCCCGCACCGGCGCAAATGCCATCATCGGCACAAGCTATACCGCTGGATGATGTTATTAGTAACCTCGATGAACCTTTCTCTGCTACCCTGCTGCGGCTGATTGATGCCAAGGGCAAGACCGATGTGGAAGTCTACAAACGCGCCAATCTCGACCGCAAGCTGTTCTCCAAAATCAGGACGGGCAAAAAACTACACACCGAGTAAGCGTACTGTTCTCGCCCTTGCCATCGCGCTGAAGCTGACGCTTAATGAAACCGAGGATTTGCTCAAGCGAGCGGGCTACGCCCTCTCTCCCAATCAGAAGTTTGATGTGGTTGTAGAGTATTTCATCATCAATGGGAAATACGACATATTTCAGAGATGAACGAAGTGCTGTTCCACTACGATCAGCCGTTACTGGGAGGCTGAGACATGTTGAATTTAGGATGGGTCGATTTTTCAAAGAGCGACCGAGATATGGTGATGAGCGTCCTGCGCCAGCTGACCGAGCCGACCTGTTTGGCTCAGATGAAAAGGCAAATCCTTTTGAAAAGGCGGAGCCAAAAGATTGTACCGCTACAACTAACGAAAAAACAACAACTATGTTGTTTCTTTCCATTTCCGGTTCCTGGCGGTGAATCTGCTGCCACATGTCCTACAGAAGATCAGCCCCGTGTAGCGGTGGATTTTCTGATCCGCCTTGCTTCGCACATTTCGCTTTGGCCTGTCCTCAATCAAAAACTGCGCCTGCTCCCACAGTTCCCTCGATATAATCGGAGGGACAAAATTTTCATGACGGTACTGTTCTTCGGGCGTGGTAAATTTGAAAGTCTTGTTGATATTGTTGGTTTCGGATTTGTGGTTGATCAGCGTACCCGTGTAGATTTCATCCTTGAGGATGTATTTGACCGTTGTATTGATACCTATTTATTTTCCGCAGGCTTTGGCGGCAGATATAACTCAAACTTTTTAAATAAATCGTCAATATCAATTGGTTTTCCGATATGGTCGTTCATACCCGCCGACAAGCATTTTTCGATATCCTCTCTGAATACATTTGCCGTCATCGCAATAATGGGAATTGCTTTAATACTCTCGTAATCAAGAGCGCGTATCTTACGGGTCGCCTCATACCCATCCATTTCAGGCATATGAATATCCATTAGAATTAGGCTGTATCTGCTTGGCTGCTCCTTAAACATCAAAATTGCTTCCAGTCCATTTTCCGCAAAGTCAATAGATATGCCGGTTTCTTCCAAAATCCCCCTCATGATCTCCCTGTTTATATCTACGTCCTCCGCAATCAGTATCGTGTGATTTTTATAATTATTAGCCCTTTCTGTGGCCGTGGTCTGTTGATTGGTTATTTCATTGTCGGTAAACCCGACACACTCGTTTATGCTGTTTATCAGTATTGTCTGAAATAATGGCTTGGAAATAAAGCGGTCGACACCAGCTTCCGTGGCATCCTTTTCAATGTCGCTCCATTCAGCTGCCGAAATCATAATAATAACCGCATTGTTCATTGTAATCTCTTTGATTTTTCGGGTCAGCTCAATCCCATTCATTTTTGGCATTTTCCAGTCAACAAAAAAGATATTATATGGTTTGTCTTTGCGGTTAATAATCATGTTCAGTGCTTCATACCCATCGGCGGCAACATCATATGACAGCTCAAGCGATGTCATAACATCCGTAAAATACTCTCTTATTTCAGGAGAATCGTCCACAGCAAGGACATGCATATCTTCTTTGTTTATGATAAGCTTAGTTCGTGGCTTCGAGTAATCCTCTTCATATTCTATCGTGAATATGAATTTCGAGCCGGTGCCGAACTCTGACTCAATCCATATCCGCCCCCCCATCAGCTCGACAATTCGTTTGGAGATGGCGAGTCCCAAGCCAGTTCCTCCATATTTGCGGGCTGTACCGCCCTCCGCCTGTTCAAAGGAAGTAAATAATCGGGATTGCTGTTCGACTGAAATGCCGATTCCATTATCGGCCACTTCAATTTGGAGGGTAGGCTTGCCGGCGGGAACGGATAAATCCTTTGCGCTTAGCGTGATTGTGCCGCTCTCAGGTGTGAATTTAACAGCGTTTGTCAATAGGTTTGTAATAACCTGTGACAAACGGAGTTCATCTCCGATTATTGAAACAGGAATATTTTTATCCTGGTTGATAATTAAATTTTGTTTCTTTTCTTCGATGCGGAAGTTGATCACATTCGTAACATTAATAAGCATTTTTTCAAAATCAAACGCCTGACAGGATAATTCAAATTTATTTGCCTCGATCTTCGACATATCAAGAATATCGTTGATGACACCCAGCAAATGTTTGGATGCACTTTCGATTTTATCAAGGCAATATTCTTTTTTATCCGGGTCCTTTGAACCTTTTGCGATGCTGGTCATGCCGATGATCGCATTCATCGGCGTTCTCATTTCATGACTCATACGGGACAAAAATTCACCCTTGGCACTGCTTGCATGTTCCGCGATTTCCTTTGCTTTCACGATCTCTGTTACGTCATGCATAATCACGAGAACACCGGCAAATTCACCGGTATCTTTATGAAAAGGCAATATGTTAACCTCATATTTATTATTTTCAGCGGAGATTTCAAATTTATTTTCTATCTCGCTGTTGCCGCGGCTTAAAATTATACTCTCTATTGAAGCGGTCAACTCTTCCGTAAATGCTGGAGGGCGGTATCTTTCAACAATCTTATCAAGCTCCCGCCCATGCAAAAGAGAAACATCATCAATACTGATAATATCGGTTATCGAGTTGGTGCCCAACAGAAATTTTATATTTTCATCAAATATAAACATAACATCCGGGCATGACTCCAAAAGAAGGCGGACATACATCTCTTGTCTTTGCTTCGCATCAGTAATTATCTTGTTAAGTCCGGCTTGTGTTTCAATGTTTAATTTATTAATTTCATTGTGCTTTATAATGGTTCTGAGCTCCCGCGAGAGTCTGTTTTTTTCGATTTCAGTCGTCCTTAACTTTTGCAGCAGCTCGTTGTATTCGTCTTTTGTAACATTTTCGTGATTGGCGTCCAATGCTTCACTTCCTTTACCCTTACCGAATAAATCAGATAACAAGAATAACCAATGAATAATTATGAAATCTGTTGGTTGGGATGCCGTTTCTGATGGATGTCGGACAGATCTCGCCGCCTGCGTACCCCATCATAAAGGGGATATCGGGATTAATTGTATCCTTGACAGTTTCCAATTCTATCAAAGGACTGATGCGCATTGTCAGCATGTGTCGAACAATGCAGGGAAACAACAGCGCACCGTTTACATCGGGCAGCTGGTTTATCTGTTCGATCTTTTGCCGCGTTGTTGACAATACATCTTCAGGATCGCATGTTAACAACGTAAAGGTTGAACCTTCGTCAACATCCCCGCGGAAAATCGCCGTTCCATCCTCTGTAAAGGAAACGTGTCCGCGTACAACCGGTATGCCATCATAATCCTCGCGTTTTTTCTGGTCGATCACAAACGGCACGAATAAAAAATTTTCAGCAAGAGCACCATTGCTTGCAAATCCAATGTCTTCAAAATATTTGTACGCGTTCATGTTATTTATTTCCTGAACAAAAGGTCCGTTTGATTTTGTGATCTCGCCCTTATATGGCATAACTTTATTTTCGGGAAGAGTTCCGACAAAGAAGCGGGGATTCATATTTCCATAGCATAATACAAACGACATGGCGGTTTTATAGCTTTCACCGTTATGAATGGTCATGCTCCCTTCAAAATTAAGCGTATCGTCTATGGCAATTGCTCCAAAAACCGGTACATCAGGAATAATTTGCTTCCATGCGTTTATGTATGAATCTCCAGCATATTTTAAAATGAGCGGAGGAAATACAAGCGCAAGCTTAGGCAGTCCGGACACTCCAATGGCAGCCTTATCAAAAGCCGATTTAGTTGGCTCTTCGATATCTTCGCTCAGGCTTTCCGTTACACCGGTCCTAAAACAAACATCATCTGACGACATCACAAAAATAGTCAGAATAAGCTCGCCGGCCTCGCCGTTAACAGCTTGTGAGGAGGTGGTCACTCCCGCCAATTCAAATGGAAGATTTTCACAAATATGCTTCAGAACTCCGGTGCCGACAAACTCGGTGTGGCACATAATGATTCCGACTGAATGTTCAAGAAGCGTTATTTTCTCCTTGAGCTGTGCCTTGATTTCCTCAAGAGCAATCTCCGGGTCATCGATTTCATAGATATAAATACTTGCACATTTTAACACAATGATCTCCTCCTCATTTTTGGCATAACGTTATTATTTATTATATCACAAAACAAATAAAATCACAGGCGGTAACGAAAATGTTGCCGCCTGTTTTGATTGGAGGATGATCGGTGTAAAAATTGCCCTGCCGGGTAATTGCAGAGCTGGGATGGATGTAAATAATCACCAGCACCCGGATAAGACAAGACAATGCCCCATTTGTCAGGAAAGCCCATATTTTGCCGCTTTGGCGACAGAGTGAGCGATACATTCTTCCCTGTCCTGCGGGAGTAAAAACAGGTTCTGCACAGCTTTATCCGCCGTTTGCTCCACAAGCCTCCGATAGTTAGACAGAGTTCCATATAACTCCCGGAGATGATTCTGCTCAAATGGAATTTCGCAGCCGTATAACATTGTGCTGTCATTCGGGTGCAAAGAAGATGCGTGAGGGCGATATTGACAAACCGGGACATCGATTTCAGGCAGACGCCATCCTTTTTGGGCATTCCCAAAATTGTCTGTCAGATTGTTCAAATGTTCGTCCACGGGAATGGGCTCCACATCCGGTGGCAGTATGTTCTTTTCCACCCAAAGATACAGGCACTGCAATCCCGCACAGATAGCAAAGTAGTAGGGAAAATCATTTGCGTTTGGTTCTTTTCCCGGATAGGTCAGATAACAACCGGTTTTCTGCATGTCAAGGCTGCCACGATAGTAGTTGGTCATAGATTCCACACTGTCGTGGGTGGAACCGGAAATGTCGTAATAGCGGCATTGCAACAAAGGATTATCGGAAAAAGGCAGCCGGTTTTCAAATGTGCCCAGCTTTGCATTTTCACTTTCTGTCTGCATCAGAAGGTAAGGGGTGCCGGCAAAGGCGATTCTTCCCTGTCCCTCAATCAAATCGGTGTATTCGCATTGATTGAGTGCAGGTACCACCATCGGGGCGGCGCCGGCAGCGAAATATCCGTCAAATAACGGGGAGCGGCTTTCATCGTGGTGACTTTTGGCAAAATAGTTTGTGTAAGTAACCATATATCCGGCTGATTGCGACCATCCGGCCAGGTAGACCTGTTTCACCGGTACATCAGCAAGAAAAGCCGCGCCATGGCGGATTTCAGCTGCCAGGTCGCTCAGCATATCCCAGAACAGCCCGTCCTCTGTCTCCGGGTTGGAAGCCCCTTTGAAATTTCCCAGTGCTTCCGCAGGGTAAGGACAAGCCCTTGGATTGTTCCAAGACAGCGGCGCATACCTTTCCTTATTAAATTTTCTCAGTGTTTTCATGGTAATTGGCTTACTGGTAACCCCTATGTATACGTCGTTATTGCGCAGCAGGTGCCTGTGCGCCAATATCCAAACCCGGTCAATATCCATGTACGAGGAGGAGTTGAGAATCTCGACAATGACACGCCCGCTGGACAGGTGCGCGTTTTGGGGCCGCCGGACCACCAAGCGGTTGGTGTAGGGCGCGTCGGCAAAAAGAATTTGTGCGCCGCCTTTTCCGTTTTCTCCGTACACATTGGCTGTTCCGGAAAAAAAGTATTCTTCCTCAAGATACCCCTGTTGTTCCAGTTTGCACAACTCGTTAGCTGACATAAACATATCGAACTCTGGCGCTCTTTCCTTGTGGATGATGCGATTAATCATATCATTTACCTCGTTGTCTATTTCGAGTGCTTGATCTGCTTTTTTGATTTTTCCGCACGCAGACGGATAATACTATCGATCGCCACGGCAAAAACCAGAATGGAACCCCGCGCAATCATTTGCCAGTATTCACTTACCCGTACGATCGTCAGCCCATTATTAATAATACCAACAATCAGGGCGCCAATCAGAACAGAAGCGGTGTTTCCCGAGCCGCCGCCGATGCTGATACCGCCAACAATACAGGCTGTCAGCGTGTTCATTTCATAGTTTACAGCGCCATTAGGCTGACCCGAAAAGACACGGGACATCAGAATAACACCTGCCAACGCGGAAAAGAGGCCGCTGCCACAATAGGCTAATATTTGAATATGATTGGTGTTAATGCCAGAAAGTCTGGCAACCTCCACATTGCTGCCAATCGCATACATCGAACGGCCAATACGGGTTTTGGCAAGTATGAAAGCATTTATGCCAAGGCAAACAATCATCACCAAAATTGGCACCGGTATCGGCCCCACGAAGCCCTGGCCGATGAATTTAGCCGACTCGGGTAAACCATAGATCGGGGTACCACCCTTGCATATGATATAGGCAATGCCGGACAAAATAGTAGCGGTTCCCAGTGTGCCAATCATAGGGTTCATTCGGGTATAGGTGATGAGGCACCCATTCAGAAAACCTATGCCGACGCCAAACGCAATGGCAATCCACATAGCGACTCCAACCGGCATGTCAAGCTCGACGACGATCAAGGCCGCGATCACACCGCACAGCGAGGCAATGCTGGCCACACTCAAGTCAATCTGGCCGCAAACCATCACCAGGGAAACACCGGCTGCCATAATGCAAAGCATGGATATTTGGCGCAAAACGGTAAGTGCATTGCTCACTGTCAGAAAGTTGGGCGACATAAAAGCAAACACGCTGCACATAAAAACCAACACAATGGGAACGGCTTTTTTTGCAACGAATGATTTGATTCGATCTGCTGTACTACTCATAAATCAAGCACCTTTCGATACGAATTCAAGGGATGAGAGCTTCAGGATGGTTTCCTGGTCAAATTCATCTTTTTCCAGGATTCCCGCGGTATGCCCCTCGCTTAACACCAGGATGCGGTCTGACATTCCAATCAGCTCAGGCATTTCCGAAGATACCATAATGATGGCGACACCACGCTCCGCCAGCTTGTTAAGGATCTCATAAATTTCTTGTTTTGCTCCCACGTCAATGCCCCGGGTAGGCTCATCCACAATCAGGATCCGGCAGTCCTTTGCCAGCCACTTGCTCAGCACCACTTTCTGTTGGTTGCCACCACTCAGATTTTTCACAAGCTGGTCAAATGATGGGGTCTTGATGCGCAGTGCATCTTTATATTTTTCCAAAATTTGGCTTTCTTTCTTCTTATTTATGACGCCATAGCGAGATACCAGCTTCAGAATCGCCATCGAGATATTACTCCGGATCGACATCCCTTGCGCCACCCCCTGTGTTTTGCGGTCCTCCGGCACAAAACCGATCCCCGCATCACAAGCGTCCTCCGGGCGCCTGATATTTAAATCTTTGCCGTTCAGGATAATACGGCCTTCGGTGTAACGGTCCGCTCCAAAGAGCATGCGCACCGTTTCGGTACGGCCCGCCCCGACAAGCCCGGCAAAGCCGAGGATCTCTCCTTTATGCAAATCAAAACTGATATCCTCTACGCCCAGGCCGCAAAGCCCCTCCACTTTCAACACAAGATCACCTAATTGGTGCCTGCGCCTAGGGTAGGTGTCGCTGACTTCTCTGCCCACCATCAGCTTTATCAGCTCGTTTACTTCAATATCGCAGGTGTTGTGCGTGCTCACCATCTGCCCGTCTCGGAAAATTGTCACATAATCGCATATATTGAAAATCTCGCTCATTCGGTGCGAGACGTACAGAATGGTAGTTCCTTGATTTTTCAGCTTCTCTATCAACTTGAACAGTACCTCGGTTTCGCTGACAGTCAATGAAGCTGTAGGCTCGTCCAAAATCAGCACTTTAAGTTTTTTGGTTAACGCCTTGGCAATTTCCACCAACTGGCAGTAAGAAGTAGACAGGTCCCCAACCTTATCGGTCGGGGCAATTTTGACTTCCAGCAAGTCGAATATTTCCTGGGCTTTCCTCTTCATACAAGCAAAATCCGGCATAAAGCTTCCACCGGGGTATTCTCCCAGAAATAAGTTCTCTGCGACTGAAAGAGACGGTATCAGATTGAATTCCTGGTAGACCACCTCGATCCCCAGTTCTTTGGACAGCTTGGGATTTAGGGCATTGTATTCGATTCCATCCACCAGAATTGAGCCGGAATCCGGTTCGATCGCACCGGATATCAATTTCATCATGGTGGATTTCCCCGCACCATTTTCGCCGGCAATAGCGTGTACTTTTCCCTTGTGAATATCCAGCGATACATTTTGCAGGGCAACCACACCCGGATATGTTTTCGTTACCCCCCGCAAAGCAAGGGCCGGTTTATCGTCCAAAAGGGTACCTCCCCTCATTTTTGAGTTTTATTCCGTTGGGCCGCCTGCCCCTGCACCAGACAACGGACAGGCGGCCGCAACAACGCCGTTTCGATCTATGAATACAGGCCTTGGTATTATTTGATAAAGTCTTGGACATTCTCCTGCGTGACTGTTGCTACAGGCCAGAGAGAAACCTCTTCGCCGGTGTCCATCCCGAGGCAGGCTTTGATGGCGTCGCCCAGCATCAAGTATCCTAGATCATTAAAGCCCATCGAGGTGGTGCCGCGATAACAGCCGCCTTCGGCGATGGCGGTGAATTCTTCCGGAGCGCCATCCACAGCAAAGATGGCATGTTTGTCGTCATTGATACCCGTAGCCTGGAAGGTCTGGTATCCACCGAGCGCTGCCGAACCGTTGAAAGACATTAGGACGTCCAGATCTGGAACGGCCTGTAGGAAGTTTTCCGCGCCATTCACGCCCATGGAGATGGTATAGTCCTCAGAATCAATGGTAATTTCAGCTCCGGGAGCCGTTGCGGCCAGTCCGTCGCGCAGACCTTTGTCGCGCTCGACCAGAACTTCCATCTTCGTATATGTGAACAAGCCTACCTTAGCCTTGCCGTTCAGGTTCGCGTTGATCCATTCGCCGGTCATTTTGCCGGTGTTATAGCCGGAATTATAGTTGTCTGCCACGTAAGATTTCACCGCGCTTGGGCTTTGACCATCAAAAGCAAGTACGTTCACCCCGCGATCAACCGCATTTTGCAAGGTGGATTCGATTGCCTCGGCGTTGGAAATGTGCACAATAATCGCGTTGCAACCAGCATCCATCATGTTTTCCACAGCAGAAATTTGTTCAGCGGCTTCCTCGGCGGTCACAAACATGAACTCGTTGCCCCAAACACCGGATTGCTGTTCCATATCATTTTTCATATTTGCGTAGATGGAGTTTTCAACATTGATAAAGATGCATCCTATCAAAAGGCCCGAGCCATCCAATGCACTGCCCTTGGTAGTGGTTTCATATGGACCATCGGAAGGTGCTTCTGTATCGGCGCCGGTGGATTCGGACTGTCGCGTCACCGTCTCAGAAAGCGCTGCTTCCGGCTTCGACGCGGAGCTGCCGGCTGTGTTGCAGGCGGCCAGTGAAAACACACAGGCAACGGACAACAGGATGCTTAAAACTTTCTTTTTCATTCAAGGGGTCCTCCATTCTTTTCTTGATTAGTTGGTTTGCTAATCAGGCTTATCCAGCCTGTAGTGTCCGGCCGCCATCATCTTCGAGCCTTCGGCCATTTCCCTGTCCCTCAGCACACCGTACAGCGCTTCCGTGCCGTCCTCCTTTATTTGATGGTGAAGCCTCCGTCCAGCACAAGATTTTCACCGGTGATCATGTTGGATTCGGGGCAGGAAAGGAACAGGATGGAAGCGGCAACCTCATCAACTTCTGCAAAACGGTTGGCTGGAATGGCCTTGATCATGTCCTCCTTGACTTTCCCCTGCCAGGCGCGATCCCCCATGTAGGTGCGGACTACAGTGGGTGCAACCGCGTTGACGTTGATGCCGAACTCGGCCCATTCCAGCGCGCATACCTTCACCATCCCGATCAGGGCGGCCTTGCTCATGGTGTAGCCCACATGCTTGTCGATAGCGATGAAGCTGGCCTGGGAGCCGACGCAGACGATCTTGCCGCCTTTTCCTTGCTTGATCATGACATTGGCAACTTTCTGACTGAGGCGGAATACGCTGAATGCGTTAACCTGCATCTGATGCTCCACCAATGCGAAATCGATATCCTCCGCGTTCTCCAAATCCACCCGCCCCACAATGTTTGCAAGGATGTTGATTTCTCCGAACTGCTTCAGCGCGGCATTTACAACCTTGTCGATCTCCTCCGGTTTCGTCAAATCCCCATGCACACCGATCGCCTTTGTGCCGTATTCCCCGGCAATCGCGACGGCTATCTCCGATACATTGTCTTTGATATCGCTCAACACGAGGTTAGCGCCCTTGACCGCATACATTCTGGCGGTTGCCTCCCCGATACCTCCCGCCCCGCCTGTAACGATGGCGGTCTTGCCGGTCAGATCAAATGCCCCTGTCACCTTTTCATACCCGATCATATCTCCGCATCTCCTTTGGTTATGTGGCTGCTATGTTATCTAAATCATATCACTGAATATTTAGTTTGTAAATAGTGAATTATAAATGAACATTCAGAATAATTGTTGTAAATTTTTACTACAAATAATTAAATTATTTTGGAATAATCATATATTTCAATAGTATGGTTGATTTGTAGCTAAAGATATGTGTATCTGGCGATTCTGTGAAGACGAAGTCATTTACTAAACCGTTTAGAATAAATCTTGACATAGTTCAGTTGGTCGGATATAATCAAGCTAGGCAGTAAGAGTTTGAACGTTTATAAAATCTACTAAACGGGGTTTTGACCATGACGAATAAAGAAATCGCTCGGAAACTTGATATTTCTCCAGCCGCCCTGTCGTTGGTGCTGAACAATAAACCGGGCGTATCCGACACAACACGTAAGCGTGTTGTGTCAAAAATAGAAGAGATGGGATATTCCCATCTCATAAAGAAAAGCGCTCAACAGAGCACAAATATCTGCTTTGTGGTATATAAGCGTCACGGCGAAATATTGGATCAGCATCCTTTCTTTCTCTTGCTGATGGAAAGCGTGGAGAGCCAGGCCCGAAAGTATGGCTTCAGCATACTGCTGATGACCATTGATAACCGTTATCCGATCGAGCCGCAGATTGCTCACCTGGATGGTATGGACGCCCGGGGAGCCATTATTTTCGCCACGGAAATGCTGGAGGAGGATCTTCCCTTTTTCGATAAGCTGCATATGCCTTTCGTGGCACTGGACAACGACTTTACCAGATTCAATATCAATACGGTTTCCATCAACAACCAAATGGGAACCTATCAGGCCATTCAGCATTTAGTAGGGTTGGGACATAAGAGGATTGGATATCTAAAATGCAGCACGAGAATCAGCAGTTTTGTGGAACGGGAAAAAGGGTTCCGAGATGCGCTGTCCCATTTTGATTTAGAACTGGAAACGCGGTTTGTTTTTGTGGCCCGCTACACGGAAGAAGGCAGCTATCAGGATTTTAAGGCGCATCTGAAAGAGAACCGGGAAATTCCTACCGCTTTTGTAACAGATGATGATACGATTGCCTCCGGTGTTATGAAAGCACTCCGGGAAAGTGGGGTTTCTATTCCAGATGACATCTCGATCATTGGTTTCAATGACCGGCCCAACTGCGAGATTTCCACACCACCGCTGAATTCCATCAACGTACCCAGGCATTCATTTGGCGCAGAGGCGATTGACTCACTGATGCGTCTGATTGAGAAAAAGGAAAAGGCGGAAGCAAACGACCGGTCAAAGAAAACCCGCATCGGCACACAGCTGGTGGTTCGAGGCTCGACATCTCCCATAGCAATGGCATCAAATAACAGGAATGCCTGAACAGCCGCCTGCATTTTGTGGGTGTTCAGGAACATTGTTGCTCTTGCGTGTTGTGCGTATGTGGACTATAATAAAATATAACAAATTCCAATAGGGTGCGAATGCTTTATTGCGGGCGACGCTGTTTTCTATCATGCTTAAGAATCGGAGCAGTAATATGAAAAACAGGGCAAAACAACTTAGCGTGTCGGTAGAGGAATTTCTGAGCAGGCACGGTTTTGGGATGAGGAGCAAGCTGATTACCATTTTTCTCGTGGTAAAGGTGATCCCGCTAATCCTGTTGGCATCCATTGCGTGGCGGCAGATCAACATATTGGGCGACGAGCTCAGGGAAATCGCGTTCACCGACTCTTCCTCCGCCTTGAACTACAGCGCGACCGAGAACATCGAGCGCATGTCTACGGATACGGCCAACAGGGTCGCGGACTTTTTGTACAAGCGCGACGACGATGTTCTGTACCTTGCGGACCTTGAGCCCTCGGAGGAAAGCTACCGCAAGTTCGTGGAAAGCAAGCAGGGGCAGCTCATCGTGAAAGGCGATTGGGAGCTCGCGCCGGACGGGATGTCCTGGATTCCGGTGAACATCCCGGTCCGGCCAGATGCCGGGGGGATTTCGACAAACAGTGAAAATAACGATATGGACGGCTTTCACTACCGTCAACCCGATGTGTTCGAATACGAAAATATACCGCTTTACGACGAAATCACCTTTGTGGACCTGGATGGAAACGAGCAGGTCAAGGTGGTGGCGTCCGGCTCGCCCAAGGCCAATTACCCGCTGAGCCCGGAGAAACGGGATGTGTCGAAGCGGGAGAACACGTTCATCAAGGCGGAGACCTATTTTGCACAGCTGAAAAACCTAAAGCCGGGCGAAATCTATGTGTCGGACGTGATCGGCGCTTACGTCGGCTCGAATTACATCGGCATGTACGCACCCGAGGTTGTGGCGGGGGCGGCGAAAGAGCGCGGATATGAGATTGAATACAAGCCGGAGGAGCAGGCCTACGCGGGCATGGAAAACCCGAACGGAGAGCGCTTTGAGGGCATTGTGCGGTGGGCGACCCCGGTGACGGACAACGGCGGCAATGTCATCGGATATGTGACCATGGCGCTGAACCACGACTACATTATGGAATTTGTAGACCATCTCACGCCGATGAACGACCGCTACACCGAGCTGCCCAGCGCTTTCGAGGGCAACTACGCCTTTAT
>Ga0153939_1000256_pt1 | contig 19056 bp, 16 predicted proteins | sample TSNJ023MetaG_FD_104734 | JGI IMG/M metagenome (GOLD analysis project Ga0153939, IMG submission 104734) | Attine ant fungus gardens microbial communities from New Jersey, USA - TSNJ023 MetaG | ecosystem: Host-associated > Fungi > Mycelium > Unclassified | place: USA: New Jersey, Brendan T. Byrne... | reverse complement strand
TCGCTCTCTCCGTCCCATGGCGTTTTCCTGCGTGATTTTACTCTGTCCATCGTCATCCCTCCTGCGGACAATCCTATCATGTCATGCAGGAAATAGCAACACTATGCTTTTGGGGATTTAAAAAAATTTGGTCAACCAATATAGCTGAGGATGTGGAATTTGTGGAGCTGTACACCCAACTGGCAAAGGAGCTAAGCATTGAGCAGTGGCAGGTCAAGGCCATGGTGGAGCTGATCGAGGGCGGCGCGACCATCCCTTTTATCGCACGCTACCGCAAGGAGGTCACGGGCAGCCTGGACGACACAGTGCTGCGGGAGCTTTCCACCAGGCTGACCTATCTGCAAAACCTGGCCGCCCGCAAGCAGGAGGTGCTGCAGAGCATTGAGGCGCAGGAGAAGCTCACCGACGAGCTGCGCGCCGGGATCCTGGCCGCCGAAACACTGGTGGCCGTGGAGGATCTGTACCGCCCCTACAAGCCCAAGCGCAAGACCCGCGCCTCGGTGGCCCGGGCCCGGGGGCTGGAGCCCCTGGCTCTGAAGCTGCTGGAGCAGGACCCCCGCATGCCCGACCCGCTGGAGCTGGCCCAAGCCTATGTGGACGAGGAGAAGGAGGTGCCCACGGCGCGGGACGCGCTGAACGGCGCCATGGATATCGTGGCGGAGATGCTTTCGGACAACGCGGAAATCCGGGGCGCCCTGCGCGCCTATTTGGTCCGGGAGGCCCAGCTGCGCACCACAGCCGCCAAGGAGGAGGACAGCGTTTACGCCCAGTATTACGATGCGTCCGAGCCCTATAGGAGCATACCGGGCCACCGGGTGCTGGCCGTGAACCGGGGCGAGCGGGAGGGCTTTTTGCGCGTGAAGCTGGAGGCCGACTCGCAGAAGGCCCTGGGGATGATCTGCGGCAGGCTGCTGAAAGGGGACAGTCCGGCCCGGGAGCTGCTGAGCGCCGCCGCCCAGGACAGCTACTCCCGCCTGATTATGCCCTCGCTGGAAAACGAGCTGCGGGCCGACCTGACCGCCAAGGCCGGCGAGAGCGCGGTCAAGGTGTTCTCCCAGAACCTGCACCAGCTGCTGATGCAGCCGCCGGTCAAGGACCGGGTGGTGCTGGGGCTGGACCCTGCCTACCGCACCGGCTGTAAGATTGCGGTGGTGGACGCCACCGGCAAGGTGCTGGACACTACGGTGGTCTACCCCACCCCGCCCCAGAGTAAAACAGAGGAGGCCAAGAAAAAGCTTGCCGCGCTGATCAAGCGGCACGGGGTCAGCGTGATCTCCATTGGCAACGGCACCGCCTCCCGCGAGTCGGAGCTGTTTGTGGCCGAGCTGATCGGCGAGCTGGGGGACCCGGGTCTTTCCTATATGGTGGTCAGCGAGGCGGGGGCCTCGGTGTACTCGGCCAGCAAGCTGGCCGCCTTGGAGTTTCCCGAGTTCGACGTATCGCTGCGCAGCGCCATTTCCATTGCGCGCCGCATGCAGGACCCGCTGGCCGAGCTGGTCAAGATCGACCCCAAGGCCATCGGTGTGGGCCAGTATCAGCACGACATGCCCCCCGCCATGCTGGACGCATCCTTGGGCGGCGTGGTGGAAAGCTGCGTGAACAACGTGGGGGTGGATCTGAACACCGCCTCCCACTCGTTGCTCTCCTATGTGGCGGGGGTCAGCGGCGCGGTGGCCAAGAACATCGTGGCCTGGCGGGAGGAAAACGGGCGTTTTACCGGTCGCTCCCAGCTGCTGAAGGTGCCCAAGCTGGGCAAGAAGTCCTATGAGCAGTGCGCGGGCTTTCTGCGCGTAAAGGGCGCCAAGTCCATTCTGGACAACACGGCCGTGCATCCTGAGAGCTACGATGCCGCCAAGGCCTTGCTGGAGCAGTGCGGCTTTGGGCTGGCCGACGTGGAGTCGGGCGGCATCGGCGCCTTGAAAGAGCGCATGAAGCAAAAGGGGGAGCGGCAGCTGGCACAGGCCATCGGCGTGGGTGTGCCCACACTGCGGGACATTGTGGAGGAGCTGCTGAAGCCCGGCCGGGACCCTCGTGACACCTTGCCCCCTCCCCTGCTGCGCACCGATGTGATGGATATGTCCGACCTAAAGACAGACATGGTGCTCAAGGGCACTGTGCGCAATGTGATCGACTTCGGCGCTTTTGTGGATATCGGCGTGCACCAGGATGGGCTGGTGCACATTTCCCAGCTGGCCGACCGCTATGTAAAGCACCCGTTGGACGTGGTGAGCGTAGGCGATGTGGTCACGGTCAAGGTGCTTGGTGTGGACGAGAAAAAGAAGCGCATCTCGCTCACCATGAAGAACCTGCCCGCCTGCGGACATTGAGTTTTTTCTTCAGGGCAAACGCCGCGCAAAACAATTCACAATTCAGAGTGAATCAGCGATTGTGCCGGTTTTTCCCCGCGACATTGTATACCAATCATACTATTCAGATATACTATAAATAACATGAAATGAAAGGGGGAATTGCTGTGTGGAAGCCGCAACAGGCTGTGCTGACCATCTGGCGGCTGCTATTGGTGCTAGCGGCGGTTCCCCCCGCCTTTTTGATTTCGCTGCTCTTTCAGGCCGGTGGTCTGCCCTGGCTGCTTTTGGTTGCCGCGTGGCTGCTGGCTTTTCTGTTTTTCTACCTGCTCTACCTGCCTCTGCGCTACCGGAAGCTGGCTTTTCAGCTGCAGAAAGACCGGATCATTGTGCACAGCGGTATTTTCTACACCCGCATTCGCGCCATGCCGCTGCAAAGCATCCAGTATGTAGGGCTGCTGATTTCGCCGCTGGACGCGCTGTTCGGCCTGAGCGCCCTGGTGATTACGGCACCCGGCGGCCGCATCGTCATCCCCGGCCTGCGCCGGCGCGACGCGGAGAATCTGGCCGAGCTGCTGCCGTGACTGGTACTCCCCCACGACTAAATTTATGTTATGACACTCTGTAAAGGAAAACTGCTTTACACCAAAAGGAGGTCCTGCCATGCGGCGTGCACACCCATTTACGATCCTGCAGAATTTATGGCGGGTGCTCTACCTGACCATTATCCCGGTGCTGCGCGGCTTTTTGGGGGCGTTGCGCGGTGGCTTTTCGGGGTGGCTGCGTGGCGCCTGGATCGATGTTCTGGTAATGCTGCTGATGATCGCCATTGCGGTCTGGCGCTGGCGGCGCGTGACCTATGAGCCGGACGACAGCGGCATCCGGGTGCGCTCGGGGCTGATCTACTACAAGGACAACCACATCCCCTGGAACAGGGTCGTGACGGTATCGCTGAATTTTCCGTTACTATTAAAGCCTTTTCACGCTGTCCGCCTGCGCGCCGACACACTGGGCGGCAGCTTTAAGGATGCCGACTTTACGATGCTGCTCTCCCCCGCCGCCGCAGAAGCGGTGATAAGCGGGCAGCGCGAGACTCTCCACAGTCGGGAAAAGCGGCAGTACGCACCCAGCACCCGGTCAATCCTGGCGCTTTCGCTGCTGACCTCCAACTCCTTTGCGGGCATTGTCTTCATCTCCACCTTTATCTCTCAGTCGGGCCGTCTGCTAGGCCGGGAGTTTTCCGACATGCTGATTGGCACTATGGAGGAGGTCACCCGCTTCCTGGCTTTTGGTATCCCCCCTGCCGCCGCCATGATCGCCTATGCGCTGTTGACCGGGTGGCTGATTGCGTTTTTGAATACCTTTGTGCGCTACAAAAACATGCTGGTGGAGCGGCGGGAACATACACTGGCCATCAGCGGCGGCCTGCTGACCCAGCGCGAATACCTGATCCAGGCACAGGACATCAACTTCCTGGATATTCGCCAGAGCATCTCCACCAAGCTGCTGAACCTGCGCTCGCTCTACATTTCCGCCGTGGGCTATGGCAAGCAAAAAGACGATATTTCCTGCGTGATTCCCACCGAGCAGGATAAGGTGTTCACAAAGCATCAAAGCGCCCTGTTTCCCGGCTTTTCACCCACTCCACGGCAGCTGGCCCCCACCAATTCCGTTGTGTTCCGCTTCATCGGCTTCTCGCTGTTTCTGTGCGGCGCGATTCTGCTGGCCGTTGCCTTGTTGATCTGGAGATTCCCCGGATGGCGGAGCTTCATCTTGTTTGTGGGGCTTATGCTGATGGTACCGGCTGTAATTCTGCTGATCGTGCGCTTTTTGGACTTTCGCAGCGGCGGCGTTTCCTTTGACGGCGAATCATATACTCTTCGTTATTCAAGTGGATTATATATACACACAGTAGTAGTCCCTGCAAATAAGATCGTGATGGTGCAGCTGCGGCAAAGCTTGTTGCAGAAGCGCGGAAAAACCTGCGATTTGCTGATCAATACAGTTGCCGAAGGGCGCTTCCTGCACAAATGCTGCGGTCTGAAGCTGGAACCTCTTAGAGATATGTTTAAACTTGACTAATTATTACAATTTGTATATTTTAATTTGATTGAAATACCAGAAAACCCGGGGCTTGCAAGCCGGAATTTCTTGCTTGACAAAGCCTATGGAATAGGCTATAATATAACTCGCTGATGAAAAATCAAGCTATGTGGCGGTATAGCTCAGTTGGCTAGAGCATTCGGTTCATACCCGGAGTGTCGTTGGTTCAAATCCAACTACCGCTACCAATTTTCTCTCAGTAACAGAAATGGGCACAATAGATCTCCGCCTGTTTGGTCGTATATGTTGTCTTTTTTCTTCTTTTTCTGGCCCGTTGGTCAAGCGGTTAAGACACCGCCCTTTCACGGCGGCTACACGGGTTCGAGTCCCGTACGGGTCACCAACGGCGGCGAATCGCCGCAGATAAACGTTCCCAGTATGCTGGGGACGTTTATTTTTCTGCCTGTGGATTGGTGCTTTTGTTGGGCAAAAAAATCCAGAAAGGCCTCTGGGCGGAATTTCGTTTCTGCCCAGAGGCCCCCTTTTTTAATTGTTCAGGCTCTAAACCCCCATCATGTTGGCCGAGTAGTTGGGGGCCTCCTTGGTGATGTAGATGTCGTGGGGGTGGCTCTCCACCAGGCCCGCGCCAGTGATGCGCGTGAACTGGGCGTCCCGGTGCAGCGCCGGGATGTCGGCGCTGCCACAGTAGCCCATGCCCGAACGCACACCGCCCAGCAGCTGATACACGGTCTCGGAGGTGGTTCCTTTGTAGGCTACGCGGCCTTCCACACCCTCGGGCACCAGCTTTTTGTTGTCCTGCTGGAAGTAGCGGTCCTTGCTGCCCTCGTTCATCGCGGCGATGCTGCCCATGCCCCGGTAGACCTTAAAGCGGCGGCCCTGGTAGATTTCGGTGTCCCCCGGGGACTCCTCGCAGCCTGCCAGCAACGAGCCCAGCATGACCACATTGGCCCCCGCGGCCAGTGCTTTTACAATATCGCCCGAGTATTTGATGCCGCCGTCGGCGATTACCGGGATGCCTTGCCTTGCCGCCACACAGGACGCATCGTACACCGCTGTGATTTGGGGGACACCGATGCCCGCCACCACGCGGGTGGTGCAGATGGAGCCGGGGCCGATGCCCACCTTGATTGCGTCGGCGCCCGCGTCGATCAGCGCCTGAGCCCCCGACGCGGTGGCGATGTTGCCCGCCACAAGTGCTGTTTCGGGATGGGCGGCCTTGACCCTTTCAATGCAGCCGAGAATATTCTTGCTGTGGCCGTGGGCCGAATCCAGCACCAGCACGTCCACCTGGGCCTCCACCAGAGCGGCGGCGCGTTCCATCACATCGCCGGTAACGCCGATGGCTGCCGCACAGAGCAGCCTGCCGCCGCTGTCTCGTGCGGAATCGGGGTACTGCACCGTCTTTTCGATGTCCTTAATGGTGATCAGGCCCTTTAGATAACCCTCGTCGTCCACCAGCGGCAGCTTTTCGATTTTGTATTTGCTCAGGATTCCCTGGGCCTGCTCCAAGGTAGTGCCCACCGACGCCGTGACCAGGTTCTTGCTGGTCATGACATCCTTGATGCTCACATTCATATCGGTGATAAAACGCATATCCCGGTTGGTGATGATGCCCACCAGCTTTCCGTTTTCGCAGATGGGTACACCGGAAATCTTATATTTTGCCATGAGCTTGTCCGCGTCGTAGGCAAAGTGGTCCGGGGAGAGGAAAAACGGATTGACGATAACGCCGTTTTCCGAGCGCTTCACCTTGTCCACCTCGTCGGCCTGCCACTCAATGCTCATGTTTTTGTGGATGACGCCAATGCCGCCCTCCCTGGCGATGGCGATGGCCATACGGGACTCGGTCACGGTGTCCATCGCCGCTGTCATTACCGGGGTATTCAGCTTCACCGCGCGGGCCAAGGTAGTCCGCAGGTCGATGTCCCTGGGCAGCAGATCGGACTTTGCCGGTATTAGCAGCACGTCATCGAATGTTAGGCCCTCTTTGACAAACTTGTCCTCGTACTTTGTATTCAGCATCGCAGCTCCACCTTTCCATAAAAAAATATTATCAACCATTGTATCACTATTCCTTCCCCGGCGCAAGAAAAAAGAAACACTCCCCGCGGCCTTGTTTTTATGCTTATTGTACAGCCGCTTTCGCCAGATTTGACAAACAGCAGGCGGAGGTTGTCGCGCCATGCGCGGCAATCCCCCGCCTCTATCGCATTTTCACAGCCCGCTTTTGCGCGCAGCCCGCCCCTTGATATACACACATATCCCATTAATGCTTGAGCTCCCCCAGCAGTATATGGGCCCCAAAGCAGGCAGCCCCGTCCCCGTGGCGCGCGGACAGGTGGTATTCCCTATCCGACAATACACTGGTGGTAATGCTCAGGACCTCCCCCCACTTGGCCTCGTTCTGGAAATGGATTGCCAGGGTGTCTATCCCACGGGCAATCAACTGCTCATAGGGCAGGCTGTCGCAGACAAAGTCCGCGTATACGCAGTTGTTTACATGCCTGTTTAGGTCCAGGTGGGAATAGCGCACCAGAATTTGGTCCCGCAGCCGCTTTGTGTCGCCAGCCTCCTTGGGGATCTGCTGATCGGCGACCCCGCCGCTCAGTATACTCCCGCCCAAGGGCAGCTCATAGGGAAAGCTGCTGGGACGCAGGATTTTATGGCTCTTTGGGTCTGCCAGCACCCACTGGCTCAGGGCAGAGATCAGTCGCTCCCCGCCGGGTGAATCGATGGTGAATTCGCGGACAAACCGCACGCCCTTGATCTCCACCGCCTGGGTGCCCACGATGATCGGCTCGGTGCTTTCGGGCATGCGGTGCGCTTTGATCGTCATTTTGGTCAGTAGAAAGACCATGTTTCCCTCATACAGCTTGGCGGGCGACATATCCAGCGCCTCCAGGTGCTCGCTGGAGGTCTGCTGCATATAGCGCATGGCTGCTGATATTTTTAACAGATTGCTGCCGTCGCAGTCGTAGTAGTTCACCTTTTTCTCCGCACGAAAGCTCATGCTTTCACCCCCCTCAGCCTTTTGTGATCCGCTCCATGCCCTTCATGTAGGGGCGCAGCGCTTCGGGTATAGTGACTGAGCCGTCCTCGTTTTGGAAGTTTTCCAGAATTGCGGCAACGGTTCTGCCTACTGCTACGCCGGAGCCGTTGAGGGTGTGCACAAGCTTCGCTTTGTCCTTGACGCCCATCTTATAGCGGATCGCCGCGCGCCGCGCCTGGAAGTCCTCGAAGTTAGAACAGCTTGAAATCTCCAGGTATCGGTTGTAGGAGGGCATCCAGACCTCAATGTCGTAGGTTTTGGCGCTGCTAAAGCCCAGGTCCCCGCTGCAGAGCGCCACGACCCGGTAGGGCAGGCCCAATTTTTGCAGCACCCGCTCAGCGTCGGCGGTCAGGTTCTCCAGCTCTTGGTAGGAGGTTTCGGGAGACACAAATTTGACCAGTTCCACCTTGTTGAACTGGTGCTGCCGGATCAGACCCCGGGCGTCCCGGCCCGCGCTGCCCGCCTCGGCCCGGAAGCAGGCGGAATAGGCGCAGTACTTGCGGGGCAGTGTGGCGCCGTCCAGGATTTCATCCCGGTGCATATTGGTCACAGGCACCTCGGCGGTGGGGATCAGGTAGTAATCCAGCCCCTCCAGCTTGAACATGTCTTCGGCGAATTTAGGCAATTGCCCGGTGCCGGTCATCGACGCACTGTTGGCTATAAAGGGCGGGAGCACCTCTGTATAGCCGTTTTCGGTGTGGGTGTCCAAGTAAAGGTTGATCACCGCCCGCTCCAGCCGCGCTCCAGCCCCCCTGTAAAAGTGAAAACGGGAGCCGGTCACCTTTGCCGCCATCTCGGGGTCCAGGATGTCCAGCTGGGAACCCAGGTCCCAATGGGGCACGGGCTCATAATCGAAGCTTCTGGGTGTTCCATTTTTGCGGATTTCTTTGTTTTGGCTGTCGTCGGCGCCTACCGGGACTGTTTCATGTGGAACATTGGGGATTGCATACAGGATTTCGTATTGCTTTGCTTCCAACTGGGACAGGCTTGCATCCAGTCCTTTGACCTCCTCCGAGATCCTCTTCATGCGCGCCATAACCTGGGAGATGTCTTTCCCCTCTTTTTTCAGGCCTGGGATTTCCTTGCTCGTCTTGTTCTGCTCCGCCTTGAGGGCATCCGCCTGCTGCATGAGCTCCCGGCGCTCCTTGTCAATTTCCAGAATTTGGTCGACCTCGGCGTTCATATCTTTTCCGCGGTTTTTCATCGCCGCCTTTACAGTGTCCGGCTCGGTGCGGATCAATTTGATGTCCAGCATGTTTTTTACTACCCTTTCCATGTCGTTTTATGCTAATATTTGGAATTAGATATTACCAATGGGAGCGCGTCAGCCTCGCGGCGATGTCCTGCAGCTCCTCGGCGTTGTAAAAGTCCAGCTCGATGGTGGATTTTTTGCCGTGTGAGGTAATCCTGACCCTGCGCCCCAGCTCGGTGGCCAGGGCCAGCTCCATCTCCCTGTAGTAATTATCCCCCCAGGAGGCTTCCTGGGGCGGCTTCTGTTTTTTCACGGACGCGGGGGCGCTCGCTTCCCTTTTGCGCTCACTGGCCATTTTTTCGATATCCCGCACCAACAGGCCATCCCTGATAACCTGCTTTGCGATTTCGATGATCTTAGTCGGTTCCTCCAGCGCCAGCAGCGCCTTTGCATGGCCGGCCGATATCTCCCCCGCGCTCACCTGCTCCTGCACCTGTTTGGGCAATCCCAGCAAACGCACTGTATTTGCCACCGCCGAGCGAGATTTTCCCAGCTTGGCGGCCACCTGCTCCTGGGTCATGCCGTATTGCTGGATTAGCGCCTGATACCCCTGTGCCAGCTCGATCACGCTCAAATCCTCTCGCTGCAGGTTTTCAATGATGGCGATTTCCAGGGTCTGGCTGTCGTCCAGGTCGCGAATGACCACCGGAACCTCGGTCAGGCCTGCTCTTCTGGCGGCCCGCCAGCGCCGCTCCCCCGCCACGATCTGGTAACCGCCCTTGTCCAGCGGGCGCACCACCAAGGGCTGAATCACGCCGTGGTTGCGAATAGAGTCGGCGAGCTCGCTGAGCGCCTGCTCGCCGAAGCTGTTGCGGGGCTGGGATTTATTTGGCTCTATATCCGCCACTCTCAGTGTTGTGACGGAACCGTCCTCTGTATTGTTGTCGATAAACAGGGCGTCTAATCCCTTTCCTAGTCCGTTTCGCTTTGCCAAATCAGCGGCCCTCCTTTTGCCTGCGCTGTGCCTTTAAAAATTCCTTTGCCAAATTGTTGTAAGCCTGTGCCCCCTTGGAGCCACTGTCGTAATATTGTATTGGTTCCCCGTAGCTGGGCGCTTCGGAAAGACGCACATTGCGCGGAATCACTGTCTTGTACACCTTGTCCGGGAAGTGCTTTTTCACCTCCGCCATCACCTGCAACGTCAGGTTCAGGCGCGTATCAAACATAGTAAGCAGCACGCCCTCGATGTCGATATCCGGGTTGAGTGTGCGCTTGACCTGCCGCACCGTGGCGATGAGCTGGGATAACCCCTCCAACGCGTAATATTCACATTGAATCGGCACCAGCAGAGAGTTTGCACATGACAAGGCGTTTAATGTGATGAGCCCTAAGGAAGGGGGGCAATCGATCAAGAGGTAATCATACTCGTCCCTGATCGACGCCAAGGCCTGCCTAAGTCTGTAGCTGCGCTCCGGCAGCTCCACCAGCTCCATTTCCGCACCCGCCAGACTGATATTGGAGGGAATCAAATCCAGGTTTTTAAAGGCTGTATGTACCAGCGCCTGCTGGGTTCCCGCATCGCCAATCAGCAAATTGTAAATAGACACCGTGTGCTCGCGTTTATTGACGCCCAAGCCGCTGGTTGTATTTCCCTGCGGGTCAATATCCACCACCAACAGCTTATTTCCAGCTTGTCCCAAAGCGCCAGCCAGATTGATCACCGTTGTGGTCTTGCCCACGCCGCCTTTTTGATTGGCGACCGCTATTACTTTACCCATTCAAGATATCCTTCCCTGCGCATAATCGCTGTGCTTTTTACAGCAAAGGGAAGAAATAGCCGAAAACATCAGCTATTTCTCTGCTGCTTACACAAAGGTCACGAAAGAGGTGTTTTCCGAATTGTTATTCCGTTTGCTATAGTATACCATTGTTGACCGGCAAATTCCATACTCTTTTTCTATTTTCATCAATTTGAATGTTCCACGTGGAACAATGGGGATGTTTTGAGTGGCAGCCCCAAAATATAATTGCGCGGATCATCACAACTTTTTGCTCTGCGCACAGTAAAGGCGGCCACATCACCGGATGCGGCCACCTTTACAATCAGCATGGGAAACCTATCTATTCCAAACCTCATTAGGAGGTATTGGTCCTGCTTTTACCATCTCTCGCTCCTTTTTCTCTTCCTTTGTATTGTGGAGCACTGCTTTCTTGGGGATGCGCAGGTTATATTCAAGATAACTCTCATCTTCATTTTTATCCACATTCACTGGAATCCCGGACGCACGCATCATATCCACCGCCTTGTTGATCGAATTCAGAAAAATACGCATATCCTTTACCACAAATACCTTTGTGGACCTTGGTTTGTTGCGCTCTTCATACAATGTTTCAATATACTGTTCTGTCTGCTCCACTGTGAGCTGGTTGTCGGTGACATAGTCCACCACCATTTCCCGCAGATCCACTTCCTCTATTTTTAACATTGCTCGGGCGTGCCGCTCGGTGAGGCCGCCCTGTAGCATCTTCTTCTGGAGGTGGTCAGGATATTTAAGCAGACGAAGCTTGTTGGCCACCGTGGACTGCGCCTTGCCGATGCGCTGGCTGACCTCCGCCTGTGTGATTTGCAGCTCCCGCATCAGCCTGGCGATCCCCAGTGCCTCTTCGAAGTAATTCAGGTCTTTGCGCTGCAGATTTTCCACGAGTGCCAGCACCGCGGATTGTTCATCGCTGTAATCCTCAATGATGGCGGGTATGCAATCCCTGCCCAAGGTCCGGTACGCCATGGTGCGGCGCTCGCCCGCGACGAGCTCGTAATGATCATCTTCCTGTCTGCGCACCGTAACGGGCTGCAGCAGCCCGCTTGTAGCAATGCTGCGGCAAAGCTCCTGCAAAGCCTCTTGATCAAAATATCTTCGCGGCTGATTGGGGTTTGACACGATCCGATTAACGGGGATCAAAACAATTTTACCAATTTCCTTGTTTTTGGCGGCGAAGATACCCAAATACAATCACTCCGTTATTACCAATTCTGTGGTCCCTATGCAATGATGCTGCTTGTCCACATTACAGAAAGAAGAGAAATAACCGGCAACTTCGGCTCGTTCATTTGCCGCACACAAAAATTATGAAAGAGGTGTTTTCCGCTTATTATTCCATCTGCTATAGTATAACAGTGTTTTGCGATTAGTACCAGAATTATCCATCGCAATAATATCCTGAAAGAGACAGAAATCACCCTCTCACAAGGGTGATTTCGTAATTTTAACAGCGGTTCGCGGATATTTTGTCGGGGTCTGCGATATTTTTTTGATCAGAATGATCGTCCTGGCACTTCCATCGGGCAGCGTAAACCCGGACACACCGTCCACGGAACCTCCCAACAGGGAAAGCGCTTTCCCCGCCGAGGCAATTTCTTCGGCGCTGTCTCCGCCCTTGAGCGCGGCAAAACAGCCCCCAATCCTTACAAAAGGCAGACAATATTCACACAGGGCAGGCAGGGCCGCGACCGCCCTTGCGGTCGCAAGGTCATATTGCTCACGATAACGGTTGTCGTGGGAAAGCCGCTCGGCTCTGGCGTGAATAAAGGTGTTTTGCTGCTCCAAAGCCCCTGACAGTGCAGTTAAAAAGCCAACGCGCTTCTGCAGACTATCCAACAGGGTCAGGCGAATATCAGGCCGCAAAATCTTCACCGGCACCGATGGAAAGCCCGCGCCCGCGCCAACATCGATCAGTCTCGCTCCCTGTGGCAGCTCCAAGGCGCGCAACAGCAGAATGCTGTCCAAAAAATGCTTGATTTCCACCTGGTCGGGCTCCCTGATGGCAGTCAGGTTCATGCGCTGGCTCCACTCATCCAAGAGTGCCGCGTAGATCTGAAACTGCTCCAGCATCCGCTCGGTCAGTTCAAATCCGTAGCCGGAGGCCAACTCCCTCAGCTTTCCGGTTAATTTCATATATGCCTCCCCTTATACTGCTCCAGCACAATCAACAGCACGCCGATATCCGCCGGCGTCACACCGGAAATGCGAGAAGCCTGCCCCACATTGAAGGGCCTTATTCTTGTCAGCTTCTCCCTGGCCTCTAAGCGCAGCCCGGTGATCTGCGTGTAATCCAGGTCTGGGGGAAGCTGCACACTCTCCAGCCTGGCCTGCTCGGTCACCTGAGCAAGCTGCTTCCTGATATACCCCTCGTATTTAATTTCAATTTCCACCTGCTCCCACACGGCCATGGAAAGGGCGAGCCTTCCCGGATCAAAGGGGGCCAGGGACAGGTAATCCAGCTGTGGACGCCGCAGCAGCTCATCGAGCTTTGCCCCCGCGGTTATCGGCGCCGTCCCACTGGCCTCCAGCAGCTCGTTCAGAGCCTTGGACGGCGCGATGCCCACAGCGCGCACCCGCTTTAGCTCCGCCTCAATCCGAGTTATCTTTTGCAGAAAAGCCTCCCAGCGTGTATCGCCAATCAAGCCCACCTCCCTGCCCAGCGGCGTCAGACGCTTATCCGCGTTGTCCTGCCGCAGCAGAAGACGATATTCTGAACGGGAGGTCATCATGCGGTAGGGATCCATACAACCCTTGGTCACCAGGTCGTCGATCAGGGTTCCGATGTAGGAGCCGGCACGCTCCAGAATCACCGGGTCTTTCGCCTGAGCGCGACGGGCAGCGTTGATGCCCGCGACAAGGCCCTGTGCTGCCGCCTCCTCATAACCGGAGGTCCCATTGAACTGGCCGGCGCCATACAGGCCGGGTATGGACTGAAAGGCAAGGGTGGGTTCTAACTGCAATGGGTCCACGCAATCGTATTCTATCGCATAGGCCGTGCGCATCAGCTCCACTTTTTCAAGGCCCTCGATAGTGCGGTAAAACTGGATCTGCACCTCCTCCGGCAAGGAAGAGGAAGCGCCCTGCAAATACATCTCCTTAGTGGAAAGACCCATTGGCTCCACAAAAATCTGATGCCGGGGCTTATCCGAAAACCGCACCACCTTGTCCTCCAGGCTTGGGCAATAGCGCGTACCTACGCCGTGGATCTTTCCGCCATACAGCGGGGACCGGTGCAGATTTTTCTGTATAACCCGGTGGGTTTCGGCGTTGGTGTAGGCGATGTGACAAACAACGCTATTGTGCAGCTCCCCGGTGGTCCCAAAAGAAAAGGGCACCACAGGATCGTCCCCCTCCTGTACCTCCAGCTTTGCAAAGTCAATGGAATCCCGGTGCACCCGCGCCGGCGTGCCTGTTTTGAAGCGCCGCAGCTCCACACCTATCCTGTGGAGGCAGTTGCTCAGCCGCAAGGAGGCGTGCAAGCCATCCGGTCCACCGGAACTGCTCACATCCCCCACATGGATCATGGCGTTCAAAAAGGTCCCCGTACAAAGAATTGCCGCCTTTGTCCGGTAGACCGCACCCAGACCGGTGACGACCTCCTGCACCGCGCCTCTTTCATCCAGCCGAATGTCCACAATCTCCGCCTGCCGCAGCCGCAGATTAGGCTGCGCCTCCACCGCATGCTTCATATAAAGGTGATAGTAGGAGCGGTCCGCCTGCACCCGAAGACTATGCACCGCCGGACCCTTTCCCCTGTTAAGCATACGGCTCTGCAAAATCGCAGCGTCGGCGGCCTTGCCCATCTCCCCGCCCAGGGCATCGATCTCCCTCACCAGGTGTCCCTTGGCAGTCCCCCCGATAGACGGGTTGCAGGGCATATTACCCACTGCGTCCAGGGACATGGTAAACAGCACTGTGTCAGCTCCAAGGCGCGCACTGGCAAGGGCAGCCTCGATCCCGGCGTGCCCCGCACCGATCACAGCCACATCAATGGCATCACATAGATATTCCATGATCCACTCCCCATTGTTCCACGTGAAACATTATTTTCCAACACAAAAGCGCGCAAAGACCTGATCCACTACTTTCTCCGAGGCCCGTTCCCCGGTAAGCTCCAGCAGCACATCCAAGGCAATGTCGATACACACATTAACCGCGTCCAGGGTCACACCCGCGCGCAAAGCTTGCACGGCCTCATCCAAATGATCCCCGGCCCGCAGCAGACAATAGTGCTGACGCTCATTGGCTACAACAGCCGCCGATGGGTCCAGCTTGTCCAGCTTCAGCAAAGAAAGGATACACTCCTCCAGCTCACTGCGTCCTTCGCCTGAAATCGCGGAGATTTCCACGACCTCGGGAATATACTTTCTAAGCTCCGCCAAATCCAACGCGGAAGGAAGATCGCTTTTATTTACAACCGCCACACAGGGAACATCCCCTAGAAGCGCCAAAAGCAACTGGTCCTGCTCGTCAAGAGGCAAAGAGCTGTCAAAAACAGCCAGCACCAGCTGAGCGGACCGCAGGCGGTCCTTTGCCAGCGATACTCCCACCTGCTCCACAGGGTCTTCAGTGTGCCGGATTCCCGCCGTGTCCAGCAGACAAAGCGTATACTCCCCCATCCGCACCACATCCTCCACAACATCGCGGGTCGTGCCGGGAATATCGGTGACGATGCTGCGGGCCGTACCGGTCAGAAGATTCATTAGGGTGGACTTTCCCACATTTGGCTTTCCCACAATGGCGGTGGTAATCCCCTCGCGAATCAATCTGCCCCGATCATAGGAAACAATCAATTCTTGCATATTGACCAGAATATCCGAAAGAGAATCGGCCAGGGCCACGGAATCCATCGGCGCCAGATCCTCCTCCGGATAATCACTCCAGGCGGCCAGATGAGCGGAAAGGCCGGTTAAATTTTCCACAATCCTTCCAACAGCGGTGGAAAGAGCTCCGTTTTTAGCTGCCAGAGCGGTCCGGCGGGCGGCCTCGCCCTGGGCGGCGATCAGATCGCAAACAGCCTCAGCCTGAGACAAATTCATCTTTCCGTTCAAAAAAGCCCGCTTGGTAAACTCCCCGGCGAAGGCAGGCCTTGCCCCGGCATCGATACAACACTGCAGTACCTGCCGCAAAATATAACTCCCACCGTGACAGCATAACTCCACAGAGTCCTCCCCGGTGTAGCTTTTTGGCGCGCGGTAGACATAAGCGATGGCCTCATCCAAAATCCGTTCTCCGCTTCGCACGGTTCCTAAAAGGGCCGTATATCCGTTCAAAGCGGCCAAGGGCTTTCCCGAGCAAGCCGCAAATACACGCTGCGCCAATGCAATGGCTCCCGAACCACTCAAACGCACAATGCCCACTGCCGCGGCCCCCGGCGCGGTAGCAATAGCCGCAATCGTTTCCTGCTGCTTCATAACGCTCCCTTTCGGTCAAAATAATTTTCCACAATTAAATTCTTAAAAAACCGCAGCACTTCCGCGCTGCGGTTTCCCTTTATCTTTTAAAGTATTTCTCACTCCAAATCCAGCTTTGCATACAGCGGTTTGTCCATAGCCTCAGAGGCGGGCTTTGGTTTTTCAGGCTGTGGGGACACGACCCGATCCGGCACCGGATGGCTCTGGGGCAATGTATTGATGGTCCCTCCTTGGGAGCTGCTCTGAGGATTCCTGCGCGGCGGCGGTCCCCTGCGGGTCCTCCTGCGGTCCCCAACCTGATCCCGATCCCTGTCGCCCCCGCGGGAAATAACAGGACGCGCACCGGCAGCCGTAATCACGACCCTGCGATTTGGCTCCTCCCCCACCGATGTAGAGGAAACCCCCTCAATTTCAGAAACAGTTGCGTGGATAATACGCCTTTCAAAGGGATTCATGGGCTCCAGCGTCTTGCTGGTGCCGTTTTTGGCCACCTGGGAGGAAAGCCTTTTGGCCAGCGTCTCCAACGTGGATTTGCGCTTTTTGCGGTAATCACCGCAGTCCAGCGTAATACGCAGGTATTCGCCCTCCATCCGGTTTGCCACAAGGCCGGACAAATACTGCAGCGCGTCCAGCGTTTCACCGCGCCTGCCAATCATCACACCCAGGCCCCCTCCCTCCACATTGATGCAGAGACCGCCCTCCTTAAGCTCGGAGCGGAACTGCGGGGCAACGCCCATCTTCTCGCACACAGAATTCAAATAAGCTTCGGCAGTCAGCTGCTTGGCCATGATCTCCGGCGTCATCACAAGATCCCTGCTCTCCCTCACGGGATTGGCAGGCATATCCTCCTTGCTCTGTGCCGGTCCGGACACCCTGCCCTGAACGGCGGGCGCGGGCTTCTTTACCTGCGGCGTCGCCTGCTTTTTCTGCTGCTGAGGCTGCCGCGCGGGCTGCACCGGCTTCGGGTCGGGCACATCTTTCCATACCTTTACCTTAGCAGACACTTTCTTTAGTCCCAGAAAGGTCTTCTTTGGCAAATCAATGATTTCCCATTCCACTTCATCCCTGGCAAATCCCAGCTTTGCGCAAGCGGAGTTTATGGCTTCTTCTACATTTTTCGCGGTCTCGATTAATTCCTTGCGCAATTGATCCCCTTCCTTTCAATCTGTACATTATTTTTCATAACAGATCGCTCTCAGTAACTTCGACATACTCCTCGCCGTACTTCTCGGCATCGCGCTTTCGGGCCTCGGCGAGCTTGCGGCGGTTGATCTCTTTCTGTGAAAGTCCCTTGTTCGGGTCCTTCTTTTTGGTCTCTATGCGTTCAAGCCGTTCCCGTTCACGGCGTTCCTCCGATTCCACCCTTGCTTTTTCAGCGGCTTTTTTTGGATTTAGAAATTTGTTCATCAAATAGGACTGCACCGTGCCAATCAAGTTGGAAAAAATCCAGTAAAGACCCACGCCGGCGGGAACACTGAATGTGAAAAACAAGGAAAAAACCGGCATGGTATACATCATGCCTTTCATGCTGGAGGCAGTAGGGTTGTCCCCCCCGGGCTGGGAGGTATTGCGCATCGAAACAATGGACATCAGCAAAGATGTAATACCCGCAAGGACCGGAATCACCACAACAGGGTTAAAATTCGAAAAAATCTCCATAAACATCTTGGTTTCGGGGCGTATGGTCAAATCAATCCCAAACATGTTCAAACGCAAATCCATCACCGCGTTGTAAGACTCCAAGCCCATAGCTTGTTCAAAGCCGGGCGTGCCATTTTTCACGTATTTGATAATGTCCAGCTGGGCCAGGTTGGATCTGGCGTTGTTCTCAAGGCCGATGGTGTTCACAAGCTCGGTGGCGGTGGCGATCACATCGGCGGGAATACGCAAAATATGTGTGAGCGGCTTATATACAACGTCAATCAGACCAAACAAAATTGGAAATTGAATCAGCATCGGTAAACAGCCGGACATGGGGCTATACCCCTCCCGCTGGTAGAGCTTCATCATTTCCTCATTGAGCTTTTCCTTATTGTTGGCGTACTTCTTCTGAAGCTCTGCCAGCTCAGGCTGGATAATCTGCATTTTTACTGTGGACTTTTGCTGCTTAATGGTAAAGGGTACCATAATCAAACGGGTTACAATGGTAAAAAAAAGCAGACTTACCGCGTAATTATGGGTGATCTGATAGCAGAGCCACATAATCCAGCCCAGCGGTACACCAAGTAGCGTTGTAATAAAATTCATGTATGATCCTCCAGACAATAATGGTTGCAGACATGGTGCTCCATCCCGCGCACCTGCGGGACAGGGTCATAGCCGCCAGGGTGAAAGGGATGGCATTTCAGCAGGCGCTTTAACGCAAAAAAACCACCCCGCAGCGCTCCATGCCGGGAAACGGCTTCCATGGCATAGGTCGAACAGGTTGGATAAAATCTACACGCGGGCGGCAAAAGCGGAGACAAAAACCGCTTATACAGTCCAATCAAAAAAATGAGCAGCTTTTTCATCCATTGATCCTTTGTGTGGAAGAATGCCGCACAAATCCAAGGTCTAAAGATTTGCCTTTAAAAAGGCCTTTCTCAAAGAAACCTGAATATTCTGCATCTTGGCAAAAACGGCCTTTTTTCTGGCCACAACCACAATGTCCATTCCTTTAGGTAACTCACCCTCACACAGGCGATAGGCTTCCTTGATCACGCGGCGCGCCCGATTCCGCTGCACCGCGCAGCCTATTTTTTTGGTGGCGGTAATTCCCAAGCGATTGCCCTTGTTTCGCTTGTTCCTCTTGTAGTAAACCACGATGTAAGGATCCACAACACTGGTACCCGAGCGGTACAGCCGGCGAAATAAATAATTTTGATTGATCGACACAGTATGATTCACAATACACCACGTTTTAGCCTATAAAAAGAAAGGCCACATACAGTGGCCGCAGGCTGGCAGATTTAATGTGTCAAGCGCGCCCTACCTTTATTTCTGCGGGAGGCAAGCACCTTTCTTCCGCTTTTTGTCTTCATCCTCTTGCGGAACCCATGCTCTTTCTTGCGCTGCAGCTTTTTGGGCTGATATGTTCTCTTCACAGCAAAAACCCTCCTTTCGAGGTAACCTTACGAAACAATATTATATCCTATTATATATTGCTATGTCAATACAAAATTTCACAAAAAATAAATTCAAAAAATAAAGGGCCCTTATTGAGCGCCTATAT
>Ga0153939_1000255_pt1 | contig 19106 bp, 28 predicted proteins | sample TSNJ023MetaG_FD_104734 | JGI IMG/M metagenome (GOLD analysis project Ga0153939, IMG submission 104734) | Attine ant fungus gardens microbial communities from New Jersey, USA - TSNJ023 MetaG | ecosystem: Host-associated > Fungi > Mycelium > Unclassified | place: USA: New Jersey, Brendan T. Byrne... | reverse complement strand
TTGTACTCTCATATCATGTTTCTGAATTTGCTTTACCTTGAAAGTGGTTTCATGAACTTTGTAATGCGTCCACTCGGTGGTTATTTCGGAGATGTTCTTTACCGGTCTTTTGGATCGGAGGGGAAGAAGATCTGGATGCTTTCTTGTGGTTCAGCAATGGGGATCTCCCTTATTGCAGGAGGCTTCTATCTGCAACAAAGTAGCAGCGTACAACGTGTGTGCTACAGAATCTTGACAGTAGGATCACTAATACAGTGTTTATCTTTAGTGCCAATTCTCATCGGCATCTTTTGTATTTCGGCCATCTTTTCCGAACTTGGAAATGGCGCCAACTTTGCTCTGGTCCCCCATTGCAACGCCTCCAATAATGCGAGTCTTGTCTAACTCATGCCCTAAAGTCTGATTTTGATCTCCACAAATAGGGCTTGATGTCAGGCCTTGTTGGCTCCTGTGGAAACCTGGGAGGAATCATTTTCGCCCTTGTCTTCAGATTCCAGGCAGAAGCAGGCAAGGGATTTTGGATCATGGGAATCATATGTATCGTTATCAATATCCTATTATTAGCGATTCGCGTCCCTGAGCTATAGATGGTTCTAGGTCTAAGAATATGTGTACTATTTTCTACCTTATTGGTTCGATAGCATGATAGATAAATTTAGACGTCCAAGAATAGAATGGTTTGAATGCTGACGCGACAAAAACCTCAAACTTCAAACGTCCAGTGATATCGTAACTTCCCATCCATTTTTGATGCAGCTTATCGCCCTGCATTCATTGGTGGCAATGGGTGGTATCATTAGATATGAGCGTCGCCCTAAATCAAGATATCGACACTTACAGGAGCACAACCACAAAGAAATCTGAGACATGGCAACAATGCTGCCATACGTCGGTTTGTAGAATTTTTATCCATTAAATTCATGAATTCAATGCATTTTACACTAGCAGACGACCTGTTTCCACACCCTGAAAGGTTTACCTGGTCTTCAGATGAGCTATCAACGCTCGATAGTCTCAGCTCCCCTAACTCACCCGACTCTTCAATTACCTCCCACTTAGAGGGAAAAATGGACTTGTCTACTGAGAATGTTGCTCAGCTGCCTAGCCCATTTTATTCGCCGTCACTTGTGAGGCGAGAGCCCAAGTATAGGGAAGCACGTCTGGAAGCACGCCAGCTCCCATCGAGCTTGGGTTTCCCGGGTATACCCCAAGAAATAGGATGCAAAAACATCCGCCCCTCAGACACGTAAGATGCTCTCAATCTCCGATGATTGTCAGATGCTGTATTCACACTGCCTAGCGAGACACCTGACGCTTGGGTACCACGAGATGAAAGAATGATTCGCTTGACAGGAAGGCACCCATTCAACGCAGAGGCCAAGCTTCGAGATTTATTTGCTCAAGGTTTCATCACGCCAAGTAGTCTGTTTTTCGTTCGTAATCATGGTGCTGTCCCAGAGATTGACCAGCAGATGGCAAATGACTGGAAGCTAAAAATCCACGGGTGAGTCTGTCGGGAAGATCTGGCGCTGATATTCAAATTAATTGTTCTACCTCTTCGTAGATTGTGTTCAAGGCCTGTCATCTTCACATTGGGGGACCTTCGTGAAAATTTCAGGGTAGTTACGATACCGGTGACGTTAGTGTGTGCCGGCAACAGACGCAAAGAACAGAACGTTGTTCGGAAATCATTGGGATTCTCTTGGGGAGCAGCTGGTATCTCTACAGCGCTCTTTACGGGTGTCTACCTGGCCGACGTCCTGGAGTACATTCTTCCTCAAAGGGGAGCCAAGTATGTCATCTTCGAAGGGAGTGATGATCTTCCCAACGGCCCCTACGGTACCAGGTATGCCGTTTCATGTGTTTTCTATCTGAAGTTTATTTGTTCCTCTTAAATAGTCAGTTGCTCAGTTGGGCTCGAGATAGGCGTAAAGGTATGATGTTAGCCTGGGGCATGAATGGTCTACCGTATGAATCTTAAGTTTATGGTTTTGCTTACCGAACGGCTAACGACATGTATCAAGTCTTGAACCAGACCACGGTTTCCCCCTTCGCCTTGTCGTCCCTTCACAAATCTGTGGAAGATCAGTCAAATGGCTCTCAAGGATTGAGTTGTCCGAGAAAGAGAGCCAGCATCATCTCCATTTCCGCGACAACAAGGTACTACCCATGCCCATAGATGCAGACCAAGCGCGGGCAGAGAATCACTGGTGGTATGATCCAAGGTCAGATTCATCTTTTCAGCATGACGAAGTGAATTGTGAGGTCTGACTGTTGTTGATAGGTATATCATCCGCGATCTCAACGTGAACAGTGCTATCGCGAGACCAGATCATGACGAAGTCTTGGATACATCATCCCTGGCATTAGACAGTACATACGAAATCGAGGGATATGCGTACGCAGGTGGTGGACGGCGAGTAACGCGGGTTGAAATATCTTCTAATGACGGAGAAACGTGGGATCTGGCCCATATCACCTACCCGGAGGATTGCTTTCGAGCTACAGCCTACTCTAACACTGTGTATGGGGACCTGGACTTGACCGATTCTGACACCTGTTTTTGCTGGTGCTTTTGGTCATTTCAGATGCCTATATCGAGTGTCAAGACAACTCGCGCGATTATGGTTCGCTGTATGGATGAATCTTTGGCGCTCCAACCACGAGATATGTATTGGAATGCGACGGGAATGATGAATAATTGGTACATGTTCCAATTATTTTAATGAACTTGACTTAAGGAAAATATTTTGAAGGTGGTTCAGAGTGTGTGTCCACCACCTAGATGACGGGAAAGTTCGGTTTGAGCATCCCACAAGTAAGTCTCTTTCTTGTCAAAGCCTGATGCATTTAATCATCATCAAAAGTGGCTGGCACGCAACAGGGTGGTTGGATGCAGAGGCTGAAGGATGAGGGACTAGACCCTTCCAAACCAGATTTTTCAATGAATCCACCTTCTAAATCCGTCAAAAAGCTAGAAATACGAGCCTCTGAGGTCCAAATGACCAAGCCAGGCATCAATCGCAAGATTAGTGTCGGAGAGCTCCAGTCTGTGCGGGCTAAAAAGGAAGCTTGGTTCATTGTCAAAGGAGAGGTAAGACATACCTGCGATCTTAGGTTGTGGAATGAATGTGATTGCCAGGTATATCAAGGCAAGGGTTTCTTCAACGACCATCCAGGTGGTGCACAGTCGATCGAAATCGTTGCAGGGGAAGATGCGACAGAAGACTTTATGGCCATCCACAGCTCGGACGCCAAAAGACAGCTAGCGGACTTCCATATAGGCACCCTCGACGAAGACGTTGATTTAAAACAAGGGAAGGAACCTGAAAATGAGACTGCAACCAAGACTTTCCTAAACCACAAGAAATGGAAGAAGATTGTCCTTGCCAACATAATGGAGGTTTCGAAGGATGCAAAGATGTATCGATTCACTTTGGAAAACAAGGATCAGAAGCTTGGATTGCCCTTCGGGCAGCACGTTTATATCCGCTTACGTAGAAAAGTGGTAGATAAGGCCGGAGTGCAGGTTCCAGAGGGTGATGTAGTACAAAGAGCATACACTCCCCTCTCGACGCGAGATGATAGAGGATTTATTGATATGTTAATCAAGTGAGTGTCTTCATCATTTATATCAAAGTAAGTTGACCTTTGGTTAGAATTTACTACCCGACAACCGCCTTTCCACTCGGAGGTCGCATGACCCTGGGGTTCTCCGAACTCGCTGTTGGAGATACCGTTGAGGTTAAAGGCCCAATCGGACACTTCCTCTGGGAAGGAGAGGGGCTGGCATCAATTCATGGAGAAAAATGGCATATTGAAGAGATCGGACTCGTTTGTGGAGGGAGCGGAATCACGCCTATTCTCCAAGTCTTACGGGCGATTTTGACCGACCCTTTGGACGGTAAAACAAAAGTTTGGGTAATTGATGTCAACCGGCATTTCGAGGATATCCTGTGTAGACAAGAGCTCGAACGGTTGGCTGCCGAGCACCAAGGGAGGTTCAACCTGCACATGAGCTTGACAGGAAAGCCATTACCTGGAAACTGGGCGCAATCTGTTGGACACATCACGAGGGAAATGCTGGAGAAACACCTTCCAGCACCTGGAAACAATAAGCTAGTCTGTATATGTGGGCCGAGCTCAATGGAACGATCGGTGAAGGGTGAGGATTTTCATGAGCTCAATAGAGATAACGTTATCTAATTTGATGAATTGGCAGCATTTCTCAGCGAGCTGGGATGGAACATGTCCAGTCAGATCGTGCTTTTCTAAAGCACTATAGTATTGAAATTGAGCATATTGTGTCACTTACTTGGGCAAATGCGAGTGCCGTACGAACATTGTTTCCCGGAAATCTGTTTTGATGTAAGCCCTATTAAGATTTAGATATAGTTACGTCAGCTTTTGTATCTCAATTCTATGGTGAGTACGTACTCAAAGTTCTGATGGAAACAAGACTTAGGAAATATTGCTGGAGGCACCAAGAGGCCTTTCCGCAGAGGAGAAAAGGGTGAAACTTCTCGAGATCTTTCATGAATCAGTAAGTGGAGATAAACTCGAGACTGCCGGCGGACTTGAGTTAACCAGCCAGCCATCCAAGCGAGACTTTTACCAGGCAAGTCTTTGAGCTGGATTGTACCATGCAACCTACTTACAGCATTGAAGTTGAAAGAGCTGGAAAAACTTGGTCCCAAATTGAAAGGCATTGGTGACTGAGCTTCTGCACTTGAAAACAGTACACTGTTGAACAAATGATATCTGGCAGTCTCACAGTCTGTCAAGGATGTTTTACAATCGTTGGTCGATGACGGACTTGTGCAAGGCGATAAGATTGGCTCCTCGAATTGTACACCATTGGCTACTCGACCTCTCGCGGACTAACTGCTTTCCTAGTCTTTTGGAGCTTTCCGTCACAAAAGGGGGCGAATGTAGGCATATCATTACGGTATATTGTCAATCTGTCTAACAACGCCTAGGTCCAAGCACGCCTGAGCAAAGCCAGAGATGTCATGGTTAATGCCAAAAACCAGCTCGAGGACATTAAGGCAAGTATCACAGCGGAGCAAGCATTCAGGAAAGAGTCGGTGGGTATATATGCATGTTTTCCTTCTCATCCACTGGACAATGAAACAGGTGGCGCGTTCACATGTCCTTGAGAACTACAATAAATCACGCGAAGAACTAGTCCAGCTCAATCGAGAGCTCGAGAGTTATGGGGACGCTGATCCTGGTAAATTTGAAGAGACCAAGAGGTCGGTCATTCTGGCGAAAGAAGCAACTCTGAGATGGACTGGTATTACAACCGTATTCATGACAATAGCATGCTGACAATCACGACTAGACAACTATAGCATCCTCTTGACTCACTTCTGTCGTGAGCGGGGCGTCGATCCTGAAGATGTACGGCGCCATCTGGGAGTTTCAGAGGACTACGAAGACATTTACTAGTATAATGGCACCAATCCTAAGCCGATGTTTCTCCAGTTCGAAGAGGAAATGTATACACAGGTTGTGCCAATCAAACGCCAGAATTTGACAAAATGTGTAAGACCTCAGCTAGTTGAGTGCTCTGGACTGAGTATGTCTGATTGCAATCGGGGACGGAAGCTGCAACGGAAACTTTCAGGGTTGAGGCACGGTCAAGGCACTCTTGAGGAAATTGATCAAGTGACAGTGAGGCCACGTGCCGGAGTGGTAAAGGCCGGATCCGGACCCAATACCATGTCTTTGTTGAGGCGTCCCAGAATTATTGCTCTAGTTGCGTTCTGAGCACACCTGCCTTCATGTCACTTAGCCCTACAATTTCCAACGGATCAGAAACGGCAACGAAAAGACGGCGAATAGGAGGCATCGACACGAGCATGATGACAGAGGGCTCAGCCCAGCAACAATCGCAAACGTCAAGCCATATCCCAAAGAGGGGAGCTCGGGCTTGTACGAACTGTAGGAGGGGCAAGAACCGATGTGAAGGAGAGGTGGCGTATCCGAATTCCTGATCAGCCGTTCCGCTTTTTGCTCACTGTGGCCCGCATCCCCCGCCCCGGCCCGGCGCTCGTGTTCCAGGCGCCTTGCCGACGATGTCAGGCTAGTGGGATCCCTTGTATATTTGAAAAACCCGAAAAGAAAAATGTCCAAGCGTTGTCCAATGCAAGCGTTGAGTAAGCTTTATTCTGTGTTTTTTTTTCTCATGCCTTCATTCAAACACCTTAGACGCCTCTCCCGGCTGGAGGGCCAGTATTTGGTGGGTTCTTCGCAAATCAGGATTGGTGGAAACTGATAAGAACTTTATTAGATGATGCAAAGCCAAATGATTGGAATGCAGTCTTCTCTAGATCGTATCCTCTCCGCAATCCAGACGCAGCAAGCAAATGGAACCTTGCCAGTACCCCAGCAACCCACTGCTCCGATGTATCCACAACCAGTACCAGGTGATTTCAACTAAGCCTATTTTCTCATGTCAAATCAAATAATGAGTGATGTTGTTGTTCAGGTTCTAGTGATAGGACAAAGTCTTTTCCTCCTTTGCCGGGTTTTGCACCTCCGGTCAGACACAGTTCCTAGATCTTCTGCTTACTTTCCTAATATATTTCCTCATTGGTCGATCAGCCACATAAATATGCTTCGTACGGCATCATCCCAAGCACGGCACCTTCCACCGATGATGAATCGGAGGATACTCTACCGCGTTCAAGTTTGAATGCTCCTATTGAGGCATTGCAAGGGCTTGCCAATGCAGCTGCAGAAGCGGCTGCAGCACCCTCAGTGGATACATCTAGGTATTGACACATATTTTGTAAATTTTCTGATAATAGACAATTTCCCAGAGTCAAGAAACGCAAAAGGGCGGAACCGATTCCAAGGAATGCTTTCCCACATGTGGTAGAGAAAGTGAGCCCCAAATTAGGTTACGAACCATACAACTAACGAACAAGGAACGCTAGGGTCTCGTAACCGATTCTGAAGCGCGCGAACTCTTTAATATGTAAATGGCTTTTGTGAATGGTGCAAGGTTAGAGACTTATTAGTCACCTTCAATAGCTTTTTTGCCGGATGCCATCTATTCATCCCGTTGTTTGATCCGGTATATGATACCTATGAAAGCCTCATGGAACGAAGTCCATGGACATTCGACGCGATCCTTGCCGTAGCAGGTAAAATCCGGAGCGGGAACGGGCCACCCAGTCAAACCTTTTACAAATGCCTAGAAGAAGCACAGGGCATTGCCCGGTCTTCCTTGTTCGGCCCGGTAGTAAGAAAAGAAGCGGCTCAAGGTAAAATCAATTTTCCTTTTCTGCAATATCGATAACGTTTTTTTACAATAGGCATGCTGTTGTTGGCTGCTTGGAGCACCAATGGGTGGTTGCCTAGCGGCCATGCTCTGCGAATGGCTCTCGACCTCGGGCTCCATCGAGCGCTGGAGAAGTTGGCCGAGGATAACGGGAAGAAACGATCTGAAGAGGAAGAGCGAAACCTTGGTAAGTCAATCAATGGCTTTGCCACATTTGGGACTAGAACATTAATTTGGTTAAGTCGTCTCGGCCCGCGTCTGGTGCTGTCTCTATTGGTTCGACCACCAGTAAGTACGTAGTCTCTGCTCACAGATTGAATTGATCTTGTTGCAATAGAATGAGCCTTGGAACGGGTCGACCCATTGTGTTACGAGATGAAAACCCCATTAGGCACTCACGCATTTTACTCAATCACCCGATGGCCTCTCCAACTGACGTGAGGCTGATTGCTTTGGTAGACCTTATCGCCCAAAAAAGTGTGTCATTCGTTTGATATGAGACAAGCCCCTGATACATCTTGCATTGCAGCCCAGATCTACGAGACACTTGTTCCCTTGAATGGACAGGTCAACCACAATACATTGTCATTTATTCGGCGCGCATTTGTCGCGCTCGAAAGTTGGTGGTCTGAACATGATGAGCTACACCGTGAGATTTCAACTTTCATTTGCTTTCTGACTGTTGGACACCCTGGAACCAGGCCGTACCATGGATCAAGATTCTTTGCTTCGCAAAATCCTAGCGGGAGAACTTCATTATGCGAAACTCTGGGTCGTCTGCGTTGCTCTTCGTGGTGTAGCATGGGACAAAATGCCTTTTGAACAACGTGAATTAGCTTTTCAGGCAAAAGATGCCGCCTCAGATTGTCTTGCGATCTTCCTGAATTCTTCGGAGTATCGGTGAGCAATACCATCTCAATACTAGAAACTTTGTTGACTTACTTGTTCCTATCGTACGCACCTTCCGTGCATAGCGCCGCACTCCGTTATGCTGTCCATGACAGCCTAGTGACAGCCGCATTTTCTGGTCTCTTTCTGCTCAAAATGGCGAATTTATTCCCAACAGAACTTGATCTAGGTGCGATTACTGCACAAGTTGAGCAACTTGCTCAGCTGTTGTCTGATGTTGCCGCCGAGAGATATGCCTTGACCCTTCGAATCATGCTGGCCAATCTACGTCGCAAGGTCGGGATGGGTATAGGTATCCCTGCACCGAGTATCCCGCCCCCAGCATTTTTCGAAAACATGCTAGTCTCGCCTTCATTCGCTGATCCCACAATGCCACAACCTATCACAATGGAGGAGCTGGGATTTGTATGGCCTGCAGATCGTGGTATAGTCAGCCCAGCTGCTATACCTGTCTGGTTGCAGGAACAGGTAGGTGTTGATCCCAGGAAGGTTGTATTGTCATTTTGATTTGAAGCCTCAGAGTCTAACGGATCTTGGGCTGCCTGTTAACGGATCCGATGGTATCTTTTTGCAAATGAGTGGCACAAATGGATGGACAGGCGACTTTCCAGTCATGCCTGAAGCGTGGTGAAGACTTGCATAGTGAAATTCCAGCCCGATCATCAGAAAACGCTAACACGAAGATCCAATGATAGAAACTCAAATAGGCGACACTCATCAGAGGCTGTCATCCTGAAAGCATGCTATCTACTCTTCTTCCTCGTCACTATCATTTTCTTGTAAAAACTTTTCGTGCATCAATATTAGCTTTTCCTATGCCACTATGACGAATCATACCTTGACAAGTGTTTCAGTGCTCTTGAGGAAATGTTGACGGCCCTGTGGCTTAGAACCTTTCTGGTGCCAATAGATGATTGCTTGGTCACTAACACAGTCCTTACTGTAGAGAACCTTGTAAATTTCGTCAGGTACAGCTAAGGATCGAAGCAAAGGCAAAACTTTTACCTTCAAGATTTGTGGAAATGTTTTGATAATTCGAGTGTCTTCGTAACAATATAATTGGGCAGTATTAATAAGGGTGACTTGAGTTTTGGCACCACTGCAGAAGGGTTCCAGGATGGGTGCATATTTCTGTACGATGGGTTACATTAGGTATACTACCATTCTTATCAATGGGCTGATGAAAACACACCCCAACTTCCCGTAATGCGAGACCCTCGATCTGATCAGGGCGTGCACTCCAGTCAACGTTCGACATACACCCTTGCCAGATGCACTGGATAAGGTCCGCTTCAGGGATAGGATTCTCATCCTGCCGGGTCCTTATGGCTGCGACAATAGTCTCTGCAGGTTCCTCACGTCGCACAAATTCCGTCAATTCCTTGACAAGCTCATCTTTCAAGATAGCATTTTGCTTCTTGGACCACCATTCGCCGACCTGGGGGAGTCCGACAGCCTTAAAATGTTCTTCAAGTATCTTGTTTTCGCGTTTGTGTGGAGGGAAGAAAGCAAGCAAATCCTTGACACCCCCACGCTTGAGGGTAGCAGAAAGATGATCCATTGACTGGTCAGTTAAGTAGGCACGGAAGATAAGGGTGACGACATTGACAGATACATCTATCGACAAAAAAAATGAGTTAAAGATTCGTGCATTCATGAGAAACTGCATGCCATTCTTCACGAGATGGTCCTTATTGAGACTGAGAAGACAACCAGCGGAAGCGAGTCCCTGAGAAATTAGCAATCCAACAGCGACGGCAAGTTTCTCTGTTTGCGCGATTGTCCAGCGATGTACGTATTGTAAGAGGGTAGGCAGAGACGAGGTCTCAAGAGGTCTTTGGAGATATTTATATCTAGCAAGCGGCCATGAGTGCCGAGATATCTGAAGGTGCAAGCCGAACTGCAAACCTGCGGATGAGCTTATTGAGAACATCAATGTAACTCTTTATCTCATCGACTTGTGCGGGTTCTTTGGCGTTGAAAATGGTGAAGGGGGATACCTGAGCGCCGTCATCGATGTAGTTACCTCCCGGTTGGAGAAGACCGCCAACAAGGATGATCTCGAAAAGTGCATCTGCATATTTGAGAAAATCAAGAGTAGATCCTGCCTGAACAAGTTTTGTTGCGTAGGATTCAAAATCTCCCTCCTGGACTGTTTCGAGGTGTTTGTAAAGTTGATCCCTGAAGACTGCGCAAGTCAGCAGTAAAACAAGAACTTGAAATAACATACTAGACGGTTCGTGTTTTGCTTGAGCTTTGACTGCGCCTTTTCTTGCTTTGATTCTGACCCCTTGGAGCGAAGGTTTGGCTGCTTGCTGAGACATCCACAGGTTATCGAGTCAAGGCATCAATCATGAGAAGCTCTTATTTAAGGGATTACCTAAATTATTATCTAATCACTGTTCAGTGTGTACCCCAGTCAAAGCATCGTTAACAAACTCCATGTCGTCTTCAGATTCCTTAAATGCACGCTCGACATCCATTACCACAGCAGATCTTGAGACATATGGTGTATGTTTTTCTTTTGCCGGTCGATTTGTCCTAATTATGTATTCAGATCCTGAATCGCACTTCTACCAATCACCCTACTTTCTCACTCGGCGTAGCGGATGATAAAGGAAGTAGGCGGACGATGGAAGATGCACATTCGTTTGTAGTTGACTTTGACTCTATTCGGGGTCAAGGATTTTTTGCTATTTTTGATGGTCACGCTGGAAAACATGCTGCCGAATGGTGTGGACGATATTTTCATCAAGTAGGTAATGAGACATCCAGGATGCAACCATAAGCTCAATTTTTTTCAGTACCTATTAAGTGCCCTTCATAAAGCACCAGATACCCCTATTCCTGAAATTCTCAACACTGCTTTCCATAATGTTGACGCCAACTTATCACGTATGTGCGAAGAGTCTGGTGGCAGAATTCACTCGGGGTGTACTGCCGTCACCGCGTTTCTTCGTGTCGAAGACGCTGACGGACATCAGTCATTCATTAATGACCTTTCAGCTTCCCAGGCCCCCGGTCCGACAACCTCTGAAAATGACAATACTGTTTCCTATAAGAGCGACAGCGGCGGCAGTCTTCCGGTCAATGGTGAACTCAGAGATGAAAGGGATCTCAAATTAAAGTCAGACCAAAACCAAAATCACAGTGTTCTCAAAAGCATTGGTGGTAGTTCATCTGACCAGGCATCTCCAACTCAATCGTCCTCTCCAAAAGCTGTACCCAAGAAATCTTCCGAGGGAATCACTATTGTTATTCCCCCGTCGAACTCGAGGCGCGTTTTGTATTGTGCCAATGCTGGTGATGCTCGTGGTGTACTTTGCCGTCGTGGAAAGGCTGTGCGTTTAACTTACGACCATAAGGGTTCAGATCGACAAGAAGCCAAACGGATAACTGATGCTGGAGGCTTTGTGTTGAGTGGGCGAGTAAATGGTGTGTTAGCTGTGACGAGGAGTTTGGGTGATTCATCAATGAAGGAGTATGTTGTCGGTGCACCTTACACTACTGAAACAGAACTTTGTGATGAGGATGAATTCCTGATTTTGGCTTGTGATGGTGTATGTCCCTTCCAACCACTGTGACCCTACAGCTGATTTATTCATTTCTCCAGCTTTGGGATGTCATCAGTGATCAGCAATCCGTCGAACTCATTCGTGAAATCCAAGATGCCCAGGAAGCGAGCACCAAGCTCTTGAAGCACGCTCTTTCTCATCATACCACAGACAATGTTACTATCATTGTCATTCGTTTCAAACAGTCGTCACGAAATTCATGATCAAAAAATGCTGTCCTAGCTCGTATAGTTCCCTGCGATTCGGTTCTTCAATTGGGTCTTTTGTATTCTTTGCTGTACATCTTGGGTAGTACTCATATGACGCTGAGCGTTGACTTCATGACGCATGTCATGCTCACTATGTCATGGATGCTTTAAACTCTTTTATCAGATTGTAAGTTGAAGCCTCTTTTTCATCAGTGTCTCACTGGTGGCATGCCGCCAGATTGTTGATTTTGACAGAAAAAAGGGGGAACGAGTCTCGTGCTACTTGCACTTATCTCTATCTACCATCATAAAACGAGACATATGATCATCAGGAGATGAAACCTCATTTATTTTTTAGTGTAGCGCTCGATATTCTCTGCAGCTTAAGCCTAGGCGCATGCTACCATCACTGGTACAATAGTTGTTGATCAGTTGACAGCTGTTTGTCTGCTGTGTAACTCTCGAGCTACTGTCTTGTCCTACAGACAATGAATTATCCAGGATCTACACCCAACTATTCACAATCATATCCGCCTACGTACCCTTTTGAACAACATGCACCTTTTGTTCAGTCCTATGAAAATGATACCAAAATTCCATACAATGACGGCCGATTTCGACCAAAAAAGAGGATCAACGACCCCATCTTCCTGATCCTCTTTATCTTAACCGTATGTAATTTATATTCTTCAAAAGCAGCCAAGTTATCTCAGAAGGTTGGTCTGTAGATTCTTGGTTTTGCTACGGTGTCGGGTATCGCTCTAAATGACTGGATTTCTCATGGAGGGCTAGGGGGTGGCTTAGGAAAGCCGGGAGCACGAACAGGCACAGCTGTAACACTGAATAGGTGCGCCCAAAATCTCATGTTAATGGCGATAGTGGACCAATAATTTGTTAGGAGCACGGTATACCTTCTTCTACTGATTACTGCAGCTGCAGTGCTACTATCAGCAATGTACCTCATGCTTGCCCGTGCGTTTACGAGAATCTTGATGCATTTTACACTGATTCTATCCATCTTGCTCAACGTGTATGTATCCACATGGTTCCCTTGCTTCCGACGATAGCTTATTAGACGTATCTAGTGGCATATGTGTCTATTATTGGATCACGCGCTTCTATTGTAAGTATGGGTGTAACTTAGAATCGCTGTTCTGATGTATGCGACCAGCCGGAGCCATCATTTTCACAATCATTGCCCTCCTCTCCGTACTGTCATATTGGGGTTGTAGGGCGCGCATACCTCTAGCTGCATTGCTATTGCAGGTCGTAATGGATGTTTCGAAACATCACGTCAGTGTTTACATCGTCTCATTCACAGCGTTGGTTGTGCAGGCTGCCTTGGGCGTGTAAGTACCCTGTTGGAAGGTTTTAGGTATGATGGTACGTTTTCACGGTGACCGCGACGTCAGTTTTCCCATCATCCTGTGATCAGATTTTTCCATGTACTGATTTAATCCTAGATATGCCAAATGGACACCTGACAGTCCCAGTGGGTTTCCTAGTTATGAAATCTCTCTAATAATCTGCTAATCTCCTGAACAGCATGCGGTACCAATACAAGCTGCTCGTCTGGGACGGTCGCAGGTTTAATCTTTTTTGAGACGTTAGCATTCCTTTGGACTTCTCAAATCATTGGTAATATTGCTCTGGCTACCCTAGCTGGAGGACCTTATGGGTGCTGGTACTATTTTGGACCCAAGGGTTCGTATGGAGGCGAAATGGTTGGTGTTTCTTGCCTTTGCGATGGCTTTCCAACTAATAGGACCTCGATCAGCCCAAGAATCCGACTGCTTCTGCCTTTGGAAGAGCATCAACCCTATCCTTGGGTTCTATCGCATTTGGATCGCTCATCGTAACACTTCTCGATCTCCTGAGATTGATACTTGAAGCAATTCGAAATTCTGCAGCCCAGGACGGTAATCGTAAGTGCATTTTTCGCAACGTGTGGTCTTATAATTGAGACTAGTAGCTGTCGAGGCTTGTCTGGCATGTTGTGCAGCCTGTTTTGTAGGCTGTATTGAAAACCTAGTCGAGTACTTCAACAGGTGAGGTATCCCTCTTGTTGTACTCATCCAGATAAGGTTATTAAATATGGCTCTAGATACGCTTACATTGAGATAGGTCAGATATTCGTTTCTCGTTTGGCAATCTGGACCTGATGATCAAAAGCACTCTATGGTAAGGCTTACATCCCTGCTGCCAAAAGTACCTGGAGACTGTTCAAAGATCGTGGTACGAATTCACCTCCTTTCAAAAGGGAATGAGCTTTCACATCTCTCTTAAGGCATTGACGCGCTTGTCAACGACTCCCTTGTTGGAATGAGTAAGTGTTCAGCATCCAGACCGATTGATTCTTATCCTTACCTTCTTTCAAGCACTCACTTGGGGCGCCTATACTACTGGATTACTCTTGTCCTTGTTCGCCTATCTCTATCTTCGATGTCAGGATACTGTTTTATTCATCAGTGTTGCTTCAAATACCTGATTCACACTTTAGTCACGTCTCCTTCATACAATGTCGATGGCCAGTATACAGCTCCACTTCTACTATTCTCCTTCCTCATTGGGCTTTCCTGCTGTCAGTCATTTCATCCATGTTTTGAAAATCACAGCTTGTGCTGTAATCTGACTTTCCTACAGCTCTAACGATGTCTTCTGCCATTGAGGCTGGTGTATCTACTATGTACGTTCAGTCAACAATCTCATCCTCTTAACTTGACTGTTTTTATGGTCTTGCAGTTTCGTCGGTTTAGGTGAAGATCCCCAAGTCCTTCAGATCAGAGCACCTGAGCTTTTTGGGGTATGCTCATTTCGTTATCTCATCCGCTCACCTTTAACATCTCTGGGCAGATGATTGCAAGCCACTATCCCCAGGTTGTGCAAGGCGTGAATCACTAGGGAAACGGAGTTTAGATAGCTCGATATCAGTTGTAAATATGACTACATTACTTCCACCTTATCTAACTACTTAGCCTTTGAAATACAATTCTTAATCTCACTTTCTAGTGGGAATGATTGGAACTGCTCTGAGAAGTTGGAGACTCGAAGTTTTTCTGGCCTCAGATAAGATGGTAAATAGCCCATAAGTCCCATGGGTTTGTCAATCAATCACTGAGTGGAGCATCAGGGCTCTAGAAGCATCAAAGAACGAATGGCTGATCAGGTGCTAGGAAAATCGAGCTATCCGGATAGAAGAACACGACAGGCTTTAGGACTTTTGAGTGGATTTGGTCCAAACGGGGAACACCGAAAAGCGAGACGTCCAGCACATGATGTCAGGAGCTATTCACATTGTCAGTGGCAGGTGACTTTCAACGCTCTCCCATTTGGCCCGTCTGCCTGTCAGAACGCTAGTCACCTTTCAAAATGCGGAAAACATCATACGCCGTAACATTTTTGCTTGTCTCTGCTATTCTTGCACTCGTAAGCGAGGATTTTGTCGTGTCGTACTTTTCAAGGAGTCATGTTCATATCACTTGCAGAATATTATTTCTGCCAGGAGGGATGACTGGTGCGTACTCATGTCTACCTTCTGATCGCTTCAGCCTTCATTCCATCCGCGTAGGCTTGTGGTTAGATCACCTGAAATCCTCCACACTAAGATAACCTTGAAATACGGTCTTGCCAGTCTCTGCGAACTCACTACCACACGTGTCCCTGGTCCAGGTTCTCATGGTGAAGTGACTTATCGTTCATATGATTGCCGCAAGTTCCCCTTGGGTGTAAAAGACGAATGTGACTCTGGAAACCAGGCATTCTGCGCCGAGTGGACGAGTGCGGGATATATTGACCAAATCGCCATTGGATTCGGAGCTATTTCTCTTATAGCTATCTTGTTTGGCGTCTCAACCCATTCAAGGAGGAGAAGGATATGGAAGGCCATCGCATGGCTTACATTCTTTCATGGTGCGCTGGTCTTGCGTCATCCCGGAACCATTGTTGAGTAACTGCTACAGCCTTATGCCAGCTCACAGCGTTTTCAATCGTCACACATAGCTATGAGACAGCAGATATCTTTGCACAGGCACGTCCAGGTGAGTGGTTTCTCTTCCCGTTGTACGTTACATGAGGAGACATCTTTTGTCCTATCTTTGCAGGCGCTGGATATGTGCTTAACACCTTATCCTGGATTTTTGGTCTCCTTATCGTTGTTGGCGTAGTCGTCACCGGCCTTGCTGCGGATAGTGGCCATAGGTGGGCTGCAGGTAATCGGGCATATCGATCAATTCCTGAGGGTCGATGAAAGAGATGCACAGTAAACTCAGCATTTCAGTTGCCTGGTCCGAAGTCATGATAGAGTAGCCCAAGAATCGTTTCCTTATTTCACTTTCGTATGACTGTTTTTTAGAGCCAGCGTTGTTTCATTCCCTTCTAGTTGGTTTTTTTAGATCCAACGATTGAATAATTATGGGACCTTTTGTCAATGACAGCTTCCGTTGCACAGCGAAATTTCGCATTACCTTGGCCGATCAGTCCCAAATCTTGAATATCTACCAATAACTGTCTGAGATGCACCTCGTAGATTAGGAATGTTAGAAAACCAAAATAAGCACACCAAAAATTGGAGACGGTTAAGCCGTACAGTTAATCAGATAATTTATACATTGTCATGTTACAAATTTGCACGTTAATCTTGTGATTAGGATCGAAAAGTTGTGCCGAGATTATAAATCGAACAACGCGAATCTCACTGCGCTGGTAATTCAAAATCCTAGTGGATTAGTGCCACCCTTGTAAGATTCATCATGGTTCCAGGTCATCTCCTTCGACAACAACTAACAGAATATTCTGGCCGAATTCTACTACGCCAATGATTGAATAATCCTAGTGTGTTGTATTGGTTCTTACTCAGGGACAATGAATGGATTTATTATTCTCAAGGATTGTAAAAAGCTTGATCTCACTAGAAAAATGGAATAAGCCTAAACTTCATTTAGATCTGTAAATTGGAATAGCAAAGAGGCGCGCTTTCCACTAACGTAGGTGTACCCACAGGAAGAGGTTTCGAGTCCAGTTCCCCTCAGGAGAACTTCAGACTTCCTCGTTTAAATTGTCTTTGCTAGTATCTTGGCATCAGGATTAAATGGATACATACAACTACATTTCCACTGATCACCTGTCTGTCACCCATGTATATCATGAGTTGAGATAATTCATTGGCTTGTGACGGGCCTGGTGAAATATTTGGACCTGAACTGATGTCCGCACAGTCTTTTTTTTAAATTCGATAATTTATCACACGGTGTGCGCGATAGTCCACTGACTGCTAGGGCACAGGGCCTTGACTCACGATATTGGATACGATTGAGTCAGGTTCTGTACTATAAGAAGATACTAGGCGACCATGCGGAGACATGGGAAGGAGAGCGATGGGTTGCGAGTACACACTCGGGAAGTCATGACTGGGCTCGTTCTGAGATAGGGATGGCGTCCTGGGGGCACGTGGGGTGGTCGTTGAAGTTCATGGGGGTTCCTCTGGGTGTCAGGAAAGCGAATGCAGCCGGGTTGGAACTTGATGAAGTCTCCTATGCACGGAGAGGGAAGAATGACTTGGTCTTTAGGAGCACTCGGTGAGGATGTGGAGTCTTGTTCCGATGTTCGACTGACCACATGAGCACGGTGCCGAACGGTCAACAAATTATTGATCTCACCTACATTGTGAAATAGCTGGCTGCCTTGACACGTGATCTTAGGCATGGGCTGTCGGCTGTCGGCTGTCAGGGGATGATCAAAGGATGTCGCTCATGAGAAGGATATTCAGCTACTTTCGAAATCCAGTGAGTTTGTATCATGGGACCGTGATTATCAAAATGTCTGACTATCCAGCCAAGACTCGCTATGTGGGTCGGGATCTCGAAGGCAAGTTGTGCCAATTTCTGGAGATCAAAACGGACCGAATTCATCGTATCTTCAGGGAACCGTTTCTATGAGTATGATGGTACCTCAATGGGTCGGTCTCTACAGCGTCCCCTCTTCGTTTTGTGTTCACAAATATTGTAGATCAGCGGACGAAACGGATAGTGCAATATAGAGACCCTTCGGATGTTTGGAATTACATTGGCGGTGGGAAGCGACTGCCAGGTGCGACTTCATGCCTACATGGTCAGAGGTATTCTTGTCTCTGATATTACTTCCAGTCCAATGGAGTATGTGGTTATCACACACAAGAAAAGATCCACCTAACCTCGAAGTACGGATTTATGGGTCCCAAGAACACCATCTGATGCGGCAAACATATGCAGGAGCTTCAACGGGACCTAGAACGGCAGCAACGAGTGATTGCAAATGCGTTTCTGATTGAACAACGAGACATGGAGGAACGACACGAGCGACTCCGATTAGAGCAGAGCCTCAGGAAACAAATTGCTGCAGGCACGACACAGATTCAAGAACTGCAAGAGCCAAGTGTCCCATCCAACGACTCGTCCATACATTCAAGTAAGAAGGATGGCACACCGCTTTTAGGGCAGGAGCTGCCACCAGCTTCTGATGAACCACAATCTTGGTTACCCCAGCTTCAGCGCAGAGGATAATTGTAAGTCAGCCCTAGAACCTGTTTTTGTATAATTGTGCCCAATGTCCCTCTACAGGTTTTGCGTACCTGTTTTCTGGCATAAGAGTCATCTTATCCTGTAGTTTTCATTCCTTAAATTGGGATGTTGTCATTAAAAACGCCTCATCAAGAGCATGACTGATAGCATGACTGATATAACACACCTGGGGCCATTCTTCACTTGTCACCAGCTGATGACCCATTGGTTATATGAACGTTCCTTTCGTAACATTGATCTGGAGTTTGATGATTTGTTTCCAGCTCATTCATGTTCTATCATAGTAATCCTGGAGGTACGCCGAATAAGCTATTTTCTTTTGAGTTTTTTTACAAAAGGACATTTGCCATCCTTGTCATTCAGTTCAATAATATCCTTTCCCAGCTGAAATGCTTCCTTTCTCTCACCGAAGTGAAGCCAAGCCTGTGGATCATACATTTCACAGGGTTTAACAAACGTGCCACAAACGTGCGTTTTCGGCGTAACTCCGACTTAATTCCACTAGCGTACTAGCGCCAAAAAGAATAGTATATTGAGGAGTAGCCAAGCCATTCAATGTAAGCCGTGTTTCCAGATGTGGGCTTTTATA
>Ga0153939_1000253_pt1 | contig 19188 bp, 13 predicted proteins | sample TSNJ023MetaG_FD_104734 | JGI IMG/M metagenome (GOLD analysis project Ga0153939, IMG submission 104734) | Attine ant fungus gardens microbial communities from New Jersey, USA - TSNJ023 MetaG | ecosystem: Host-associated > Fungi > Mycelium > Unclassified | place: USA: New Jersey, Brendan T. Byrne... | reverse complement strand
ACTCAATTCTGCCTGCTAATGATATAATAGAGTTTGCTCGATTGAAATCTATTAAAACCCAGCGAAAGCTTTTAGTAGAAATGATAATATAATTATAATTCTAAATAGTCAACAACAAAGTAAAAAATGATTGATTGTTTAATACAAATATAAAGCAGTGATCGTTTTGACATGATTGACGGTTTCCTCAGAAAATCACTTCCGATCAAAAGCGCAGGGCCAAGTTGGCGGCGGAAATGACTTTATCGGATGATCGGGACAATCTCTGCTTTTTCTTGCCGCGGCGACTCATATTTGTCCGCTTTTTCGAATATGTTTTAAAAGAAAGAGAGGGTGAAAAAATGGAACTTTACAGCGTTTCGGAACAGGAGGCCGTTCGCTCTCTGCGCACGGACCCTCAAAATGGGCTCAGCCGCGAGGAAGCGGGAAAACGGCTTGCGCAGTTTGGCAGGAATGAAATCATAACGGAAAAAAAACAGAGTATGATCGTCCGGTTTTTCAGCCAGTTCAAGGATTTTATGATCATTATTTTACTCGCGGCCGCCGCTGTCTCCTTTGGCGTCTCGTGGATGAACGGCGACAGTGAGTATATCGATTCCATCATTATTCTCGTGATTGTGATCTGCAATGCGGTCATCAGTACGGTTCAGGAGGTCAAAGCCGACAAGGCTATCGATGCGCTGAAAAAGCTTTCGTCCCCGTACGCCACAGTCATCCGGTCCGGAAAGAAGCAGGTCACGCCAAGCGGCGATTTGGTGCCGGGAGACATCGTGATACTGAAAACAGGCGACCTGGTTCCGGCGGACATCCGGCTGCTGAAAAGCGTGGATTTGAAGGCGGAGGAGTCCTCCCTGACAGGGGAGTCGGTACCGGTGGAGAAAATGAGCGGCGCCGTTTGCCCGAAAAACGCGGGAATATCCGAGCAGCGCAACATGGTGTTTGCCTCCTGCGGCATTGCAGCGGGCAGGGCCGTCGGTGTGGTGCAGTCCACCGGTATGCGGACGGCGATGGGGAACATCGCCAAAATGCTGCAGCATGAGCAGGCCCCCGCAACGCCGCTGCAAAACAAGCTGAAGCAGACCGGCAAGTTTCTGGGGCTGGGCGTCATCGGAATCTGCGTGATCATTTTTGTCCTCGGCCTGCTGCAAAAGACCGAGCCCTTTGAAATGTTTATGATCGCCATCAGCCTTGCCGTGGCGGCGATCCCTGAAGGGATGCCCGCGGTAGTCACCATCGTGCTGTCAATCGGCATCAAGCGCATGGCGGTAAAGCGGGCCATCGTGCGGCATATGCCCGCAGTGGAAACCCTCGGCTGCACCCAAGTGATCTGCTCGGATAAAACCGGCACGCTGACGCAGAACAAGATGACCGTCGTGACCTATGTGGAGGCCGACGGAGAGCGAAACCTCGAGAGCGACAACGCCCAGTTCGCGATGGGGCTGTGTACTTTGTGCAATAACTCCGAGGTCATCGGCGAGAAAATCAGCGGAGACCCTACAGAGATGGCATTTTTGCACGCGTACGGCCATTCCAAAGCTGAAATTGAGCGCAGCTATCCGAGAGTGGGAGAAATTCCCTTTACATCGGAGCGTAAGATGATGTCCACGGCCCATAAAATGAAGAACGGCTTTCGCATTATCTCCAAGGGCGCGCCGGATGTGCTGCTGAAAAAATGCAGCCATTACGTGAAAAACGGCTCCGTGCAACCCCTTGACAGCGGCACGCGCGCGCGTATTCTGTATGAAAACGGGCGGCTGGCCTCAGCGGCGCTGCGGGTGCTGAGCGTGGCATACCGGGATGTGGACCGCATTCCACAGGACGACCGGCAGACCGAAAGCGAACTTGTATTCTGCGGCCTTGCGGCAATGGAGGATCCGCCCAGGAAGGGCGTCAAGACCGCCGTACATACCTGTAAAAAGGCAGGCATCATCCCCGTGATGATCACGGGCGACCACGCCATTACGGCCCATGCCATCGGCAAAAGGCTGGACATTGCGGACGACGGCAGCGGCAGCATAACCGGGCCGGAGCTGGATAAAATGGGAGACTCGGAGCTCACAAGGCGTATTTTTGAGTTCCGGATTTTTGCAAGGGTTTCGCCGGAGCACAAGGTGCGCATTGTCAAGGCGTTCCAGAGGCGTGGCATGGTTGTGGCCATGACCGGCGACGGCGTCAACGACGCGCCCGCCTTAAAGGCTGCCGACATCGGCTGCGCGATGGGCAAAAACGGCACGGAGGTGGCGAAATCCGCAGCCGACATGGTGCTCACGGACGACGACTTTTCCACGATTGTATCCGCCGTGCGGGAGGGCCGCGGAATTTACAAGAACATCCGCAAGACCATCCATTTTCTCATCTCCTGCAACATCGGCGAGATTTTGCTGATATTTACCTCCTTCCTGCTGCGGGTGCCCACGCCGCTTATTGCCATTCAGCTGCTGTGGGTGAACCTTGTCACCGATTCGCTGCCCGCGCTGGCCTTGGGAGCGGATCCCATCGAAAAAGACATTATGCAGGAAAAGCCCCACAAAAAATCCGAAAGTATCTTCTCCGGCGGCATGGGCTTTTCGATTATCGTGGAGGGCTGTCTCATCGGCGCGCTGGCGCTGCTCAGCTATACCGTGGGCCGCATGTTTTTCGATTTGGATCCGGCAGATCCGGTGGTGGGCAGGACGATGGCCTTTGCCGTACTGAGCCTTTCCCAGCTGTTCCACTCTTTCAACATGCGCTCGGAGCACTCCGTTTTCACAGTCGGCTTTTTCAGCAATAAAAAGCTTGTGTACGCCTGTATTGTCTGCGCGGTGCTGATGGTGTGCGTGGTGGCCTTCCCGCCGCTGACAGTGATATTCAAAACCACGACACTGAACCTGACCCAGTGGCTTATGGTCATTGCCCTTTCCATGTTCCCGCTTTTGGCGGTGGAGCTGGAAAAATCATTTTTCCAGCCAAAGGAGAAAAAAGAGAAAGTGAAAAAGCGGGATAAAGCTGGAAAGCCGGGCTCTTGGAAAGCGCTGAGCAGGTGATAGCTACTACTATAATAAGAAATAAAATCCTTGATACAAAGAGAATCAGTATGAAAAAACGGACGCATATCACTTTGCGTCCGTTTTTTGACTGAACGGAAGGGCGAAGCGTTTGTATCGGGGAATGTTTCAAATACAATGATGTGTTCATTTTCTTTATGCCAAATGATTGAAAGGTAGCAGAGTCAAACGAGACATCTTCTATTTCAAAATTTCCGGTGTTCTCTAATTATAAATATTAACAATACATTACTACGGTATTCTCGATTTGTCACTAGACAATCAGGATTGGGGCAAGCCATTCAAATGCAATCGAATGCTGTGGGAAACTGTACTTGCAATGCCGGCAGAACCTGTTATAATGAAAACAATATTCTGTAACCATGAGGTAAATTATGGCAAAAGTGCAATTGATGACAGAGGGAAAACCGCTTCCGCTGATACTGCGGTTTGCCGTTCCGATGATCATCGGCAACACGCTGCAAATGCTTTATAATGTTGCGGACAGCGCCGTTGTGGGGCGGATGATCGGTATTGACGCGTTTGCGGCTGTGGGCGTTGCGGGAAATTTTAACTGGATGGTCTTCAGCGTGGTGTTTGGGCTTTCCATCGGATTCGGCACGGTGCTTGCACAGTTTTTCGGGGCGGGAGATAAGAAAGGATTTCGAAAATGCCATACGATGGCATGGGGATTGACATTGATTCTGGGCCTCGCCATTTCGGTTCTTGCAATTGCGCTGACAAGACCCATGATGGTTTTGCTGGACACACCGGCGGAGATTCTTGAGGATACCGTCATTTATCTGCAAATCACCTTCGCGGGATTTGTTTTTGTTTTTGCCACCAATACGGCAAGCGCAATTTTCCGTGCTATCGGCAACAGCCAGCTGCCGGTCAATATCATGATTGTGTCAGGTGTTCTCAATATCGGCTTGAATATCCTGCTTGTCCGGGTGACTGACTGGGGAGTGGCCGCCGTGGCGGTGGCCACCGTGATTTCACAGGCGGTCGGCGTGGCGATCTTTCTTATTTTTATCCTGAGAACAAAAGAGCTGCGGGTGAAAAAATCCGACTGGCGTCCGGATACCGCCATATGTAAGGAACATTTACGGCTGGGGATTCCCATTGCGTTTCGCGAACTGGTCATTTCCATTGGCGGATTGTATATTCAAAGCTTTATCAACCGGTATGGTACCAATTTCATTGCCGGTATCTCCGTCACCAAGCGGCTGTATTCGCTTCTGGCGGTGATTGGCAGCGCCCTGCAGGGCGCTGTGGCGACCTTTGTGGCGCAAAACTATGGCGCGAAAAATTTTGCGCGCATTAAAAAGGGTGTACGCGAGGCCATGTTTGCCATGCTGGTGAGCGCGGGTGTGATGCTTGTTTTGATGCTGTTGCTTGGCAGGCAGATTGCGGGCCTTTTCATAACGGGAGACCCGGCTCAGGTGGAAGAGGTGCTGAATATCGCTGTAGAACAGCTGATGTTCATGGTGGCGTTTTTATCGGCGCTTTTCCTGCTGCTTTTGTATCAAACGGCCATTCAAAGCATGGGGAATTCACTGCTGCCAACCATCGGCGGCATCCTTGAGATGCTTTGCAGGATTTTAACGGTGCTGCTGCTCGTCGGTATCATCGACAAGTGGGCGATCTATTTGTCTGAAGTTATCGGCTGGTTTTTCTGCGCCGTGTTTTTTATTATCTGTTATCGGTATGTCTTCCGGCGCAGGTGCCGGGAAAACGGAGTGTCCAGCAAGGATGGATGTACGCCGATAGAGTAGCCGGGCGCTACCGCAAACCGGTGAGCGGTCCATAGAAATCGTTCTTGTATCTTGCTATAATTTTCGCTTTTTTCAGAACTTTATACCATATTTTTTCCGCATCCATTGGGCTATACTGATTAAGGGGATGATACAGGAGAGGGGGGAGCGGGTTTTGCAAAAAGCCTTTGTGGTGGACGACGAGCCGTGGATCGTGGAATATTTCCGCAAAGTCGTTGCCTGGAATCAATACGGCTGGGAGCTTGTAGGAGCCGAGACCGACAGCGTGGAGGCCTACAGAAAGCTGAAAAGCCATCCGGTGGATCTGCTTATCACCGATATCTGCATGCCCGAATATGACGGGCTGTGGCTGACCGAGCAGCTGCGCGGGCAGGTACGGCATGTCGTAATCATCAGCGGTCATGAGGATTTTTCCTATGCCCTTCGGGGCCTGCGGCTGGGGGTAGACGATTTTTTGCTCAAGCCGATCAGTACCGAAACAGTCCATACGCTTCTTGAGCGGCTGGCGGCGGAGGTTGTTCGGCATGACAAGGCGGAGCCTTTGGATACAGAAGTCAAAAAGGATGTAATTGCTCAGGTCGTGGATTATGTAAACAACAATTTCCGCAGGGATATTTCTCTGCAAAAAGCGGCACAGGCCCATTATGTCAGCGCATCGTATCTGAGCACCGCGTTTAAAAAGCGGACAGGCGTGGCCTTTTCGCAGTATGTCATTGACCTGCGCCTGAAACGCGCCAGGGAATATTTGCAGAAAAACGAATACACAGTGGAAACCGTGATGAAGGATTGCGGGTTTCGGGATTATTCCAATTTTTGCAAGGCCTTTAAAAGCAAGTTCGGGATCTCACCCGGGAAATTGCGCAGCATGTCAAGGAGGATACAGGATGAAAGAGAAAAAAGCGGTATGTGAGCTGCTGGAAGGGGAAAGGCTGAAACGGCTGTATGCCAATACCTTTTATTCTCTGACGGACCGCATCGGCCCGTTTGGATATATAGAGGAGTCGTTTGTACCGGGGCGTTATCCCGGCTGCTTTATCCGCTCGGCGGGGGCCTATGTTTTTTTGATGGAGGAGAACGGATATCCGGCGCTTGCGCAGCGCGCGCTGCGGTTTGTACTGGATACGCTGAAGCGGGAGGGGCTGAGCCGCTGCCCTCATGTGATCGGCGACATTCATGTGGAGGAAAACGGCGCGGTCCGGCAGAATCTGGATATGGTAAACCAGCTGGACGGCACGGCTCACATCATCGCCGCATATGCCTATCTGCTGCAGCGGCACGCCGATGAGAGCCTTTACACGGATTACTGGGAGATGATGGCGCAGATGCTGACGCTGCACGCCGACCAGCCGTTCTTTTTCTCCAGCGCCATCAGCCGTTTCCCTGTGGTGAATGTGGATTTATTTCTCAACACCTCCTTTGAGCATTCACGGGAGGAGCGGTATTGGTGCTGCTTTGACCTATTGACGCAAAGCTTCATGGGTGCGGCGCTGCACCGCATGATTGCCGTGTGCAGGCAGCGGAAGCTGCCTGAAAAGCGGCTTGCATTCTGGCAGCAGCAGCTGACGCGGCTGCAGTCGGGTATTGAGCGGCATCTGACGCTGAAGGAAAACGGGGAAGTACGGTATATGGAAATGCGCCTGCCCGACAGTAATGACGGAGTGGCCTTTGACCCGATGGGCTGGGTCTGCCTCAGTCCGGTGGCCGCGCAGTGGGAGGCGCTTTCACCATCGGTCATGGACAGTACCGTCAAGACACTGCGCGGCAGGTTATGGCGGGAAAGCCCGAGCGCGGACGGGACCTTCTACCTGGAAAAGGATGAAGTTTCCGGTGGTGCGGATTGTGCGGAAACCATCGGCAAGGGCATCGGCTGGGATATGGAATATGCAAGACGGCAGCGGGATTTCGGGCATATTGCAGAGGTTTTACGCTTTTTGCGGCAAAATCACGCCGGGGATCTTTACGGGGAGTGCATGCTTTACAAGGACGGCGCGTGGCATGTCCGGGACTGCGGAAACGCGGAACAGGCCATCTGGTGGTGCTGGGCAGTGGCGCGGCTGCGTGCGGATGTGGGCCTGTCCGCCGTGCCGTTACGGGAGGATGTCACACATCCGATCACAGAATACAGGCTCGGCACATGGTGACCGTTTGAGTTGAGATGGTGCCTGCATAAGTGAATAGCCCGGCGCAGCATGCAACTTTCCGTATGCTGCGCCGGGCCTTTTGCTGTAACGGGTAGAAAAATACCAACAAAAAAGCCATAAATAAACAAGGATTTACCATAAACAATTTGTTCATATTTCATTATAATGACAGCAGATCAGGAAAACGTTGAAATATAGGAAGGGGTTGCCGCCGCATGAAAGCTGTGACCGGAGAAAAACAGTCCGCTCCATTCAGGGAGCGGCTAGGGAAGGAATGGAGGCTCTGCCGCAACCACAAATGGATTTATCTGCTGATGATTCTGCCGCTGCTGCATTTTGTCATTTTCTGCTATGTGCCCATGTACGGGGTGGTGATGGCATTTAAGGATTATAAATACAACCTCGGCGTCATGCAAAGCCCGTGGATCGGCTTTCAGAATTTTGAACTGCTGTTCGGCATGCCGTACTTTTGGAAGGTCTTCCGCAATACGATATTGATCAGCCTGGGGCGCATCGTTTTTGAGTTTCCGATGCCGATTATTCTGGCCCTTGTGCTCAATGAGGTTACGAATAATAAGCTGAAGCGATTTTTCCAGACGGTCTTCACCTTTCCGCATTTTATATCGTGGGTCGTGATCTCCGGCATTATCATCAACATCTTCGGCAACAGTGGTATGATCAGCTCCATCTGCGAGGCGCTGGGGGTTCCCTTTGGCGGCATCATGACGGAGACAAACAGCTTTCTGGCGCTGCTGTTCGGCAGCAGCATCTGGAAAAGCGTCGGCTGGGGATCCATCATTTATCTCGCGGCGATCACCGGCATTGATACCGAGCTGTATGACGCGGCGGCGGTGGACGGCGCGGGGCGTTTTCAGCAGCTGTTGCGTATCACGATTCCGGGGTTGCTGCCGACAATTGTCGTGATGCTGATACTCAACTGCGGCAATGTGCTGAACGCGGGCTTTGACCAAATTTTTAACCTGTACAATCCGCTGGTGATGGAAAATGTGGATATTATCGACACCTATGTGTACCGGTTGACCTTTGCCGAGGGCGGCAGCTTTTCCTTCAGCACGGCAGTGGGGCTGTTCAAATCCGTTATCAACTGCATATTACTGGTGTCAGTCAACCGTATTGCCCACAAAGCCGGACATCAGGGGATTTATTGAGGAGGAGAGCAATGAGCAAACGATTGAAGCTGTCAAAAGTGATTATTTACAGTGTCCTCGGACTTCTGGCGCTTATCACGATCTATCCGTTCTACACCACAATTATCACATCCATGACGACACAGGCGGCTTATATGCGCAATCCGCTGATGCTCTGGCCGCTGGATTTCAACCTCGACGCATATGAATATGTATTTCACAACAGCAATATTCTCACGGCGTTTCGAAATTCGCTGATCGTATCGGTGGGCGGCACATTTTACAGCATGATTCTGACGGTGTCGGCGGCCTATGCCCTGTCGAAAACCCATGTTCGCGGAACCCGGCTGATGATGTATCTGGTGGTCATCACGATGTTTTTCAGCGGCGGACTGATTCCGACATATCTCAACATCAAAAACCTGGGACTTTACAATTCCCTGTGGTCGCTGGTTTTGCCGGGTGGCATCAGTACCTTTTATATGATTATCATGAAAAACGCCTTTATGGATATCCCGAAGGAGTTGGAGGAGTCCGCCTATATCGACGGGGCGAACGACCTTGTCATATTGTTTCGCGTCATGCTGCCGCTCGTGAAGCCGACGCTTGCGTGCATTGTGCTGTTTTATGCGGTGGACAAATGGAACGAGTGGTACGCAGCGATGCTGTACATACAGGACAAACTGAGACAGCCGCTGATGTATGTGCTGCGCACGATGGTGACGAAAATCACCGGCAACCCCCAGGCCGGACTGGACGCGCAAATGATGGAAAAGGCCCAGACGGTATATCCGGTGGGCATCCAGAAGGCGACGATTCTTTTTACCATCGTCCCGATCATGCTGCTATATCCGTTTTTGCAGCGTTACTTTTTAAAGGGCATTATGGTGGGGGCAGTCAAAGGGTGATTATTTTGCCGCAAGGCAGGATAAAATATAGATTAGGAGTTAAAATATGAAAGCAAAAAAATGTTGGGCATTGATTTTAGCGGTTTTACTGACGATTGGTTGCTTTTCCGCCTGCGCAGACACGCCGGCAGCGTCCGGCGCAGGCAGCAGTACAGTAGCCGCGGGGGAAACCAGTACGGCTGTGAATACGGACGAGACGGATCCTTTTGCCGAAACGGTGAAGCTATCCATCGGCTTCTGGGGTTCTGAGAAGCTGGGCGGCGACGAGTTGTGGAACGACTACATTGTGCCGAAATTCAATGTGGATTTTGATTACATCCAGATGGATTTCTCCGATTATGTGGAAAAGGTACGGTTGCTTGCGGCCTCGGATGAACTGCCGGACATCTGTGTCAGCCCGGGCCGCACGGACTACTTCAGCTATTCCGAACAGGGGCTTTTAAAAGCGCTGCCGGACGACCTGTCGGATTACCCGGAGCTTGAAGCCTATCTCGATACGCCGTCGCTTCCGTTTTACTATATTGACGGCAAGCTGTACGGCATTCCCCGGGGCGGCGGCAGAAACCTCAACAACGCCTTTGCAGGCAGCTTTTACATGGTGCGCAAGGACTGGATGGAGCAGGCGGGCTATGAGGAATTCCCCACCGAATGGGAAGAATTCTTTACGATGGCGCAGGACGTGATGGCGCTCAATCCCGATGGTATTTCAAATCTTGTGGGCATTGCGGGCTCGACAACGGAGATTTTAGACCCGATGAAAAGCAGTCTGAGCAAGATCGGCGAAGGTTTCCAGCTGATCGATGGACAGTGGGCGCCCGCCGAGTTCAACAAGGAGGACAATATCCCGTGGCTGGAGCTGGGCCGCAAGGCATATCAGATGGGGGTTATCGATAAAAACTTCGCGCTGGACGACGCGTCTGTGGCGAAGGACAAGATTTTGGCGGGACAGGCCTTCTGCGGCATGCTGTATATGACGGCAGCCGACATGCAGTCCCTTGCCGAGCAGTTTGAATCCGCAAACCCCGGTAAAAGCGCCGAGGAGTGCATCGGGTTTTACCTGCCGCCCAATGGTTTTGACGGAAAGCCCCACGCGATTTACAGCGCGGTGAACATCGGCACCATGTTCTCGGCTAAGATGTCGGATGAGCAGATGGACCGGACGCTGCGCTTCATCGACTGGATTTTAACCGATGAGGGACAGACGATGCTAAACCTTGGGGAGAAGGACAAGGACTACACGCTGGAAGGCGAGACCTTCACAAGCCTGCTGCCTGAAAACCCGGCTACGGGAAAGCAGTATACCTATGAGGAAAAGTATCCCTCCTGCATTATCAAGCAGCTGGTCACCTGGGGCGGCGACTGGGCCAAGGTTTCGCCTACGGTGGACAAGACCTACCGGGATATCTATAACGACGCGGAGGCTTATGTTATGGAAAACGCCACCTATGCGGAGTATAACTATGAGGTTGCGTGGACAAAGACCGACGCCATGTCCAAGTGGAACTATATGGCGGACTTTGAGCAGGGCTTTGTAAAAATCATCATGGGCACAGACAATATCGGCGCCATGTATGATTCCATCATTGAGGATACGCTGGCAAAGGGCGGCAAACAGGCGCTTGCGGAACTGAACGAGGTTTTGGCGGCGAAAACGGAGTAAATGAGTTCATATTCTTCCAATAACAGCAGGCCGCGTGGTGTAACTTTCATCACGCGGCCTGCCGCAACAGAAACCGCTGCAAATGACAATACCATTTTTTGGCGGGTGACAAATAATTGCCCGGATACTGATGTTGTGCTATGATAAACACATTATCGGCTGGAATATATGGAAAGCGGCAGCGGTGTTTGGGGGCAAAGGAGACGGAAATGAAGTTGCGTAAGAAAATGAGGGGATGGTTTACCAGGATCAGCATCAAGCGCCTTCTGATGACGATCAATGTGATCTTTTTATTGAATATCGCGGTGTTTACCGTGGCCGGTTTTTCCGGCTCAGTGGTACTGGTGCGGCAAATCGTCAGCAGTACGGCGCAAACCTTCGACTCCACGGAGAAATATATACAGGATTATATGTACAATTATAAGCTTATTGCCGCTAGACTCGCAAAGCAGCCGGAAATCCTGAATTTCTTAACGGTGGAGGACCGTTTTGAGCAGTACCTGTATGCTAATAAAATACGCGAAGAAATCCACTCCCTGCAGGTCATTCGAAATGAAGTGAGCGGAATCGGCGTGCTGAAAAAGGATTCTGATACGATGCTCGTGACCGAAGGTTATTTGTGGAAACTGATGAATACCGGGACCTTTGACGGCAACCCCACAGGTTTTTCCGATCTTTGCACCCATTACAACAATGACCGCACACAGGAGTACCGGCAATATTTTACGCTGCCGGTATACGGCGACGACATCGGTAAGAACGGAGAAATCCTCGGCAATGTGGTCATTTCCATCAACACCGCCATATACACCAACCTCATGGGGCTTGCGGAGGTGCCGGATCAGGACCTTTTTTTCATTGTGGATAAGCAAAATAATATCGCCCAGACCAACAGCGGGGAGTACAGTCAAACCCTTTCCTATTCCCCCATGCTCAGCTGGTTTTTCAAGGAGCCCGTGTGTGAATACGGCGGGGAGCAGTATCTGGTGTTTGAGAAAACCGTGGACATCAACGGCTGGAAAATGGTTTATTTCTCATCTTTACGCAGTGTTTTTGAACAAAGCTTTTTGACGCTGGCCCTTCCTTTGTTGATCGTCATTCTGACTGAGGCGGTCATATTCCTGATCTGCATGCTGATCTCCAGGAGGGTGAGCGGTACGCTGCGCTCCATTTCGGCATTCACCAACGACATATTCCAGCAGGATTACCATAAACGGCTCACGATTGACACCAACGATGAGCTGCAGGAAATCGTGAGCTGCGTCAATACGCTGCTCGACAAGAGTCAGGACATGAGCCGCAGTATACTCATAACACAACAGCAGCTGTATGAAGCGGAGCTGACGGCGAAAAATATGGAAATGAAGTTTCTGCAGAGCCAGATCAACCCGCATTTTCTATATAACACGCTCAGCTGCATCAAAAGCATATCCGAGCTCAGGGACGTGCCGGAGATCAGCAAACTGACGACGGCCCTGTCCAGCTTTTACCGTTATGGCGTTAAGAAGGATATCGGGGTCACTCTGCGGGAGGAGCTGGGGTTTGTGCGGGATTATTTTGACATCATCGGCGTTCGCTATATGAACCGCTTTACGCTGGAAATTTCCGCGCCCGAAGCCCTGTTGACCGCTAAGGTGTTTCGCATGCTGATACAGCCATTTGTTGAAAACTGCCTGCTGCACGGTCTGGAAAAAAAACGGGGCAGCGGCACGGTGAAAATCGACGTAAGCCTTGACGGGGAGGACCTGCTGATTGATATTTCCGATAACGGGAAGGGTGTGAGCGAGGAGCGTTTAAAACACCTGCAGAAGTACTTTGGCGGAAAGGAGGCATTGTCAAATTCTGTGGGGCTGATCAATGTGCAAAGCCGCATTCAGAATTTGTATGGCGAGGCCTATGGGTTTGCCGTTTCTTCGCCGCAAAGCGGGGGCTTTACCGTTCGGATCCGCATACCGTACCAAATATAGGTTTGATGTTTACCTGCCTCGCGCCAGAGTGAGTGCAAGCGGAGAGTGATGAAAATCCCGAAACCGGATAGCGTCGCAGTATACTCGGCCCATTCCGCCTTTGGAAGATACAGTACCCGATAGGGGAGACGGAAGTTCAAGTCAATGAGAGTTCATAAAAATAGAGTGAGCATATCCGAAAACGGATACGCTCTCACTCTAACTCTACTTTAACTGTTACAAAAACCCCCGGGACTACATTTCATCAGCGCCCGATTAGCTCGATGATAATGGCCCATATCGAATTTACTTTATGTTCATAAAAACAAACGCCTATTTGTTCTCTGCCGCTTCTGTAGTTAATATTCGATGTGCCTTCACTTTTTTCTGGGGGAATCTGAAATTAAATTTAATTTTCAAAACTTTTCGGATGCTCATTCAATTATGAGGAAACAATTTCGTTAAAGTTTATGACCATAGGTATGCTCCTGTCTGTCAAGCAGGCAGATAATGCATCTCCACCAGGGAATGCCGTGGCGGCAATAGTAACCGGGAGTTTCACCACCGCCAGGGTTGTCACCGCCGGAGCTTTCTCCGCCGGAACTTTCACCACCGGGGCTCTCGCTGCTATTGGAGCTCTCGCTGCTATTGGAATTCTCACTGCTATTGGAGCTCTCACTGCTATTGGAGCTCTCACTGCTATCGGAGCTTTCACTGCTGCTGGAGCTTTCGCTGCTGTCAGAGCTTTCATTGCTGCTGGAATTCTCACTGCTATTGGAGCTTTCACTGCTATTGGAGCTTTCACTGCTGCTGGAGCTTTCACTGCTATTGGAGCTTTCACTGCTATTGGAGCTTTCACTGCTGTCAGAGCTTTCATTGCTGCCGGAATTCTCACTGCTGCCCGTATTGTGATTGCTATTGCCGTTATTTCCACTGCCGGAATTACCGGAGTTCGTATTGCTGTTGCTTTCAGCTTTATTGTCATTTCGATTTTCAGTGGCGCCTTCACTTGTACCTTTATCCACTGCGGTTGACCAGTTTTCATTATTTTGACTGCCGCCGGATGTCTGATCGGGCGCACTGCTGCTGTTTTCTTCTTTTTTTGTATTCTCCGTTCCCGCTTCTGAGGAGGGAGTATGCCCGCCCTCTGTCAGGATATGCAGTTCTTCATTGATATCCTCAATGGACATATCGATGATTTCTTCAATCGTCAGTTCAGGATTCAACGTCTGCAGCTGATAGGCAAGCTTAAGCTTGCCCGGTGATGTGCCAATTTCCAGGGCTTCCAAACGCTCCGCTTCTGTGCAGGTGATGATCGTCATATTCGGGAGATGCAGTTCCGACAATAGCTTCCGGATTCTTGCTTCAAGCTTCTCAAGGTCCGCTTCTTTTTTGCAGGACAGTGTCAACAGGAGAGCAGGGGCGTCCGTTTCCCCAAAGAAATCATACCCTGCTATTTCAGCGGCGTCACAAAGTGCCATAAGGGTATTCCCTATATCACCGTCAATCGATAAATTCTGAACCAGCAGTTCCCCGTCCTCATTGATACCGGCAGCTGTTTTAACATGGTTAAAAAGGTTAACGGTCATTTCCACAGATGGATTGATATCCAAATAGGCATGATAAGAAACGGAATTCAGCAAATATACCAATATTCCCAAAGTGGTAATCAGAAGAAAGGTTGCCGCGGCCACTGCATAACGAAGATAGGTAATAGGCGCCTTTTTGCCGATGCTTACCTCGGTACCGACAGGGCAGTTCTGATAACCTTTGTGAAATCGAAAATCACCATCTTTATCAAGTATGTAAATGCCGCCGTTTTGATGCTGTAACACGACTCCTTTCATCAGATCAGTCACCTGCCTTTCCTATATAGTCCGATAAGTATTCAAAATCACCGGTTCGAATAATAATGGACGCCAAAATATATATTCGTCCGCGTTCCAGTTTTTTTTGAGGGATTCCTGTCAACTCAGATATTTTTTTTACGGGAAAGTAACGTTTCAGATGAATTGTCTGCATGACTTCCGGGTCGGCTGCCGCAGCAAAGACTGCCTGATGATAGGTCTTTCTAAGGGCTTTGTGCTTTGGAGACTGTTTCACAAGCATGTCAAGCGTGATATCCCAGTTTTCCAGTTCATTGTTGAATTGTTCGATCTCCATCGCAATGGAGGCCTGTTCCTGCGAGGCCTGATATTGCGTGATGGAAGCTTTTATGATATTTTTATTCTGGATTTCTTCACCCTGTTCGTCATAATCGTTTAAAGAAACCGTATCCCTTTTGCTTCTGTAGATATGGCGCATGCCGTCGATGAGTCGGCGGTGCACTACGTTGTCGGCGAACGCGAAAAAGTGGCCCTTGACGGCTTTATAGCTGCCAATTGCCTCATTAAAGGCCAGCAGGGCGTAACTAAACAGCTCATCGTGGTACCGTGGGTCGGAGCCCGTCATGCGATGAACCTGTCCGTGCAGATATGGCTGAAACTCCTCGATCAGCAGTTCCTTTTCTCGTTCATTTTTGGCGGCGGCGATTGCGCGTTCATCTAAAGATTCAACATCAGAGGGTATATAATCCACGTGTATTCCTCCAGCCATATGTATAAAGCTCTTCTAGTCACATAGTATCACCTGGTAGTTGCATTGTCAAACAACAGGGGAAAATAGGGAATTTGGGAATATTTGGAAATGAATTTACGTCATTTCTTTTTTGTATGAGAACACAAAACGGGGCGGCGCATGAATGTAGATTGGTCACATTTTGCGCTGCCCTGTTCACGATCCATATTCAGTTTTTTTTGAATAGAAGCCTGTATTTCTCTAATCCACTATCAGAAGCAATATTTATTTCCGGCACGATAAGATGAATAAGCACCAACCATAAACTTTGTGAGTTCGACCGCCTCATTGATATCATAGCGAACCGGCGCACCGTCTGTAACGGAATCAATCCACTGGTTGATGGGCAGAGGAAGCGCTTCAGGCATGCTGTCCGGCTCCTGCCATGCCCCTTCCTTTTCGGATGTGATGCAGTAGGATACTTTTTCATTTCGGATGACAAGGCCGCCCTTGGTACCGCTGATCTCAAGATAGTTGGGATTCAGCGGGGACATGAATCCTGTCTCGGATACGCCGATGGCGCCGCCGTCAAATTCGATGACGGAAACCGCGTTGTCTTCCACGCCCTTTTTCGCAACTTCCGTGAACATGGAGACCACAGATTTGGGACTGCCCAACAGCCAGTTCAACAGATACATGGGGTGGGCGCCCAAATCGATCATAGCGCCTCCGCCGGTTTCCGATTCGTCATAAAAATGGGGAGGCAGCCAGTTTGCACTGGTACCGTTATGCGCGTTGCGCATTCTGATATAGGTGATCGTGCCCAGCCTGTCGCTGTCCACCAGCTGCTTGGTGAATTGCATAAAAGGTGTGGTCTTGTGGGGGAAGGAAATGGTAAAGACCTTACCGCTGCTTTTCACGGCGTCCGCCACCTTTTCCGCATCCTCGAGACTCAGTGTCAGCACTTTTTCAGTGAAGATGTTTTTCCCGGCTTTTGCAGCGGCCAGAAGGATCTCCGGGTGCTCTGCCGTTGCGGTGGTCACCGAAATGCTGTCGATGCCGGCATCGTTCCAAATACTTTCGATGTCTGCCACAAATGGAATTCCTAACTCGTCTGCAAACTTCTGCCCGCGCTCCCCGTTGCTGTCCCAGCAGCAGGCAAGCTCCGATTTGGGGTTTTTCCGAATGGATTCGGCATATTCTTTGGCATGTACATGCCATGTACCGATAATTGCAACTTTCATTATAGACTCCTCCGTTTAAGATATTTTGATTATGTCAAGCATTTCATCCATGCTTTTTTCCATTTCCGTTACAAGCTTAAACTGATTGCGCGCGCGGACCAGATTATGCGTTTCATAGGCTGTTTTGAAATAAATGTCGCCATTCAGGTAATCTGCAAGAAACCGCATGCCGACCTCCAGGGTCATAAGCTTCGCGCCAATAGGAAGCGTGTCCAGTTCTTTTTCCGTCAGGCTGTCGCCGGCTGCGCTCAGAAAGCCTTTTGTATACGCCTGATACAGGGGTATGCTGAAACGCACTTTCTCAAGATCACTTTCATCCTCGGCTGCAGTTGTTGCGCCTGCGCGGATCGAATCGCCGAAGTCATACGCGGTAAGCCCCGGCATGATCGTATCAAGATCAATGATACAGACCGCTTCGGACGTATCCTTGTCAATAAGTACATTGCTCATCTTCGTGTCGTTGTGTGTCACCTTGAGCGGCAGTTCTCCACTTTGCAGCAAATCAGTGAGATGGCGGCAGTCCGTTTCGTGGCGGAGGGCGAACTCGATTTCTTCCTGAACCGAATGAAGGCGTCCCGCGCGGTTCTCAGAAACCGCCCGCCGCAGTTGGGCGAGACGCACCGGCGTGTTGTGAAAGTCCCGGATGATTTCATGCAGCTCCCCGGCGGGAAAGTCCTTCAGCAGGTTTTGGAAATCACCGAAGGCATAGCCCGCTTTTGCAAGCATATCGATGTCCGTTACAGTTTCATAGGCTTCGGTGTTGTCGATAAATTTGACGCCCCGCCAGTAATCGCCCGCCTGATCGGTAAAATACAGCTCTCCGTTTACGGTTTTGATGATCTGCATGACCTCCCTGTCGGGATTGCCGCCCCGAAGGGCAACCTTCCGCGTGATAAAAGCCGTTACACGGGATATGTTATCCATGATGTTTTCCGGCGATGGGAAAACGGCTTTGTTGATACGCTGAAGAATCTGCGTTTTCTCCGGTGATTCCACCAGAAAGGTATCGTTGATATGTCCGGCACCAAACGGCCGGTAACCTGCGTTTGGCTGAAAGGCAAAGGCCCTTAGCACCTCTTCCGTCAGTATTCTCTGCTTTGTCATAAATAAAAACCGCCATGCGGTACTTTCCGCACAAAAACACACTGAAAAACAGCCATTTGCGCCCGTGCCGCTTCCTTTCGTTTATTATTCATACTGAACTCCTGTCATAAATTGATGACCGCCCGGATGATGGTGAACTCATCGGTGCCGGCTATATTGAGACTGCCGCTATACCGCTCCACGATATCCTCTGTATTCGCCAGTGCGTAGGGTGTATAGTCGGTATTGTCGTCAAAAAAGTAGGAAAGAACCTCAGACATACTTTTTCCCTTTAACGTCCATTTTTCATCTTCGGGAAGCACGGCCGTATAAATGGATTCAAAGGTGATGGTTTCGGGTGTGGCGGCAACCGTAAAGCGAATCCGCCGCTGCCCGTTATATTCATGTGCATCGGCACAGGCCTTTTTCAGTAATTCATTGATGATAATGCAGCATTCCGATAATTTTAATACGCAGCCCTCAAAATCGACATTGCACTCAAAGTCGATGTCAAGCGCCTGGGCCGCGGCGGCATTTACCGCAAGTACGGCATTGACATAGGGGTTGTCGTGGAACCGTTCCAGGAGACGGCTGTTTTGGTGTTTGGTCTTCCGTCTTGTGATATGCTCCGCCACATTTTCATTTTGTCCGTCCAGCATCATGATGGAGATGCTGTCCAGTGCGTATTCGTTTTCCTTTGTTTCCGTATCGAGCTCACGAATGTAGCCCAGCATATCGAAAATCATGGCCGATTCCGTCTCAATCAGCTTTTCGTGGGCGGCCTGCATTGCTGTTCTCTCGCGAAACTTTGCGGCATAGTATACAGAGCGGAAACAAAAAATGACGAACAGATATGTAAGCGCTGCCATGAGCATTCTGCCCGCGTGAAAATGCGCCTTGAAGATAAAATCCAGATAGCCCCAGCAAAAAACAAAGGGAATCAACTGCATCAGCAGCATGATGACTTCAAAGCCTGAAAGAAAGCGGTCACTGAAATAGTGGAAATACCGGTACAGGCAAAGGCCGCTTAATAAATGAATGAAAACCGTAATGAGCACCGAATAAACCGCTGAAAATACGCCTGCCGTGGAAAATGGGAGCATGCCAAGGGTCAGCTCAATAAAAAGCGCCGCGAACGCATAATTTGATAGGGATAACATGACAAGATAAAGCTTAATCACAGGGTTATTATGTGAGACAAACAGCGATGTTATGAAAAGCGCCAAAGCGTGCAGGGAAATACAGATCGGATCATGCAGCGCCGAGTCTTTTAAAAAAATTCCGGCAATGGATGAAATGAGAAATCCCATAAAGAACGCAGCCGTGTATATGACCGCGGTTGTGATGAATTGATAGCGATGTTCCAGCAGCAAAAAGAACAGCAGTGTTCCGCACAGAAAAGATACCCCCAAGTAAACCACAAAACCCCTCCGGAAAGCTAAATGAAAATCAGGCCCGGTCATTTCCCACAGAAATCGGCCTCAATAAAAATATAGTAAACGGCATATGATTATATACTGAAAAAATTCTATCCGCTGTAACCGGGACCATATAACCCACAGTATATGATCGCTCGTAAAAGTATACCATATCATTACCCGTAAGTTCAATCGTCTGCTGTAAAAATATTACGAATATCGCAATTCCCTTTTTTTGCAGGCAGGGAAGAGGCGCGTGTTCCGAATGAATGCGGCTGACGTT
>Ga0153939_1000249_pt1 | contig 19331 bp, 22 predicted proteins | sample TSNJ023MetaG_FD_104734 | JGI IMG/M metagenome (GOLD analysis project Ga0153939, IMG submission 104734) | Attine ant fungus gardens microbial communities from New Jersey, USA - TSNJ023 MetaG | ecosystem: Host-associated > Fungi > Mycelium > Unclassified | place: USA: New Jersey, Brendan T. Byrne... | reverse complement strand
TATTGTTCTTGAAATAGAGATAACCTAACCATCTTAGGGCAGTCCTTTGTTCTATTCAAGGACAGATGATAATCTATGGATAAAGATCAGTGTTATGTGCAAACATTGAGGACCTTGTATCTCTATGGGATCTTATCGCCTCTGGATCTATTTATGGCAGATGGCAGAAAGAAGCGCATTGAGTAGAGCTTCATGATGGTCATTGAAGCGAACGATTACATTAAGCAGTTCCTGAGATATTGGTGATTTAGTGTCTAGTGACTTGGTGATCACTGACTGATCTGCTGATAGCTCAGTGAATACTGATTGCTTTGAGACGTTTTTGGTACCGTTCGAAAGGTCTTCTTAAGGGCTTTTGGTGGCCATTTAGATCGTTGAAATCGGTCAAGTATTCCTGGAGTTATGGTCCAAATGAAGTTTGTGACAAATGGACTTTCTTTGATACCTTCATATGCTTGATTGTTATATGCAAACTCTGCACTGGGCAGTAGATCTGACCAATTACTGAGATTATAATCCACATAGCACTGAAGACATTGCTCTAACACCTGGTTTACTCATTCTGTTTGTTCATCTATTTGTGAATGATATACTGTCAATATTGTAGATTCTATTCCTAAAATCTTACACTATTCTTGGAATAGCTTGGCTGAGTATTATACTCCTCTATCCAAAATGATTTGTAGCAGCAGTCTATGCAATAGATAGACCTTGTTATATAGTAACTGTGCTATATCTTTGAATGAGAACCAATTGTTGATAGGAATGAAATAAGCCCTTTTGGTGAGCCTGTCAACAATAACACAGATAGTGTTATAACTGTTTGACTCTGGCCATTATATGATTAAGTCTGTTGAGATTATTTCCCAAGGTCTATTAGACACCTTGTTAGACACGAGTGGTCCAAAAGGCTGTTGTAGGCAATTTTTCATCTACTGACACATATCACAATCCATAACATATTTCTTGACAAATGTTGTCATCCTAGGCCATCAGTAATTTCTGGAGACCAACTCATAGGTCTTTTACTGGCCTGGGTGTCTGGCAGATGGTAAATCATGGTATATCTTAACGATCTGTTGTTACAAGGTATCTTCCACACTGTGGGAAATATAAACCTTCTCTTTGTACAGGAGTAGTCCATTCTTATAGTTCCAGTCTTGCAAGAATTTTCCAAATTCTCTTGGACCAGACTTGAGTAACATCTTATAGTCTTTGGTAACTTTGTCTGATAAGAGTACTGCTTTGACCTCCTTTAGGATTATCTCATCATTTATTGGCATTTTATGAGTAGCCTCTAGTGCATTGATAGCAAAGAACTTAGGTTTTAGCAATACCTGGTTTGTATTGTTGAGGTCTGTCCCCATCTCATGGTCTGCTCATCTGAACAAGGGATCTTCTGCCTGCATTGTCTTTTCTGGTTTATAGTAGAGCACAAAGTCAAAACAAGTCATAAAAAGTATCTATCTTGCTTGTCTTCTAGTCAGCTTTTGAGCTGTCCTGAAAAATGTAAGGTTCTAATGATCCAACCAGATCTCAACTTTATATAGATGTCCCTCCAAATGGTGTCTGTATTCCTCTAGTCTCTGAATTACTGCAAGTAGTTCCTTGTTATAGATTTTGTAGTTCCTTTCATGGATATCTAATAACTTGGAGAAGAAAGCTACTGGATGCCACAGGTTAGTTTGCATGTTTTTTTGTGATAAGACAGCTCCTGTTGCAGAGTTGCTGGCATTAGTAGATAACTTAAAGGGATCTTCATCATTTGGTATTCTCAGAACTGGAGCTGTAGTAAAGGCCTTTTTCAGCATCTCAAAAGCATTCTATTGCTCTTTGCCCCAAGTCCAGGTACTATCCTTCTTGGTCAAGTCAGAGAGTGGCTTTGATATCTTAGCAAAGTTCTCAATGAACCTATGATAGAAATTTGCAAAGCCTAAGAATACTTGTACTTGCTTAACTTTTGTTGGTACTGGCTACTCTAGAACTCCTAAAAGTTTCTCCTTATCTATCTGTACTTGATTTTCTGAAATAATTATACCCAAATACTTGATACTACTTTGCTCAAAGAAACACTTTTCTGCTTTAGCATAGAGGTCATTAAATTGGAGCCTTTTTAGCACTTTCTTGACCAATTGCCTGTGTTCCTTCAAACATGTCCCAAATATTAGAATATCATCTAAATACACTATTACTAGTTGTATATGAATCAAGTCTCCCAATATATCATTCATTATACTTTGGAAGATCGCTAGTGTATTGGAAAAACCAAAATACATGACAGTTGCCTCAAAAAGACCTCATCTTGTAATAAACGCTATCTTCCATTCATTCTCTTCTTTGATGTGAACATTGTTGTATCCCCATCTCAAGTCAATTTTGGTAAAGATTAAGACTTTGCTAAGTGATTCAATCAAGTTAGCTATTCTAGAAATTGGATAGCGGTTTTTGATGGTAATTCCATTGAGGGCTCTATAGTCCATAACAGATTGTAAGTTTCCATTGTGCTTCTTTACAAAGAAGAATGGAACTGCTATTGGGCTAGTAGATGGTTGGATATATCCCTTTCTAAGTTCCTCATTGATCCACATGTCAAGAGAGTTTCTTTCCGCTAGAGAGAGTGAATAGACCTTGGTTGGTTTAGGAAGTGTTGTGCCTTTCACAAAGTCAATCACATGGTCATATGGTTTCCGTATTGGCATTCTCTCTGACTTATTCTTTGAAAACACATTTCTATACTCATGTAGCCATTCTGGTACATAGGCCTTCCAGATCTTTGTGTCTTTGCAATCTGAGTCTCTATATTGGTCTCAATTGTTGAGTATAGCTACAATCATCATCGCCTGCTGATAACTGCCTGGGTCAGTCGTGTCTGTCCAGCTAAGAATATGGTTGTCAGGGTTCTCATCTCCTATGCTGTCCAATGAGGGAGGTCTACTGACATCCAGTTTGAGGTAAAGTATTATAAGAGCCCCAAAAGGAGAAAAGTTTCCCAAGCATTTGAACACTTAATCCAAAACCTTAAGACATACAATAGGGTTAAAGATATAAATAGTGTGGGAGCTAGGGTCACATGACAAGATCAGGTGATCACAGAACATTCTGGAAAAACATGACTAAGAATACAGCTACTATAAAAGTAGTATAAGTAGAAGTCTAATCCAACAAAGAACTCTATTGAGTTCTTCTTGAATATCTATCTAGGGTGATCACTAAGGGCATTCACTGCCTATTGATAATATAAGAACTTGATATCCATTGTTAACCCTGCACCTCGTAGTCTCAATATCTGTATTTTCACTTACTCTTTTATCATCTTCGCTAATGAGCACAGCGCTCAAAAGCATCTTGGATAGTGGGCCCTAGCTATAAAGGGGACTTCACTGTCAGTTAGGGACAGTAGATAGACAACCTAGACAAAGCTCATATCCCTGTCCAAGACCTAACTTCTATATTGAATGGGCTTGTAACTAGTTCTTTACTATCAGCTCTGTGCTACCAATCCATTGTGACCAGTCTATACAGGAGAACAACAGTAACCTCTTAAAGGCCTACCTAGCTTAGAGATTCCTTTCTTAGGGATAATATTGTTTCACTTTTTTTAGTTAGTAGTCAGTTATAAGTACAGACAAAGAAGACTAATCATCCTCCTATGAGAAATCATCATTATCATCATCACCATCACCATTGCCATTGCTATTGCCAATGTCTTGCCAACAACAATAGCAACAGAGGAAACACCCCTCAGCATCCACCCCCTTCCAAACCAGAGAGGAGCAACTCCTTACCATGATTACAACCCTGCAGCAGTAGGTCAATACTATGCTCCTTCAGCAATAGGGGAGCAGAGTAGAGATTGCAAGACCTCAAGTATTCAGTGGAAAGATAGAAAAGATAAGCACATTTGTTAATGTGGCTCACCTATATATTAGAATAAAGATAATGGAAGAAGTAGCAGCGACCTAGATAGCCTAGGTATTGTCATATGTATAGAGAGGAATAGTAGAAGCATGGAAGGATAACTTGCTAGATGAGCTGGCTAAGAGGAAGTCAGAAGTGAAATCGGTGGAGCAGCTGTTCACAAAGATAAGGAATGACTTTGGGGAAACATCAGAGGAGGAGAGGAAAATAGAACAACTGAGAACAATTAAGCAAGGAGGGAGGACCTACGATGAGTATATGCAGGAATTCAAAAAGATTGCCAGGGGGAGCAGCTATAAGGAAAGATCCCTTATTGAAGAATTCAAGAGAGGGTTAAATAGAAGTACTAGGAGGAAGCTGGCAGAAGCAGAAGAACTGCCAACTACCATTGGAGAGTAGCAAGAAAGAGTGGTGAAGCTGGATAGAAATTAGAGGCAAAACAGAATAGAAGAGAGGATGTTAGGGAGGAATGCAGCACACCCAGGGGGAAATGTACAGTCTAGAGGGGAAGGATCATATAGGGGAAGAGAGGGGCAAATAACATGGAGAACGGAAGGAGAGTACAGAAGAGAAAATATGCTCAATAGAAGGGGAACTCAAATAGGCCCAAAGAGAGATCCAAATGTAATGAATATAGACAGAGGAAAAGGAGGAGACAGGACATGCTATGTGTATGGAAAGTGGGGCCATATGGCCAAAAATTGTTGGGAAAGGCATAAAAGAAAAGTAGTGGAAATACCACAAGAGTTGGCAAAAGAAAATGGAGGACAGTAAGTTCTTGGCTGGCCTCCAATAATCTGTACAGTGTATTGTGCCCAGAAAAGCTAGAAAAGAAATTCAATTGCACCAATACAACTGAGAGAGTAAGAGATGTGTGGTGTATTCTATGGTTGCTAAGAGAAGTCTGGATGAGAGTGGGGCTAGAGAAGCTGGAAAACCATGAAGAGGTAGCAGTAAGGGCACTGCTAGATAGCAGGGCAACAGACCTATTCATGAATATAACCTTTGCCCAAGAAAAGGGGTTTAAAATAGAGAAGCTAAAGAAACCTTTATCAGTTAAAAATATAGATAGAACAGTAAATGCAGGAGGAGCCATAATGCACCAGGTAGAGTACAACATGTTCTTCAAAGAACATGTGAAGAGGGCAAAGATGGATGTATGTAATTTAGGAAAAACAGAGATAATACTGGAAATGCCGTGGCTAGCAGCCCATAACCCAGAAATAAATTGGAAAAAAGGGGAGGTAAAAATGACATATTGCCTGCCTATGTGTGGAAGGAGAAAGCAAGAAGAGAAAAAGAAGGAAGTAAAGAAGGTAGAAAAGGACAAGAATAAAGAAACATTGAAAAAATTGGTACCCAAAAGGTTTTAGAAGTAGAAAAGAGTGTTCAGAAAAAAGAAGTCGGAGAGAATGCCAGTGCAAAAGACCTAGGACCATACTATAGAATTGAAAGACGGGTTCATGACAAAAAAGAGAAAGGTGTACTCCTTGTCAAGGGAGAAAAGAAAGGAAGTACAGACATTCATAGGGGATCAGTTGAGGAAAAGATACATCTAACCTTCCAAGTCACCCCAAACATCACCAGTACACTTTGTGGCAAAAAAGGATGGCATATAGAGAATTGTACAAGACTATTGATACATAAACCAGTAAATGATAAAGAATGGGTATTCCTTATCCCTTATTGTAGATATACTGGATAGAGTAGGAAAGAGAAAGGTGTTTACAAAGCTGGATCTGAGATAGGGATACAATAATATCAGAATCAAGGAAGGGGATGAATGGAAGACAGTGTTCATAATGCACATTGGAGCTTATGAACCTATGGTCATGTATTTTGGGTTAACGAACTCCCCTGCTACTTTCCAAACAATGATGAACAACCTGTTTAGAGACCTCATAAACCAAGGAGATATGGTGACATTTATTGATGATATCTTAGTAGCCACAAATATGGAAGAGGGGTATGATGAGCTGGTAGAGGAGGTACTAAAGAGACTAGAGGAAAACAACCTGTTTGTGAAACTAGAGAAGTGCAAATGGAAAGTGAGAGAAGTGGAATTCCTGGGAGTAGTGATTGGTCCCAAGGGAGTAGAGATGCAAAGAGAAAAGATAGAAGGAGTCCTGAACTGGCCAGCATCTAGAAATATGAAAGAAGTACAAAAATTTCTAGGTCTTGCCAATTACTACAAAAGGTTCATAAAAGACTTTGCCAAAATAGCAGCACTGCTACATATGCTAGTCAGGAAGAAGCAGAAATGGAAGTGGGAAAAGAAGCAGGAGGAGGTGTTTGAGAAACTCAAGGTAGTGTTTACCACAGAATCTATCTTGGCTATCCCAGATATTGATAGAAAGATGAGAGTGGAAGTGGATGCCTCAGACTATGTAACAAGGGGAGTGTTGTTAATGAAGTGTAAGGATGGCAAGTAAAGACCAGTGGTCTTCATCTCTAAATCGCTGAACACAATGGAACAAAATTACGAAATTCATAACAAGGAGATGCTGGTAGTTATAAGATGCCTAGAAGCATGGAGGCACTACTTGGAGGGAGCAAAACTCAAATTTAAAATCTAGACAGACCATAAGAATCTCTAGTATTTTATAATGAGCCAAAAATTAAACCGTAGACAAGTAAGATGGGCTCTATACCTATTGCGATTTAATTTTGCATTAAAACATGTTCTAGGAAAGAGCATGGGAAAGGCAGACAAATTAAGCAGGAGACCAGACTGGCAGGAGAGAGTGGAAAAGAACAATGAGGACCAGAAGTTAATAAAGCCAGAATGGATCAGAAGAGTAGAAACAATAATAGAAAAAGGAAACCTGAAAGAAAGGATCAGAAGGACGCAGAAAGGGGACAAAAAGATAGTAAAGGTAGTAAAAGAACTAAAAAGGACAGGAATAAAAATGTTAAAAGATGAAGAATGGAAAATAGAAGATAGATTAGTAATAAAAGAAGGAAGAATATATGTGCCAGTAGGAGAACTTAGAAGGGAAGTCATACAATTGCACCACGATACTTCAGTAGAAGGGCATGGAGAGAGATGGAAGACAACAGAGTTGGTGGCTAGAAATTACTGGTAGCAAGGAGTAACGAAAGAGGTAGGAAGATATAAAGATGGATGCGATGCTTGTCAAAGATACAAGAATCAAAGTGAAGTACCAGTAGAAAAGCTGATGCCTAATGCAATCCTAGAAAAATCATGGAGCCATATCTCGGCAGACTTTATCACCAAACTGCTATTAGCCCAGGGATATGATGCTATCTTAGTAGTATATGACCGTTTTAGCAAAATAGCATACTTCACAGCAACAACAGAGAAAACATCAGCAGAAGGACTTGCAAAGCTGTTTTAAGATCATGTATGGAAGTTACATGGACTTCCAGAAAGCATCATATCAGATAGAGGAGTACAGTTTGTGGTAGGAATGATAAAGGAGTTAAATAACTTGTTGGAAATCCAGATGAAACTCTTGACAGCCTATCATCCTCAAACAGATGGGTAGACAAAAAGGATAAACCAGGAGTTAGAGCAATATCTAAGGGTCTTCATCAACCATAGACAAGAGCAGTGGCCAGATTGGTTAGGAACAGTGGAATTTGCATACAATAACAAAATCTATATGGTAACAAAAATATCACCATTTAAAGCAAAATACGGTCAAGACCCAAGGACAGGATTTGAGGGAAGAAGAAGGGGGAAATACAAAGCAGCAGAAGAATTTGCAGAAAGAATGAAAAGAATCCAAGAGGAAGCAAAAGCAGTGCTAGGAAAAGCACAGGAAGAGATGAAGAAGTTTGCAAACAGAAAGAGAAAGGAGGAAGAGGAATATAGAGTAGGGGACCTAGTACTACTAAGTACGAAGGACTTGAAATGGCAGATGAAAGAAAAAAGATCAGAGAAATTGACAGAGCATTTTGTGGGCTCCTACAAAATCAAGAGAATTGTCTCTAGCAATGTAATAGAATTAGAACTACCTAAGTCTATTAAAATACACCCTGTAGTTAACGTAAGTAAAGTACAACTTTATAAACTGCAGGTAGAGGGACAAAAGAAGATACTACCAAAACCAGTCATTATTGAAGGAGAGGAGGAATTTGAGATAGAAAAAATCTTAAACAAAAAGATAGTTAGGGGAAAAAAGAAGTTTCTAGTAAGGTAGAAGAGATACATGGTAGAAAAAGATACTTGGGAAAATAGAGAAAACTTGAGGAATGCAAAGGAATTGGTAAAAGAGTTTGAGAGAGAGTACAAAGAAGAGGTTGAGAAACTAAGGCAACAAGAGCTAGAAGAAGAAGAGAGGAAATTTAGTCAGAAATTACCAAGGGAGTTCATGGCAAAATTGATATATGGATGGGAAAAAAGGAAGTACAAAAGAGAAAGAGAAAAGAGATAGGATGAGAACTGGAATTGATGGAAAAATTCCTCAGAACAAGAAAACTTAAAGGGGAGGCCATGTTATGAGAGCTCCAAAAGGAGAAAAGTTTCCCAAGTATTTGAACACTTAATCCAAAACCTCAAGATGTACAATAGGGTTGAAGATATAAATAGTGTGGGAACTAGTGTTACATGACAAGGTCAGGTGATCACAGAACATTCTGGAAGGACATGACTAAGAGTACAGCCACTATAAAAGTAGTATAAGTAAAAGTCCAATCCAATGAAGAACTCCATTGAGTTCTTCTTGAATATCTATCTAGGGTGATCACTAAGGGCATTTATTGTCTATTGATAACATGAAGTTCATTAGCTCCTACTTCTATATCTTGTATTTTACAAGCTTTACTAGCACATATATCCGGGCATCTGGTAAACTCCTATTGACCTTTTTACCAATCAATATTTAGATTATACTTATACAAGTATAAATACCCAATCATCATCTCTTTATTCTCTAAGTTGGTGATAAAGAGGTGCTAGGTCGTCCTGTGTAATCCAATTTCTATATAAGCTTAGACATACTCAGTTATATATCCTACCTTGTTGGGAGTACTATTTGTATTGATTACACAATATGGATTTGCCAGTTTATAAGTTACTAGGTTATTATTTTCCACGACAACTCTGTCAACAAAGTTTGTAGTGGCTCTTAAATCAACTAAAGCCTTGGTCTGTACTTTCTTTCTATATACCCAAAGTGTAACTGGGATTTTAAAGAAGATAGTCTTATTGTATGCTATATTATTACAAGATTCCAGTACTACTTCTGACTTTTGCGAGCTAATAAAGGATACACTTTCCTCTGACTGTAGATCACAGACATTATACTCTACAGTCCCAAGAAAAAATCCAATTTGGGTGTCCTCTTTCCCTTTCCACTTGAGGGAACAGAATCAGGGATTTCCTCAATTGATGCACTATTAATTTTGACATCCTCAAGAGGGAAATCTAGGTCATCACTATCTTCCTCCAACATCTTCATCAGCTGTGCTCTAAATGACTGATTTTTATTCTTGCTTGGACCTGGTGGAGATAGTTTCTGGAAAGAGGTTTTATAAGGACACTTGTCCTTATTACCAGGCTTATCATAACAGTCTACTGTATTGTGTATCTTTGACTTATTCTTAAAGCCTTTTCCAGCACATATCTGACAGTATCACAAGCTCTTCTCTTCCTTTCCCTGAATCTCATTTATTTCCATTATACCTGGGTTTTTCTTTCCTCTACTCTTCTCTCCAATTGCCTCTGGACCAAATATTGCACCCTGGGCCTTGTTCAGATATAAGGCTTTATATGCTTGCATCAACAATTTGAGGTAGTCATCCCATGTTTTTGGAGACTAATTTGTAATTTTATAGATGACAAGTATATTTCACAGCTCATCAGGAATAACCTCCTTTATTTTGTTGATGTGAACTTCATCACTATAGTTGACAATTCTTGCCAATGTCCTGTATCATTCTATATACTTGACAAAGTTCTTTCTTGCTAGGTTCTTGTTGATCTAGAGTGCCGTTAATTCCTTCTTTGCTCCCTTCTTGTCATCTCGTTGTCCATAAATATTTTTGAGTTCTTGGGCAAAGTTGCCCCAAGAACCAATACTTAATTCTGTCTGAACCTTGTCATAATATGATTTTATATATATGCTGGTGGGAGCATGTAAATGGATAAGGACACATATGATTTTCTGATCATCTGATATAATACCAGATACTGAATAATAGAGAGCAATCTGGCTCAACCAATTATGCAGATATATTTTATTTTCAGAGCCTGCAAATGTTGGTGGCTCTGGTACCTTAGTTTTAGAGGCAATATTTCCTCCAGGGAGCCTTGTCAGCTTTCTCCAAAGACAAGTGACTTTTGTCTCTAAAGTTGCAATCCTGTTGTATGCAGTGGTCAAGACACCATTATAATGGTTGATTGCTCCATTGAGCACCTGGTCAATATAGTTCTTGAGAAGAAGAGAAGTTCCTTGATGTGCATTTTACAACATTTTTATCTCAGTTTCATCTTAGGGCATGTGCTTAGTACTTATGCCATCTTTGACAAGTGCATCCCAATTCTCAGCACTGAAATCAGAAAAGGAAACAGTAGTGGTAAAGTTGTTGAAAGTTGATATATCTATTTAAGTAATTAATTATAGTTCTTGAGTATGTTTTCAAGAGGATAAAAGGAAAAAAACACCCAAATTTAGCCTCTTAATACCATTATATTATACTGAATACCATTCCAATAATATTATGTCTATGAAATAGTGATATTGAGCTCTAGAAGAGCTTTACAAATCTCTGGTACTCTAGTAGCTGGTTTGGAAAGATCTATATCCTTCAGATGCTTACAAGCGCCTTTCAGTATTCTCCACTCCTGGGCTGTAAGCTTGTGACCAATTTTGTCCAGCTCTATAATTATATTCTGCAGTCAATTGAACTATTTCCACAATGAGTCATACTGTAGATCCTCAGCCCAGGTTTTGTTTTCACTCATTTTAGTAAAAAATAGTGATATGCAATCCAAGATAGGTTTCAGGAGTTCTTTGTACTCCTTTATGCATAATAACTTCTTGGTTTTGTGAAAATGTAATTCTGGAGGGCAGGATGCAAAGTAAAAATCATCTACTTTGTGCCAGCAAGGGTCTGCTTCAACAAATCTATTATAGAGTTTGGTAGATAGAGTAGGTTCCATTTCTATTCTTTTCAGCAATAACTTCTTTGTTGCACTCTTCTTTTTCAGCAAGGGACATTCAGCAAGAGTCTTGGTATTTCTGATGGTGGGCATGGCTTGGGGGCAAAAGTAAGTACAATATTCCTAGTTCAGCAGATAAAGTGTGGTAGGCAGAAACTACACTACAACTATACTAAAAGTATCCTTCTAACAACGTAGGTCCTGTCTTGAGAGGAGAGTTTGATGTCATATCCAGTTTCTCACACTGGCTCATAGAGGAAAAATAAGGGTCTCAGAGTGGTTCCAGCCACCTACAAGGGTTTTTTGGAAATGTTTACACAAATTCAAAGTCTTTCAGGACTAGCTATAATACACAAGCTAGCCTGCTCTCAATAGTTTGAGAGACAGACCTTTCCCTTTATGCCTGGGGTCCAGCCTACTATAGAGATAGGTCCTTGACAAAAACCCACTTTGAGCCCTTATGTTATTGAAAGACAGTAAGTGTTCTTAGTGATCATCCTAGATGGATGTTCAAGAAGAACTCAATAGAATTCTTCATTGGATTGGACTACTACTTATACTACTTTTACAGTGGCTGTACTGCTACTAGTCCATGATCACATATTCCTCTAGAATATTCTACAACATTGTGACCTTATCACATGACTTGGCTTCTTAAGTTCCTCTGCTATTTTATATCTTAACTCCATTGTATGCTTTGAGGTTTTGGACTAAATATTTGAATGCACGGGAGACTTTTTCCTGCTTGGAGCTCTCATAACACCTCAGTAAGTCATCTGTCCTATAACAGAAACAGAGACACCCTCAGGAAAGTCATCTTGTCCTGTAACAGAGACAAAGAAACCCCCTTATAGCCCCTTGGACCCACATCTAGAATGAACACAACCTTATGTCCTTTATAGAGATAATGGGGACAAAAAACAGTAGACTTAATAAACTATCACAAATGGCCACTTACTAATTTGTGATTGCTTGATTTGATAATCAAAGTGTTCAAAAAAGCAAAGTTAGACAAGTAGCAAAAGATATTGTTAAGTCTGAGGTTTATCCTCAGACATACAGTTCTTAAATATATGATTGTGGTGGTCTATGTACTAGAACAGCCTACCATATGATTACTACCTATTGTTCTACATATAGAAGTGCTATTGTTCTTGAAATAGAGATAACCTAACCATCTTAGGGCAGTCCTTTGTTCTATTCAAGAACAGATAATAATCTATGAGTAAAGATCAGTATCATGTACAAATATTGAGGACCTTGTATCTCCATGGGATCTTATTGCCTCTGGTTCTATTTATGGCCAAAAGAAGCACATTGAAGAGAGCTTCACAATGGTTGTTGAAGCAAACAATTACATTAAGCGGTTCCCGAGATATTGGCAATTTAGTGTCTGGTGACTTGGTGATCACTGACTGATCTGCTGATAACTCAGTAAATACTGATTGCTTTGAGATGTTTTTGGTACCTTTTGAAAGGTCTTCTTAAGGGCTTTTGGTGGCCATTTAGATTGTTGAAATTGGTCAAGTATTTTCAGAGTTATGGTCCAAATGAAGTTTATAACACAGTTCAGCTATTGTTTCTGTTTGTAATTGATAAAGACCCTCAGATATTGTTCTAGCTCCTGATTGATCTTCTCCATTTGCCTATCTATTTGGGAATAATAGGCTATCAATAGCTTTGTTTGGATCTTCAACAACTCATTCAATTCTTTTATTATTTCTGCTGCAAACTATACCTCTCTGTCTGATATGATGCTTTCTGGAAGACTATGCAATTTCCAAACATGATCCCTGAATAGCCTAGCAAGCTCTTCTGCCAATGTTTTCTCTGTAGTTGCTATAAAATGTGCTATTTTACTGAAACAGTTGTAAACTACAAGAACTATGTCATAACCCTAGACCAAAGGTAGTTTGGTGATGAAGTCTGCTAAAATATAACTCTATAGTTTTTCTGGGATTACATTGGGCATTAGTTTTTCTGCTGGAGCTTTACTTCTATTCTTGTAATATTAGCAAGTATTATACCCATCTATATATTTTTCCACTTTCTTTGTAACTCCTAGCTACTAATAATTCCTTATCACTAGTTCTATTGTTTTCCATCTCCTACCATGTCTTCTTACTGGTGTATCATGATGCAGTTGTATTATCTCTTTCCTCAATTTTCTTTCTGGTACATAGATTCTTTCTTTCTTTATGACTACTTTTTTCTCTATTGTCTACTCTTCATTCCTCAACATTTTGATTCCTGCTTTTTTTAGTTCTTCTACTGCTTTAACCACTCTTTTGTTCTCTTCTGTGCTTTTTTAATTCTGTCTCTTAGATTGCTCTCCTCTACCAATGTTTGTTTAATACTTTCTCCACTAGCTCATTATGTCCCTCTTTCATATCTGTAGCAACTATTATATCGTCAATGAATATTGCCATGTTTTCTTGATTGATTATATCCCAGAATAGGTTATTTATCATAGTTTGGAAGGTAGCTGGGGAGTTTGTCAGTCCAAAATATATAACTATTGGTTCATATACCCTAATATATATTGTAAATACTATCTTCCACTTGTCGTCCTCCTCTGATTCTTATATTGTTGTACCCCTATCTAAGATCCAGTTTCATAAATACCTTCTTTTTTTCTACTCCATCTAGGATATCTGTAATAAGGGGCAAGAGATACCCATTCTTTACCATTCATTGATTTATATAACAATAATCTTGCACTATTCTCCTTTTTCCATCCTTCTTCATTACAAAATAGACTGGTGAGGTCTATAGTAATTTTGATAGCTAAATATATCCCTTTTGTAACTAGTCTTTTACAAATACTTGTACTTCCTCTCTTTCCTCCCTTGATAATAAGTATACTTTTTCTTTCCTCAGCATGAACCCTTCTTTCAATTCTATTGTATGGTCCTATAGTTTTCTTGTGGATATTCTTTCCAACTTCTCCTTTCCAAATATTTTCTTTTACTTCTAGAACTTCCTAGATACTAGTTCTTCTACTGCTTTTTCTTTTTCTATCTTTTTTACTTGTTTTTTCTCCTGTGTTTCCTGCTTTCTTTTTCTACATATAGGTGGACACCACATCATTTTTACCTTCCCTTTTTTCCAGTTGATCTCTGGGTTATAGGCAGCTAGCCAGGACATATCCAATATTACTTTTATCTTTCCCAAATTGCATATATTCATTTATGCTCTCTTAATATACTCTTTGAAGAACATATTACACTCCATCTGATAAGTAATTGCTTCTCCTATATTAACGGTTCCATCTATATTCTGTACCAATAGGGGGTTTTTTAGCTTTTCTAGCCTAAACACCTTTGTTTTGTGAGCTTTGTATCCATAAATAGTTCTATTGTTCTACTCTAACAATGCCTTTACTGCTATCCCTTCATGATTTTCTAGCTTTTCCAATCCCACTTTCATCTATACTTCTCTTAGTAGCTAGAGTATGTACTACATATTTCTTACTCCCTTAGTATTATCTTGACAAGAAACTTTATTTTCTAGCTTTTCTGGGCACAATGCACTGTATATATTTGAGAAGGCCAGCTAGGAGCTCACTGTCCTCTATTGTCTTTTGTTGACTCCTGTAGTACTTCTACTATTCTCTCTTCTCTTCTCTTTCTATCACAAATGGCCACTTACTGATTTGTGAGTTGATGATTCAATAATCAAAAGGCTCAAAAAAGCGAAGTTTAGACAGTAGCAAAAGATGTTGTTAAGTCTGAGGTTTATTCTCAGACATACAGTTCTTAAATACATAATTGTGGTGGTCTGTGCACCAGAACAGCCTACTACATGATTACTACCTATTGTTCTACATATAGAAGTGCTATTGTTCTTGAAATAGAGATAACCTAACCATCTTAGGGCAGTCCTTTGTTCTATTCAAGGATAGATGATAATCTATGGATAAAGATCAGTATTATGTGCAAACATTGAGGACCTTGTATCTCCATGGGATCTTATCGCCTCTGGATCTATTTATGGCAGAAAGAAGCGCATTGAGTAGAGCTTCATGATGGTTGTTGAAGCAAACGATTACGTTAAGCAGTTCCTGAGATATCGGTGATTTAGTGTCTGGTGACTTGGTGATCACTGACTGATCTGCTGATAACTCAGTAAATACTGATTACTTTGAGATGTTTTTGGTACCTTTTGAAAGGTCTTCTTAAGGGCTTTTGGTGGCCATTTAGATCGTCAAAATCGGTCAAGTATTCCTGGAGTTATGGTCCAAATGAAGTTTGTGACACTTTCTTTGCCAGCAATTTTTGGCCATATGGCTCTACTTTCTACATACATAGCATATTCTATCTCTTCCTCTTTCTCTATCAATATCCATTGTATTGGGGTCTCTTTTTAGCCCCTGTTCTCCCTGTTTGTTCTGTGTTTCTCCTTTAAAGTTCTAACCTCTTGCTTTCTATATGATCTGTTCTTCTCTTCTTCTATATGACCTCCTACCAAATTCTTCTCTCTGCTATGCATTTCCTAATGAATGCACTGCATTTTTTCCTAATATTCTTTTTTCTGCCCTATTCTGCCTCTGATTTCTATCCAATCTCATTACTTTTTCCTGCTACTTCTCTATTGTATAGGGAGGGCTTTCTGCCTCTGCTAACTTTCTCCTGATCCTCTCACTTAACCCTCCTTTGAACTCTTCTATGAGAGGTCACCTCTCATATCCACTTTCTCTTGCAATCTTTTTAAACTCTTGAACATACTTATCTTATGTCCTTCCTTTTTGTTCTATTGTTCTCAACTGCTCTACTTTTTTTTCTTTCTCCACTGTCTTTCCAAACTTGTTTCTTATTTTACTAAACAATTCTTCTACTGTCTCCATCTCTAATTTCCCTTTTGATAATTCATCCAATAGATTGTCCTTCTAAGCTTTTGCTACTCCTCCTTGTATATAAGACAGTACCTAGGCCATTTTTGTCGACTCTGATTCTCCTGTCATTTTCATTCTCAGTTACGGATGGGCCATATTGACAAATGCACTTACTTTCTCTATTCTTCTACTAAACAGAAGAGGTTTTGCTACTTCTACTTTTGCTCCTCTATTCTGTTATAATAGGATAGCCACCTGCTGCTGTAGACCAGCAATCAAGATAAAAAGTTGCTTCTCCTGAGTGAGAGAAGTAGATGTAGGAGCAGCAGATTGCTCCACAGATTGTTGTTGTTGTTGTTGAGACATGTATAGTAATGGTAGTGATGGTAGTGGTGATAGCAATAATGATGTTTTATCATATGAGAAAAAGCAGTCTTCTTCATCTGAACTTATGACTAGTTATTGACTAAAAGGGTGAAATGATATTATCTCTAAGAAGAGAATCTCTAAGCTAGGTAGGCTTTTAAGAGATTACTGCCATTCCTCTGTGTAGACTGATCACAATGGACCAGTAGTATAGAGCTAATAGCAAAAGACTAAATACAAGCCCACTCAATATATAGATCAGGTTTTAGGCAGGGACATGAGTTTTGTCCAGGCCATCTACCTACTGTCCCTAACTGATAGTGAAGTCCCCTTTACAGCTAGAGCCCACTTTCCAAAAAGCTTTCAAGTACTGTGTTTATTAGTGAGAATAATGGAAGAGTAAGCAAAAAGTGAGATGTTGGGGCTGCAAGGTGCAAGGTTAACAATGGGTATTGAGTTCTTGTATTAGCATAGAGTCATGAAGACTTAGAGCTTAACCAAGGTAGTTATTTAGAAAAAACTCAATAAAGTTCTCTGTTAGATTGTATAACTACTTATACAAATTTATACATCCATCTCCTATAATCATATGACCCTTACTAATAACTACATATATCTTACATAATCTTTCCCACACTATTTATTTCCCTCTTGTGTTATACTCCTGGATATTATTTACTAGGTTGAGGAATGTATGAGAAATAGTTTCCTTTCTTTCAACTGTTTCATAACAGCATACCACTTGCAGTTGAAGTAATGTTTCCAAAGGGGGCATTTGTTGTTGTCAGCCATGTATTTGCCTTTACAGTTAATGCACTTGAAGGTGTGTGGGCATAGTTCTCCTGGCCTAGTTTCTGATCTAGGGGGATTAGTTTTAAGATTAGCTTTATAATACTATACTATCTCCCTATAATGCTTGAGTTTGTGAGAGCCACTATACTTTTGACATTTTGACCCATGAGCTCTGCATAAGAAGGTTGAGTATTCCCACTTCCAGCAGTTGTGACATTGTAGGACACTAGGGTTTATACTGGTACCTCTGATGGTGGCTATATAGTGACTGAAGTTGAATGAATGATTAATGAGTAGCTTGGCCTTTGTTCTGTTCTGAGAATCCTAGATGTCAAGCCACACAATGGCTATGTTTGACTTAAGAGAGGCTTTGATGACTCTTGGTTTTGATGCCAATGAGATTGATTTGAAAAGACCAGTATGACTGATGAAATTGGTGATGTTGTTGCTAGTAAGGTTGTTACTAGAAGGTTAGATATAAGGAATGCTTATGATTTTGAAATAAGACTTAGACTGGGGAAGGCGAGGGGTTAAGACTTCATTGTTGTTGATCTCTTTGATCAATTTGAAGTATCACTCTATTATGGTAAGGTTACTAGTAGTAGAAACATTGTTAGTTGTAATAGAGATACCTCTAGCACAGGGTTGGATAAACTCAGTATATAAAGTTGACTTGATGTTTTTTAAAAGATTGTTGATATAGTGGATATAAGAGCCAGTATCTTCCATGATGTTCTCAGTGTGCTTGTCGAGGATAGGGACAATGGTCTGTTTTCTAGAGGGACCTCTGGTTGTAATCTGTATTTTTCTTTCTTTGTTGACCAGTTTAGAAAATGACATATTGTGGATTTTAATAATTTTTTTATCTGGTAGGACAGAAAATGCTTTCTTTAGCTTTAGAATATTTTCCACTGAAGCTATGACCTGTGCAAATGATTTAGATGGCAGGGGTTTGATAATACCTTTGGTAGTTTGTTCAGTCTGACAGTTTTTTAATTTCTTAAGTTGGTCTTTGGTGAGACAAGAAGGGATAAGAGAAGAGACCTTCTTAATGGAAGTACTATTAGGATTGGTTGAGTACAGTTGAGGGGCTTTGTTCTTAATAAGCTGCAATGTGACTTTGTCACAAAACAAGATTGCTTCTAATATGTCCAACTGGTCCCAGCCTGATTCAAAAATGGTAGAGATGAATGACCAAGTGGACTCTCTGAATTGGTTGAATTAGAGGATGTTGTTTCTATTATGATCTCTAAGGTTTCTTTGCTTAAAGAAGGAGGCCATATATTGAAGAAAGCAGACTATGTTGCATACATCACTTTGGAGGAACTTGTTGGTTCCAAAAAGAAAGATGGTTGCAAAACTGCCATCCTAGAGGTTTGGATCAGCTAGAATATTAGTGCTATATGGGATGACAACAAGAGGAGATGGTTCCATAGAGACATTATATTCTAGAGTTGGCAAAGGGTTAAGCTGATGAGCAGTCCATCTGCAGACGCAGTAGAAAGCACTCTAGGCTTATCTTAGGGGCTAGCTACCATTCTCACTGTGCACACTCTAACCAGGGTTAAAGAAAACACTGTATTTCATAGAGTCATATACATGCTTATATACCTACTGAGTTTTCTATTCTTATAGTCATAGTAGTATAATTTGTGATAACATCTTATGATGTCACACTGCAACTCGAGTACCTGTCCAGTTCTATGAGTTACTTGTAATATTCTCACAAGTTCAATATAAGCACCACCTTGTTGTTAGCATGTGTGGGTTGAGATGCTAGGGGGACAAAGTTAAAGGTTGGGTTGCTCTGGACCAGGAATGGGAGGGGGTTGTTAACCTTGATGTCCATGTTGTTTTGCTCAGTGATTTGCTCTGCATAGTCCATTTTGGATAGGAGGAAGGAGTCCATGGGGAGGAAGAGATGCTGCATGGACCTCCTGTGCTTACTTGGGACAAAGACTATCCATACTGTATGTTGACAGTGGTGTCAGCAGGTCTCTCAGTGGTGCTTTCAAGGTTGACGGGGTGCATGACAATATCTGTGTTCATAGAGTATGGGTTCACTACACTACACTCGGGTGTTACTATCAGTCATGGAGGTAAGTGTTTTTGTACAAATACAGAATTGTCTCTCTCTCTCCTCTGTGTGATAACTGAATTCTGAGAATAATGTAACTATTTCTTCCATTTTAAGTTTAGCTTGTCCTGACATAATCACACGGACCCGTGGGCCTAGTGGATCCCTGACAAGTCTCGATAAAATTATTCGGATCAAACGCTGATTATATAATT
>Ga0153939_1000248_pt1 | contig 19372 bp, 15 predicted proteins | sample TSNJ023MetaG_FD_104734 | JGI IMG/M metagenome (GOLD analysis project Ga0153939, IMG submission 104734) | Attine ant fungus gardens microbial communities from New Jersey, USA - TSNJ023 MetaG | ecosystem: Host-associated > Fungi > Mycelium > Unclassified | place: USA: New Jersey, Brendan T. Byrne... | reverse complement strand
TCATATTTATTCCGATGACCCGAACTGTATTAGAGTGATCTGAAAAAGGACTTGAAACGATAACAAGAAGACATCGGTTTCAAGTCCTTTTTGCAGCATTTAATCACGAAATGAGACAAGTTTGCAAGCTGGTGGAAAAATGTGGAGAAGCTTAGAAGTAAAGGAGTGGAATACTATAGCCAAGGTCTAGCCGCAACATAATACTACGTTTTGTTACGAATTACAATTGGTAAGCCGTATGCCTTAAGAGGGCACGTGCGGTTTGATAAGGGGGTAGCCTGGAAACAGGTTACCCCCTTTATAATGTGATAAGTTACACCAATACTTTATTGTATCGAAATTTGCTAAACAATCAAGTAGGAGACGGAGGCTAACCGCCGCCGAGGTGATTATACCAACAATAAGCAAAGCTCACATCTGTAGCTTAGATTGCCCCAAGTGCTTTATTGACCTGTATTTGCTTCTGGTGCATCAGGGGAAAGTTCTTCACAAGATAGTCGATGAAATCTGCATATTCATATTCCAGCTTACGCTCAGAGTCCCAGCAGAGAGAGGTCGTGATGGAAGTGTTCCTTTCCTCAAGCCGGATAAAAACATACCCGTCTCCAAAAAGATCTTCAAATACCGTATCTTTACAGAATGCCAGAAATCCCGCCCCATACCGGTTAGCTTCGATTTCCTTATAATATTGATTGTAATCACATTCCCGGATGTAATTTGGCTGAAACCCGTTTTTGGAGCAGAGCCAATCGGTAGACTCGCGCATGGAATACATCGGTCGGAACGCGGTGAAACCGTAGCCGCCGAGTTCCTTGAAGGATACAGTTTCACGGCAGGCGAGGGGGTGTTCCACGGAAGCGACCAGACCGATATCCTCTTCAATCAGTTTCAGGGATGTCATACCGATATCTATGATTTGGGCGGTCGTGATCGCAAAATCGATCTGTCCGGTTTTAAGCATCTTCATCAGAAGCTCCTCGTCGGCATAAACCTTTTTGATTTTCTTACCGTTTACAACGTTCAAAAAATCCGCAACGTAAAGAGTTGAGAGAAGAGCAATGCTTCCTGTAACTCCGAGAAGTATGGATTTGGATTCAATTTTGTTCAAATCCGAGGCCCGCTGGATCAGAACATCATAATCCTGCTTCAGTCTGCGGAAATGCTCTTCCAGCACCATTCCATGGGACGAAAGGGTCAACTGATTGTGATCTCTGTAAAACAGTTTGAGTCCCAGCTCCTCTTCCAGCCGGTTGATTGACAGGCTGAGCGCGGGCTGCGAGAGGAAAAGCTCCTTGGAGGCTTTGCTCATATTCATATATTTAAGGATGACAAGAAATTGGTGAATCTGATTGATATTCATGGGCGCCTCCATACCGAACCGGTATCCAATAGGTATATACCATCTATTAATAAAAGTTATACCCTGATAAGAATGCTAAAATAGACAATTTCCTAAAATCATTTTATTATTTAAGTGGGCAATTGTCAAGCATCGTGTGGCGGGGATTAACTTTTATTAAAATGTATAAACTTATTATACGAGGGGAAAGCATATGATCGGTACCGTGGAAGAGAGATTATCAGAATTGCGAGCGGAATATCCGGAATATGTTCCACATACATTGTGGACCAGGTTCAGGGAGAATGCGAGACGTTACGGGGAGAGAACCTTTTTGATTTATCAGGACAGGCCGTATTCTTATGAGGAGATTCTTGGACAGACGGAAAAAACGGCCCAGAGCCTGTATGCATTAGGTGTACGGGCTGGCAATCACGTTGCCGTCATTATGCGAAACTGCCCGGAATACATCGCCCTGATCTTCGCAATAGCCAAGGTCGGCGCGACAAAGGTTTCTGTTAATGTGAAGATTTCGTCAAATGAGATGGCATATATGCTGAAAAAGGCAGAGGTCAGATATGTTATTTCGGCACTGCCCTTAAAGGAGGAGCTGTTGAGTGCGGTTTCCTGCGTAAATACATGGATCACACCGGACAACTGGGAGGCGTTTCAGAGGATGGGGGAGAATGTTTCCGCACAGTTTGTCAATGCATACTGTAAGCAGCATCAGAACCCAGCTGCAAAAGCAGATATCATGTTCACCTCCGGGAGCTCCTCTTTTCCTAAGGGTGTCATTCTGACACATGACATGATCCTGCGGTCCTCCTTCGGGACGGTCTGGTCGAGACGGATGGAGTTCGGCAGAAAGGTGTATGTACCGATTCCTCTTTACCACGTGTTTGCTTATCTGGAAGGGCTGATCCCGATGGTTTACGTGGGAGGGACCATCGTACTCTCCAAAGACCATTACAATCCGTTCAACGCGGCAGCGTTGATGAAGAAACACCGGGTGAACGATATCGTCTGTGTTTCCTATATTATGATGGATATTCTTTTAAAAGTGAACCCCCAGCCGGAGGATTTTGAGGAAATGCATGCCGCTTACTGGGCCTCTTCCTGTCCAAAATGGGTATGGAAAGCCGGCCGTAAGGGCTTTGGCATAATGGATGTCACCACTGGCTACGGCATGACGGAATGCGGTTCGACAACGACTGTCACAAGACCGGAGGCCCCGGAGGACTTTGTAGAATGGAATAACGGGCGGCTCAAGGAAGCGGGACCCATGGGAGATCCGGAAAATGGAGGAAGGCTGCAACAGGTGAGAATCGTTGATCCGGAAACCAGGGCGGATTCCGGCCTGGGCAAAGCAGGAGAGATCTGGTGCAAGGGACTTACCGTAACGCCGGGCTATTATCTGAGCCCGGAGGAAAATCAGAAGGCGTTCACAGAAGACGGTTGGTTTTTAACAGGAGATCTGGCGATCGTCGATGCGGATGGGAATCTGACATTTGCGGGAAGGATCGGAGACGCCTATAAGATTAATGGTGAGATGGTATCGCCGGCTCAGATCGATCATATTCTGGGAGGCTGTCCGGAGATCAGCTCGGTAGAGGTTGTGGGAATCAAAGACAACAAATGTGGAGAATGTGGTGCCGCCTTTATCGATGCCGGTGTGTTGTCAGAAGATAAAGAAAGAAATATCATTCGTTTCTGCCGGGAAAATCTTGCGTCCTTTGAGATTCCCAAGTATCTGATCTTTAGCCGGAAAGATTACTGGCCGAGGACCGGCAGCGGCAAAATCATAAAAAAGAGTCTGTGCTCAATAGCCCAGCGGCTGTGTGACGGCAATCAGGATGCTGCAGGTGATTTTATTGTTAAAAAAACAGTTTGAGAAAAATGAAAGGGAGGAATGATTATGGGTGAATTAAACTACCAAAAGCAAACGGAACTCAGAGAGAGAAAAGAACTCTGGAAAAGGGGAGGCGGCGACAGTAAAATCGCGAGACAGCATTCCCGTGGGAAGCTGACAGCAAGGGAACGTCTGGATTTGCTATTTGATGAAGGGACCTTTGTGGAATACGGACTCTTTGCCAAGCCGGCATCCAGCCTGCACGGGCTGGACAAGGTGCATGCCCCGGGCGACGGCGTGGTTACGGGCTACGGAAAGATTAACGGAAGGCTGACTTGGGCGGTGGCGCAGGACTTTACCGTGCTTGGCGGCACCATGGGACAGAGCCATTCCGAAAAAATCAACCGGGCCAGCGAGGAAGCGGCCAGGAACGGATGTCCCTGCGTTTACCTCTGGGACGGGGGCGGCGGAAGAATTCAGGAAGCGCACTTTACAGATGTCATCAAGTGTACCATGCTGGCTTCCAAGAATTCAGGATTTATTCCAACGGTATCGGTGATTATGGGCGCCTGTGCAGGTGGCAGTGCATACGCGCCGATTCTGAACGATTTTCTGATTACCGTGGATAAGAACAGCAAATTTTATCTGTGCGGCCCGGCCACGATCAAGGCGGTGACCGGAGAAGAGGTGGATGAGGAAGCGCTTGCGGGCGCGTGGACAGAGAATCATATTTCTGGAAATGCGCATCAGTGGGCGGCCAATGATGAAGAAGCCATCTGGCATGTCAGAAAATATCTCAGCTATATGCCGCAGAATTGTACGGAAAAGGTGCCTGTCGTGCCATATGATGATGATCCGGACAGATTGGTTCCGGCGCTGGATGAGATTATTCCGGATTCCTCCTCCACCCCCTATGAGTGCAAAAAGGTGATTGAGCTGATTGCCGATAAGGACAGCATCTATGAATATCAGCCTTATTGGGCGGAGAACATAGTCTGCTGCTTCGCACGGATCATGGGTGAGACAGTGGGAATCATCGCCAACCAGCCCAAGAACATGGCAGGCTGCTTTGACATCAATGCTTCCGATAAGTTCGCCCGGTTCGTGGATATTCTTGACTGCTACAACATTCCAATGATCACTTTGACGGACACTCCAGGTTATCTGCCGGGCAAGGCGCAGGAGCATAACGGAATCATCCGCCATGGGGCAAAGGCGCTGGAGGCGGCATATCGTGCGACCGTTCCGAAAATTCAGGTGGTACTTCGCAAACAGGTCGGCGGTGCCGGGCTTCCCATGGGATTTAATACCTTTGCGCTGGATTATAACCTTTACTGGCCAACCTTTGATTATGGCATCATGAACCCGCGATCTGCCTGTGAGGTGATTATGGCAAGCCGGATCAAGGCGGATCCGGAACACAAAGAGGAGATCCTGAAGGAAGCGGTTGAGGAATTTATCAACGCCAGGACGCCTTATGAAATGTGCGCACATCTGTGGGCGGATGACATCATTGAACCGAATGAGACAAGAAAGCTTTTGATTCGTGCCCTGGAGATGCTGCGGAATAAGAACCCGGAGATGATTCCGGTTCCCAACCGGAAAAAGAAGCATCACATATCGCCGAGATAACAAATGGATTACAGAAAAGAGAGGAGAAGTGAATATGGCTGTCAGACCATTGGAAGGACATCGAGTATTTGATTTTACCGGAGCAAAGGCGGGCCCCTACTGCGGCATGATCCTGGCCGACTTTGGTGCAGAGGTAATACATATTGAAGCGCCGGGAAAGATAGATCCTGTCAGGATCATGAAACCGGCATTAAAGGGAACGTCCACGGAATATTTTTCTTTAAACAGGGGCAAGAAAAACCTGCAGTTGGATATGAAGGATCCGGTGGGGAGGGAAATTGCATACAAACTGATCAGGGAATGTGACATTTTCCTGGAAAACGGCAAACCTGGCTCCGCTGCAAAGCTTGGAATAGGATATGAGGATGTGAAAAAGCTGCGCCCGGATGTGGTCTATGCGTCCATCTCCGGCTTTGGCCAGACAGGGCCTTATAGGGAACGGGCGGCATACGATACGGTAATACAGGCGATGAGCGGCTTTATGAGTATCACAGGTCCGGAGGGCGGCGAACCCACCAAGGGAGGCTCGTCCATGTCGGATATCATCGCGGGGATGACCTGTGCGCTGGGCATTGCTATGGGAGTCATCCGCAGAGATAAGAGCGGAGAGGGTACGTATCTTGACTGCTCCATGCTGCAGTCCTTTATGCAGATGTGTGATGTGGCCATTGATGCATACCTGGTTACCGGAGCGGTGCGAGGGCCTATCGGCAACAAACACCCGGCCAACGCCATTGCGGAACCCATCAAGTGCAAGGACGGCTCGTTTATTCTGCAGATGTTCGGCGAAGAGCAGCATAAGAGATTCTTTAAAGTGTTCGGTATGCCTGACTGGACGGAGGATCCGCGGTTTTGCTCCGGTCCACAAAGAGTGGCGAACAGAGATGTTCTTGTTCACGAGATCGTGGAGCCGGTGCTGGCGGACTATACATTAAAGGAAGTTGCCCAGATTCTTTCAGAGAATAAGCTTCCTTTCGGCGAGATCTATACAATTGATAAAGTGGTGGCGGATCCACAGGTTCATGAGAGGGAATGCTTTGTGAATGTGACGGATTCTTTAAACGGTACATTTCGGTCCCTGGGCTCACCATTCAAATTCAACAATTTTGAAATGCCGAAGAATACGTTTTGCGATCAGTCCGGGGAACATAATATGGATGTGTTGACGTGTATCCTTGGGATGAGTGAGAGCGAGGCGAAGGATGCACTGCAGAGGATGCATCTGCTTTGATGATAATATAGGTCCCGAGGACTGAGCAGCTTTGTGCTGCGAGGCCTTCGGGACTTTTGCATCTGTATGCGGTTGAAGTGATTGATATGGTGAATAATGTTTAGTTATGGCCCTATAAAATTTAGAAATTGGTTTTTTATTACTAATAAGAGTAGAATAAATAAAAGAAAGTGTTTGAAATTTCTCAAAAAAAGATGAAAGGAGATATTGTAATTGGATACTATTTACAAAATTGTGCAGTTCGCAAGAAACACCCGGTATGAGGACATACCTCAAGAAGCTATTGCAACTGCGAAGATGTTGTTAGTTGATATCATTGCTACCAGTGTGGCCGGAACGACTGCGGATGCCTCGGATGATGTGGCGAAGCTGATGTTTGACTGGGGCGGTAAAGAGGAAAGCACAGTTCTGGTTTACGATAAGAAGATTCCGGCGCATCATGCGGCATTTGTAAACAGTCTGTTATCACATGCCAGGGATTATGATGAGGTTCAGGCGGATGCGATTGTACATACGGGTGTGTCTGTAATACCTACGGTTCTGGCTGTGGCGGAGGCCATGGGTAAGGTGGATGGAAAGAAAGTTCTGTCGGCGATCGTTTTAGCCGATGAACTGTTTATCCGGATGGGGTTGTCCATTAAAGCTTCTATCATGGAATCTGGCTGGATTTATTCTCCACTGGTGGGTCATTTTGCTTCTGCACTGTGTGCCAGCCTTCTGATGGGGCTTGATGAAGAGCAGACGATCAATGCGCTCGGCATCGTATACAGCCAGGCGGCCGGTAATCAGCAGCCGTCTACCGATACTGCCTTGACAAAACGGATGCAGCCGGCCTTTGCCGCACGTTCCGGCGTATTTTCCGCGTATCTGGCTCGGGCCGGCGTGACAGGCGCAAAGAATATCTTTGACGGAGACTACAGTTTCTATCGGGTTTATCTGCAGAATTACTGTGATAAGAGCATTCTGACCGAGGATCTGGGTAAGAAATACTGGATTCCAACGCTGTCCTTTAAACCATATCCGGTTTGCGGGCTGGCAATGGGCGGAGCCAGCACGATTGAAAAGATCATGAAGGAACAGGGGATTAAATGGCAGGATATTACCAGAATTGAACTGGGGGTGACGAAGCAGGCCAAGGCTATCGTGGTAGTTCCGGAGGAAACCAAGTTTCATCCTCAGACAGTGGTAGACGCGCAGTTCAGTCTGCCGTTTGCTGTGGCAACGATGGCTGTGAAAGGTCAACTGATGTTGAGTAATGTGACGATGGAAGGAATCCAGGATCCGGATGTACGCGAGGTGATGGGAAAAATCAGCGTTTACATTGATGATGAGCTGGAAGCGAAATATTCTCGCGGAGTGCCGCCGGCCCGTGTAACGGTTCACACGAAAAAGGGATCCTTTACGGATTGCATTCTCACGAAAGGGCATCCGACCAACCCGTTCACAAAGGAAGATATGAGAAAGAAATTTATGGACGCCATGGATTTCGGCATCTATCCTATGCAGGAAGGCGCAGGCGATGAGATCCTGGATATGATTGATCATCTGGAGGAACTGGAAGATTTTAGCGAGCTCATTAGAAAGGTAAATAATTCCTTTGTTCGATAGCTCAAGCATGTTATAGGAAGGAGATTAAGTGATGAGTATGCAGTCAATTCATGATTTACATGATGCGCTTTTTGGTATGGACAGCCGTTTTCAGACGGGGGAAAAGCTGAAAGAATATGGGGCCATGCGTGTACTTCTGCTTCATGACGAAGCGATGAAGCCCCTGGGACACGCGGACGAGCTTGAGGAAATCATTCGGAAAGCGGGAATTGAGGTTTGCATGTATCAGATGGCTCCCGGCGAGCCAGATTCTGATAATGTCCAGCTGGTTGTGGAGTTTGCGCTGAAGCATAAAATTGACGGGATCGTAGGTTTGGGCGGTGGAGCCTGCATGGATACAGCAAAGCTGGTCGGCAAAACAATCGCAAATGGTGGACGGGTCGTTGACTATCTGGGCGGCTACACAGCAATCGGTTCTGGCAGTAAGCGGTTTAATCCGATTGTATTGTTGTCGACAACCTCCGGTACGGGTTCAGAGGTCAGCTATGGCCTGATGACGAAAAACGTGGAGACAGGGAAAAAAATCTTCGCAGTTCACCCGGGAACCCTTGCTATTCTGGACCCATATTACACGATAAAACTGCCTAAGTCTGTGACCGCGTTTACCGGAATCGATGCGTTCTGCCATTCGGCGGAGTGCCTTTGCAACAGCGTGGCGATGCCTAACTGGATGGCGGATATCATGAGTATCAAGTCCATAGAGCTGGTTATGAAGTACCTGCCGATTGCATACGATGACGGCGAGAATCTGGAGGCGCGCAGTGCTATGAGCTATGCGGCCATGCTGGGAGGTTACGCGATTACTCTGCGGAAGACAACGTTTGGACATGCGATTGCCAATCAGCTTTCCGACAAATATCATTTTCCCCATGGTATCGGAGTTAGCTGCGGTATCGCGGCAGTGGCCAGATACAATGTGACTGGTGATCCAGCCTCCACTAAATTGTGGGCTCCCGCGATGGGTATTGCCTGCCCGGAGAATGCGGATCTGGAACAGGTCGGCCGGCAGGTAGTAGAAAAGCTGGATGCCATGCAAAAGCACATTGGGCTGAAGAATATGAAAGAGCTTGGAGTGGAAGAGAGCTTTCTTGATGTGATCGTCGACAACGTTGCCGCAGATAAAAAGTGGGCAATCGTACCGAATCCGCCGAAATTTGAACTGGTTCGGGAAGTATTAAAGAAATCCTATGATTATTGATTGGAAGACATTTGGTTTGCAGAAAGGAGAAGTGTGAGATTATGTACAAACAGTATATCAATGGCCAACTTGTAGAAGGAAAAGGTCAGGAGGTAGAGATCACGAATCCCGCTACGGGAAAAGTGATTGCGACCTATAAGGCAGCAACGGTGGAGCAGGCGCAGGAAGCCCTTGAGGCGGCGCAGAAGGCATTCCAGACCTGGTCGAAGACCAGTCTCAATGAGCGGACGAAATGGGTGATGAAGCTGCATGCGGCGATGATGGAGCATAAGGAAGAGCTGATTGATCTGGTCGCCATCGAAAGCGGTCGATCCTACAGCAGCAATATTGCGGACTTCAATCGCAGTGAGGAATATTTCAATTTTTACTGTGAGGAAGTGCGCCGCGTTTACGATGTGGGCGTGACAGAGGGCGGAACCACGAATCGGGACAGCTTCCATGTCATCGTGAAGCGTCCGGTCGGCGTTGTGGTCGGCCATCTGGCCTGGAATGTCCCGCTGATCAACTTTGGCGCCAAGGCGGCGCCGGCCCTGGCCTCGGGCTGTACGGCCGTTTTAAAACCAAGTACGAGTACCCCTCTGACGGCGATGCGCCTTGGCGAGCTGGCTGCGGAGATCGGGTTCCCGGCAGGAATCCTGAATGTGATCAGCGGCCCGTCCTCTGTGATCGGAAAGTACCTGAATGAAAGCACCATCCCGGCCCTGGTTACCTGTATCGGTTCTACGGCGACTGGCCGGCAGCTTGTGGCACAGTCCTCCACCTCGATTAAGCACCTGTCATTGGAGCTGGGCGGAAACGCACCTGCAATCATCTTCCCGGATGCAGATCTGGACAGCGCAGCGGAGTTCATTGCCACCAGGAAGGTTGCGAATACCGGCCAGGGGTGCGGTACGATCAACCGTATCTTTGTACATAAGGATGTGCATGATGCGTTTGTGGAGAAGCTGATTGCCCGCGTATCACAGATGAAGTGCGGCTGGGATAAGAAGAATCCGGCCTACGTTGGTTCCCTGATTGATAAGAAAGAGCGTCAAAGGCTGCTGGATCTGATTGATGACAGCGTGAAGCGTGGGGCGAAGCTGGTATACGGCGGAACAGTTCCGGATTATCTTCCGGAGGAGTTACAGGACGGCGCGTTTTTGATTCCGGGTATTTTGGATGGAGTTACCGATGACATGCCGGTTGCCTATGACGAGATTTTTGGGCCAATTTATGGAGTGCTGACTTTCGAAGAGCTGGATGATGTGATTGAGCGGGCTAACAGCACACCGTACGGCCTGACATCTTATCTGTATACGAAAGATGCCCATGTGATGATGCGCTGTGCGGAGGATCTGGATATTGGCAAGGTGCTGATCAATAATGTTTCCACAGCGGATCCGAACCTGCCGCATGCGGGGCATAAGCAGAGCGGCGTTGGCTGTGTATTCAGCAAGTGGGCGTTGGATGACTATTATACGATTAAACTGGTGGCCGCGAAATTATAAGCTTGTCAGCCTGGATGCAGTGGACTGATTTGCAATCGTTTTGGAGGAGCAGAGGTATGAACTATCAAATAAAACCTGTTTTTTTAGGTGAAACTACAGTCGATCGCTCTCTCTATGAATATCGCTATCCGGTTGGAGAGAGTTTACGGATTGCATTTGGGTGTTTTGCGGTTTGGGCCGGGGACAAGATTATTTTAGTTGATTCCGGCATTCCTGTGCAGGACGAGATTCGGCGTTTGGAGTTGACCTTTGGCTATATGGATGATCCACCATCGTTGGGAAAGCAGCTAAAGGAGATGGGCATCAACCCGGAAGCGGTAGAAACCATCATTTTAACGCATCTTCACTGGGATCATTGCTGGAATCTGGAGCTTTTTCCCAATGCACGGATATACGTCCAGCGCAGTGAGCTGCGCCATGCGATTGCCCCCAATCCGCATGAGTATGCTGCTTATACACTGCGTAAGGACACAAACTGTCCCGGTTGGTTCAGAGCGCTGGATCAGTTGGAGCTTTTGGAGGGTGATATGCAAATCGCGCCGGGCATCCGGGCAATCACCACGCCAGGGCATACGCCGGGAAGCCAGTCGGTTCTGGTCGATACGGCCGCGGGGCTGTATGCTATTGTTTCCGATTTTGCGCTGACAAAGCGATGCTATGACGAGTGTGTGATGACGGGGATCTTCACTTCTGCAGATGACTGGTATGCCAGTTATCGGAAACTGAGGGTGTATGATCCGATTGTGTTAAGTACACATGAATTGAGTACCTATGACCAGGCTGTTTATGGCTAGCCGCATGGCTGGCTCATGTGCTGGCCACGTGGCTGGCTGAAAGGGGAAATATTATATGAATCTAAGTGTGATTGGAGTTATTTTAGGCCTTGTGCTGCTGTTTGTCCTGTGTATGAAGGGCATTAACGTCTACGTGGTATCCATCTCCGCCGGTTTGCTTGTCGCTGTTTTTAGTGCGCTTTCCGGCAGTGAGTTGGGTGTATATGACGCCATGATGACCCATTATGGCGGTGGTTTCGGCGGTTTTCTTGGCAGATATTTTTTTCTGTTCTTGTTCGGCTCGATATTTGGCAAGCTGATGGATATTACCGGGGCGGCATACAGCATTGCAACGGCCATTGTCAAATTGTTTGGTAAGAGTAAGGCTGTGATTGCTTTGATTATCGCGGTCGGCTGTCTGGCTTATGGCGGCCTCAATGGCTTTGTAGCAATTTTTGCTTCTCTGCCGGTTATGACCAAAGTGTTTAAGGAGTCCAACCTCCCGCGTCGCTTTATGCCTGCCCTGTACCTGTTTGGGGCCGGTACCTTCGCCAATGCGGGCCCTGGCTCCCCCCAGATGCTCAACATCATCTGTACCCAGGCTGTGGGCCTGGAGCCATCTGGCGGCCTGGTCGCCGGTATCGTGGGAAGCGGCGTTGTTTTTGTGGTCGGCACTGTCTGGCTGATGCGAATCATTAAAAAAGCCGTTGCCGCCGGTGAGCAGTTTGATGTTCGCAGTACCGATGTGGAGTGGGATGATTCCCGTAAGATTCCCATGTGGCTTCAGGCGGTTCTGCCGCTGGTCGTCGTTATTCTGGGCATTAACTTAAAGATTAACGGTGTCGCCCTGTTCAAGGTTGAGGTCGGACTGGTCATCGGATGTATCTCAGTTGTGATTTGTTGTTTCAGCTGTGTGGAGTGGAAGAAGCTTTTGGGACATATTGGTGACGGATGTTCTAATGCAATTATGATGGTGGGCAGCGTGGCTGCCATGACCGGTTTCGGTACTCTGGTTACCAATTCCCCCGCCTATCAGGTTATCATTGATTTTGCCACTGGCCTGCCGTTCTCTCCGTTGATCACTCTGGCCATCGCAATGAATATTATGTGCGCCATCACTGCAACAGCTTCCGGCGCCTGCGGTATCATCGCGCCCGCCCTTGGCCCGTTGTTTGTAAATATGGGTCTGAATCCCAACGCAGTGGCCCGTGTCATGGCGATTTCCGCTACTGGTTTCGACTCTGTGCCTCATAACGGTACCATTTCTGCTATCATCAACAACATTTGTTATGAAACCTACGAGAGCGCTTATCCCACAATCTTTAAGCTGTGCGTGATTACCCCGCTGATCGGAACGGTTTTCGCAATTATCACCAGCGTGATTATCTATTAAGCCACAGGGCCTGCGTTTAATGGGAAAGCAGTGGCGCCTGGGCGTGACGGAGAAACACAACAAAGAAAGGAATGATAATGGGAATGAGACTGAAAGATAAGGTTGTAATTATAACAGGAGGAGCCAGCGAAACGGGCCGCGCTATTGCGACAGGCTTCGCTGGAGAGGGTGCCAGAATTGTAGTGGCCGATATAAACATAGCCGGTGCGCAGGAGACAGCGGCCGCTGCCACGAAAGCCGGGCAGAAGGCATTGGCAGTTGATGTGGATGTCTCTGTACAGGCTCAGGTCGAGTCCATGGTGGAGGCCGCGGTGGCTGCCTTTGGCCGGGTGGATGTCCTGGTGCATGCTGCCAGCGTATTTTTGTCTGTTCCAATGCTGGAATGTACCCTGGAGCAATGGAATCGCGTCCAGGATGTGAACATCCGGGGCACCATGCTTTGTACACAGGCTGTCTGCCGGGTAATGAAGGAACAAAATTACGGGAAGATTGTCCTGGTATCTTCCACTGCCGGCTTTCGCGGCCGTGTAGGGCAGCAGGCTTACTGCGCCAGCAGAGGCGCATTGCTGGCCTTTACCAAGTCGGTAGGCCTGCAGATGGGCCGCTACGGCATCACGATCAACACCCTTGCCGCCGGATATCTGGACACCGACTCGTGTGAGTCGCTAAAAGACGAGCCAGAGCTTAGGAAGGAGCGCATTGCGAACAATCCTATGCGCCGCCTGGGTGAGCCCGAGGACATGGTCGGTCCGGCCCTGTTCCTGGCCAGTGACGATTCAAAGTATGTCACGGGCACAACACTGGCCGTGGACGGCGGTATTGCTGCTTTCGTATCTGGTGTTGATTTCTAAAAATGAGGAGGGAAAGGATGAGATTAGACAATCGAGTTGCAATTGTGACAGGTGCCGGTACGGGTATTGGCAGGGAAATTTGCTATAGCTACGCCAAAGAAGGCGCAGATGTTGCTGTTGTGTACAGTTCCAGCAGAGCCGGAGCGGAGGAGACGGTGGCAGGTGTCGAGGCTATGGGGCGCAGGGCGCTCTTGATTCAGGCCAATATAGCTGACCCTGTCCAGATTAAAAATATGGTGGATGTTACCTATAAGGAATTTGGCCGCATTGATATTTTAGTGAATAATGCTGCCGCCAGAAACAATGCCGGACTGTTGGACTATTCCGTAGAGTATTGGGATGAGTGCATTAATACCAACCTGCGCGGCTGCTTTTTGGCAATGCAGGCGGTTGCTCCTATCATGATGAAACAGAAGTATGGCAAGATTATTAATGTAGCTTCCGTTATGGGCTATCGCCCCGCCATGGAGGGCCGCGCGGCATATGCCTCCTCCAAGACTGCCATGATGGCGTTGACGAAATCAGCAGCGGCGGAGTTGGCGCAGTATGGTATCTTTGTCAATGCCTTTGCCCCTGGAACGATTGCTACGCCTATTGCGTACCAGTCTGTTGATCCCAAGATGGCTGTTTCCTTAGAGCGGCTTAACAATTGTGTTCCCCAGAGGAGACGCGGGGAGGCCGGTGACATGGCTGGCCCGGCTCTGTTCCTGGCTACCGATGAATCTAGTTATGTGAACGGTGTTTGCTTTTTAGTTGATGGCGGCTGGGCGGCTGTAGATTGATCCGCTTTAATTAGTACATATATAATGAGGAGGTAAGTGAATATGGGAGTATTCTCAACAGATCAGAATCCGGTGGCTTTGTTTGGAGTGGATGCGCGTAAACAGGTGGGCATAGAGCTGAAGAAGCTGAATGTCAGCCGGGCAATGGTGTTTGCCGATGCTTTTATGGTAGATAACGGTAAGGCGGAGGAGCTTGCAGGCTACATCAGAGAGGCGGGGATCGAGGCCCTGATATACAAGGCGGAGGTAGGCGAGCCCACTTCTTCGTTCTGTGATAATGCAGCGGATTTTGCCCGCGAGAACAAAGTGGACGGTATGGTTGGCCTGGGTGGCGGCGCAACGATGGATACGGCAAAAATCGCCTGTAAGCTGGTGGCCAACGGAGGAAAGACAGACGACTATCTCGGATATGCGAACACGGCGGGCAATCATCCGATCATGCCCTTACTGCTCTTGACAACGACGTCCGGTACCGGTTCAGAAGTAAGTGTCCGGGCTGCGGTTGAGAGCGATGCCGGTGTCAAGGGCGCTATCAATCAAGGTGGTACGATGGCTATCGTAGACCCCACCTATACCTATACGGTTCCGCCGGTGATCACGGCAAATACCGGGATTGACGCGCTGACACATGCAGTGGAGTGTCTGTTTAACTGCGAGAACGTGGAGCATCTTATGGCGGATATGTATGCGAAGGAGTCCATTAAGCTGATTTTCCAGAACCTGCTGATTGCCTACGTGGATGGAAGTAATGAGGCCGCCCGTGTTAATCTGAGTTATGCGTCCATGCTGGCCGGTTTCTGCCTGCATCTGCGCAAGCTGACCTATGGACATTCCGCGGGAAATCAGATTTCCAGTAAGCTGCACTGCCCCCACGGTGTGAGCGTGGGCGCTACGCTGCCATCGGTAATTCGTTACGGTGTGAAAAACATTCCTGCCTTTACAACGCATCTCTGCGAATGTCTTGGTGTAAGGAACAATGCTGCTGCCCCGGATATCCTGATTAAAATGTTTGACGAACTGCAGAAGAACGTAAAGATGAAGAACATGAAGGAGCTGGGGATTGAACGAGAGTTCATCGAAGGCATGGTGGAAGAGATTAAGAAGGATTCCAAGTGGAAGGTTATGACTCCTCCGGACTTCGATAAGATGAAAGAATCACTTTATGAGGCATGGGATTATTGATGCGGATTTTGCATAGAATCTTTGCCTGAATGAGAATGGAGGAAATTATGAGTGCTCACTCAGACTGCGTAGTGGAAACAAAACACGGCAAGGTAAGAGGAAAGTATGAAAAGGGACTGTATACGTTTCTGGGAATACCATATGGCAGATATGGGCGTTTTCAGGCTGCACAGGAACCGGAGCCATGGGAGGGGGAATGGGATGGGACCGTCTACGGTCCTTGCCAGCCCCAGGGTCCCATAGAACTGAAATGGGAAAACTGTGACGAAGAGGAGTTTACAGAGAAAAAGGGCCTGCATCTGAACGTATGGACGCCGGCCTGCGATGGTAAGAAACGCCCGGTCATTGTCTGGATCCATGGCGGCGGTAATCTGGAGGGAAGCCCCAGCAACCCGACCTGGGATGGCGCTCATCTGATCGGAGGGCACGATGCAGTAGAGGTTAGCATCAGCTATCGCCTGGGATTCTTCGGCTGCCTTTATCTTGGGCATTTATTAGGTGACAAATACGCCACGTCCGGCTCCAACAACGATCTTGATAAGATATTAGCTCTGGAGTGGATCCGGGCCAATATTGAACGTTTTGGGGGAGATCCGGACTGCGTGACGATCATGGGCCAGTCAGGCGGCGCGAAGTCGGTAGGGAACCTGATCGTTTCCCCGCTGGCAAAGGGGCTGTTTTCGCAGGCGATCATGATGAGCGGCTGCGCACACTGTCTGAAAGATCTTGGGACCGCTGAGGAAATCACGGCGAACTTCCTGGAGATTTGCGGCCTGAAAGCAGATGAGGCGGAAAAACTGCTGACTATGACGGTGGACGAGATGCTCGAAAAGCAGAATGTCTATCGGAGCAGATACGCCAATTGCTTCGCCTCTACCATTGATGGCGTTGTTTATACCATGCATCCGGCCGATTATATCGCTTCCGGAGCCTGCGGCGATATCAGCGTACTGATCGGGTACTGCGGGCAGGAATTCAGCGGCCATTGGTCTGTTAAGGGCAAGGATCCAGAGGTGCGCAGAGACATTTTCAGAACCCGCTTCAGTAAGAAAAACGCATCGCATATTATCAAACTGTATGATGAATTCTTAAAAGACAACGATGAATGCATGGCGTACCAGGAAATTGCGAATCGCTATTTCTATGCCAATGGATCGGTCAATTACACCTGGATGCTTGCATCGGCTGGCATTAAGACATGGTGTTACCGCTGGGATTTCATGGCGGATACCGGACCGATCCATCTGTCCGATCTGTCATACGTATTCCGTTATACCTTTGAGGAGGATCCGGAGTATGGACACGGAGCCCGGTATGATTACATGTCAAAAGTGATGAATGAAACCTGGATGAGTTATGTGATGAACGGGAATCCCAACAATGATCAGATTCCGGAGTGGAGGCCGTATACAAGTGCAACGAACGGACAGAGAATGTATTTCGGTGCCATACCTGCCGCGGCAGATTTTGATCTGAACCGTTATGACCATGACTTTGAATTTATTGAATTTTCTCTGTGATGAGTAAGGAGGACGATAATGTCAAACACGAAAGAACTTGATTTTGGTAAAAGGATGGGGTTTGGGTGCCTGCGACTTCCTCTTCTGGATGATTCAGATCAGGCATCCTTTGATTACGAGACGCTGAACAAAATGATCGACATTTTCCTTTCCCACGGCTTCAAATATTTTGATACTTCCTATATTTACCATGCGGAGCAGTCGGAGGTAGCGCTGCGGAAGGCCCTGGTAGAGAGGCATCCGCGGGATTCCTTTCTTCTGTCTACGAAGATGCCCATCAAATTCATGAAGAAAAAAGAAGATTTGGAGCGGATTTTCGAGGAACAGCTGCAAAAATGCGGGGTAGATTTTTTTGATTTCTACCTGATTCACAGCGTCAACCGCGATGCCTATACCAAATGCAAAGAATGGGGCGTATTTGAATTCCTGATGCAAAAGCAGAAGGAAGGGAAGTTCCGTGAGTTTGGCGTGTCTCTGCATGATTCTCCAGAATTCCTTGATGAGATCCTGATGGAGCACCCGGAGATCAACTTTGTGGTGGAGCAGATTAATTATGTTGACTGGGTCAATCCGGCCATTCGTTCCAAGGACATTTATGAGGTTGCTGTCAAGCATGGCAAACCCATTGTGGTCATGGAGGCCTGCAAGGGCGGCACATTGGCGGTTATACCGGAGGAAGCGGAAAAGCTGATGAAGGCTTACAATCCGGACGCTTCCATTGCTTCCTGGGCCTATCGTTTCGTCGCCAGCCTGCCCAATGTCCGTGTGGTGCTTGCCGGAATGCCCAAATGGGAGTTTTTTGAAGATAACATTAAGACAATGACGAACTTTGTTCCGCTGAATGAGAAAGAGCATAAGATTATCGATCAGGTTATCGAAATCATCAATTCCAATACGGCGGTCCCCTGTACCGGCTGTCGCTACTGTGAGCCGATGTGCCCGAAAAACATCGCTATCCCGGATGATTTTGCCCTCTATAATGACCGCAAGCGGTTTGAAAACAGCAATTTCAAAAATGGCGTCAACGTCCAGGCTAACTTTTATCGAAACTTTGTCAATCAGGGACGCGGGAAGGCCTCCGAGTGTCTTAAATGCCACAAGTGCGAGAAGGTGTGCCCACAGAACCTGCCGATTGTGGAGCACCTGATGGAGGTGGCGGAAGCCTTTGAGAATTATAGTGGTATGGATTTCCTGGGCCGCAAAAAGGGCGGCATCAATGAGGTGGTAGATCGCTAGGCCGCAGAAAGGATACCAGAATGTTGGGATTTGTTGTTACGGAAAACAGGACCATGGAGTGGCGGGAATTTCCGCGCCCCGAGGTCTGTCCACGGGGCGCGCTGATTGAGACGAGGCTCGTTTCTCCCTGCACAACTGACGTACACGCTTTCGAAACAGGATTCAAACGTTTCCCTTACATGATCGGCCGTCCCTTCGGCCACGAGATGACAGGCGTGGTCACAGAGGTTGGCGCGGAGGTTCGGGATTTCCATATAGGAGATGAGGTGGCTGTTTCGGCTTTCTTGCCGGCTCCGGTCGGCTTTGACGCTATGGCGGGTCTTCCCCAGAACCGGGACACCTCGTATTTTTCAGTAAATGATCCGGAACGGGCAGGCTGCTTTGTGGAGTATTATTACGTGAAGGACGCCGATACACAGCTGGCCCATATTCCGGCGGAGGTAACGCCGGTCCAGGCCCTGATGGCAACGGATATGATGGCAACGGCGATTGCCGGTGTGGAGGAAGCGGATATCCGGTTTGGGGACAGCGTGGCGGTGCTCGGCATCGGACCGGTAGGACTCTGCTGCGTAAGAGCCGCAGTGCTTCGCGGAGCCGGAAGAGTATTTGCCATCGGATCGCGGCAGGTGTGCTTTGATGTAGCAAAGGAGTATGGCGCTACGGACTGTATTGATTACCATGACCCTGAATATCACAAGGAAATCAAGCGCAGGAACCGGGGACGACTGGACAGAGTGATTGTTGCGGGAGGCACCTTTGCCTCCATTGCGGACGGTCTAAAGCTGCTTCGCTACGGCGGCAAGTTGGTGAACCTCGTCAGCTTTGCGGACGAAACGGACGCGGTTCTTCCCGCCAGCGCCTGGGGGCATGGAAAGCCTATCGTGTCCTGTTCCGCACTTGGCGGACGTTACCATATGGAACGGATGCTTGAACTGATTGCACATGGCCGCTTCTGGCCGGAAAAACTGATCACACATGAATTCCATGGGAAAGAGAATCTGGAGAGGGCTGTCCTGCTGTTTCTGGAACATGACCGCAGCCTGATTAAACCAGTCGTATATTTTTAAATCAATCGAGATATAGAATTACTAATGATTAGCATAGTCCTTTGGGCTATGACTACATTATACCAGGAGGGAGATGGATAAATGGAGTATGCAAGACTTGGAAGAATAAATTCGTTTGTGCTGGAAACCGCTAATAACAAAGAGTTAAAAAACATTTCAAAATAAGAACGCCCCCATTTTCAGAAAAAAAGGAGCAGTTTTACCCCAGAAAGGCAAATTAAGAC
>Ga0153939_1000246_pt1 | contig 19428 bp, 26 predicted proteins | sample TSNJ023MetaG_FD_104734 | JGI IMG/M metagenome (GOLD analysis project Ga0153939, IMG submission 104734) | Attine ant fungus gardens microbial communities from New Jersey, USA - TSNJ023 MetaG | ecosystem: Host-associated > Fungi > Mycelium > Unclassified | place: USA: New Jersey, Brendan T. Byrne... | reverse complement strand
TATCTTCCACTTCTTCACCTCTCTTCTACTCCTATATCTATAAAATCCTTATTCAATCGCTCTAATTATCCGGTGAGAAGTTCCTACCCCTTTCACCCTTCTATTATTTAATATGCGTAAAAACTTCTCAATCGAATAGGGGTAAAGTGAAGAAAAATTATTTTTTTCCCGTCTTTTTCAACGCATCTTGACAGAACTTTTTAATCTTTCCAACTGAAGCGCCGCTGTTGCACATTTCAAGTACTGCTCCCAAGATTGCGGTTGAACCTTCCAGTAATCCAGCATGCCGCACCTTGTCCAAATTATCGCAATATGCTTTCATGAACCTTGCCCCACGGATACCCCTGTCTTCAGACATGGGGAGGGAGTGGCTCTCCTTTCAATTAGTATTGTTTTTCTTCTTTCTAATAGTTTTAGCTTCTTGTAACTGACACCGGCAGAAAGCTTTGTGCCGTCAAGTGTTCGCGCATCAAAGCTACCGCTTGTCCTTCTCCCAAATATGAAACCTTCCTTGCCGTTAAGCAAAACCTTATCAAAAAGCTGATATTCGAATACATACTTAGGAGCCTGATTGTTTTTACGATAACCGCCCTTGCCGATTGTGGCTTTATGAATCTGGCGGTTATGTTTACGAGTTGCCTTTTGTGCGTACCAGCAGTCTAGCGGTTTTGAGGTAGCATTACCGCTAATACAACGGGCGTCAACACAATGAGTCTTTTTAAGATCATTTTTTATGCGTGTGTTTTTGGTGATGTAACCAAAAGTAAGCCTTACATTGGGATATGTTTCTTTTAGCTTGTTGTAAAAAGCCCAGCGCATGATACCCATAAAAGCAGCATCCCGGAAAGCGCCGCCACGTCTTGCTTTAAGCACAATTTCGTTTTTATGATAGCGGGTATGGCATGTTTCACAGAGAGTGATCAGATTATTAGGGGCATCCCCACCCGTCTTTCTGCTTTCAATATGATGAACATTGAGTACCTTATCCTTGCTCGCACCCTTGCAGTGTTGACATGTATGACCGTCTCTAAATAACACATATTCTCGCACATTCCAAAAACCTAGCATATCGCCCGTTTGATACTCACATCCGGTGATGGCATCATTTTTAAGTTTCTGAATATCGAAAGAAGCAACCTCAGCAACAATACCCGATATGGGAAGAATTTTATACACCGCTTCTACTGCTCTTAAATGTGTATGTATTTTATTCTCAATGGATGGTGCAAGCCAGCCTTTTTTCTTCCTATGAACACGATTATTGAAACGTGGAGCACGATAACGCTTACTACGACTTCTCCGTGCCCTGCGGCATTGCCGACGTGTGGAAAGCAAATCCACTATGTCTGTACGCAGAGCGACTTCAGAAGCATACAATTCCTTGTTTTCTGTTGTAGCTGATAATCCAACAACTTTACTGCCAGCGTCCACGCCTAATGTGACCGGCTGCGTATAATTTTCCGTGACATAAGTTAGTTGTATAGTGAACGGGCAACGCTTTATTACTTTTGCTTTACCAGACTTGAGAAGATGTTTAACCTTTCCGTGCCTGTTGGTAGGCATTAAAGGTTGTCCAGTTGAACTTAATACGTAAACCATATAGATCCTTCTTTCAATGCAATTTAATACATAATTCCGCATAAATGCGGTTAGTTGCCCTTCCCCAATGTTAAGAGAGGTTTATGCAAGCAGCACGGTTCCTTACCCTCAGAACTGTTTAACCACTTGCCTCAGAGCCGCAGATTAGAGCAAACGTCCACGGGTGACTATATATTCTCAATTAACGTAGTGCTCAAAGCACTTAGGGTAGTCAATCGGGCTTACAGGTCTATTATCTATCCTGCAAGCCCCTAGCTTTAGCTATGGGGTTATTGACAATCGCTTCTTCTGATTTCTTATCCATATATCAATCCTCCGTATTATTCTCTACTTTAAGGAATTTGTATCTTGAATTCTGCGTCTCTATAATAATGATTGTTTTCTTTGTATTCTCAATAGTGAAGATTTCCTTCACCGTACTGGTTAATAGACATCTATTGCTATAGTCACTTCCATCAGAATTTTTTAGATACTCAATGACTGCTCGATATCCACACTTCGCTTCTGGTTTTTTACATGTTCGACCTATTCTTAATGGATATCTACCTTCTAATTTTGGATTTTCCTCATGATCGGTAATGCTAGTAATCTCAAATATTTCTTTGTCCAAATTATCCTCCTTAATAATCAGTTCTGATGATAGATCCTTTAATCAGAATTTAATTCCCACATTGCGGGGTATAGTAACCGAATAAGTAAACCCTGTTCCTCTTCGTCTTCATAAGTAGCTAATTTATCAAGCACTGCCGCATAACTGCACTTTTGATTTTCACATTCATCCGTACTTTGATATTCGCAATAATGACATGGGCTTCTCATTTCATATCTTTTTGTACATACTGCTATATTCCCTATACGTTCTGTTAATCTATTCATACCACCATTCCTCCGCAAGTAACGTTCTTATCCTATTTTTCTCTAATAACCTTTCATATCGAGCACAATTTTTTCTGATACAATATCCCAATATTCTTTTACTAATCTGCGTTCTTCTTTATATCCACAATCTGGACACAATCCTTCGTAACTTCCAATGAAAGAACGAAAGTCTTCCACGACCATTTCCTTCCCGCAATGCCCACAGGTTCCATATTTGGCTTTTTTAGTACTATAATCAATAGCAATATTCCTGTTTGCATAAAAATGTTTGTAGCAATTATCGCACTGGATAAGCCCTATATCTTCTTCCCCCGACTGCATTTCCCAACTATCAATATACTCATATCCACAGTAGGGGCATGTAATATTATTTGTGTATTTGTGCCTTATATTGTTCATCTCTTCTCCTAGGTTAACATGCAAAACATTCTACTCACAATGTTCCTCAATATGTCTTTGCCAAGCTTGTAATATTGCTTCAAAAAATGTCATTGATGCAATTGTATTATCTATAAACTCATCTTCTTTGATTTGCTTATGCACATCAACATCTGATAGTTCCTGATTATCCATCATCTTTGCTCCCTTCCATAGAATTAAACGATTATTATATTGACACTTAATCTCTCATTTTGCTAGTATTGCGCCGGTCTATCGGCACCGCAACTACTACAATAAGGTAACCGCCATTCAACATCTGCCCCACAAAGCGGGCACTCCCACGATTGCACGAACTGGAACCTCAACGATTCGTCATGTAGTACCATCACGTTGCCATTACTATCTAGTACCGTAACAGATAAAAATACAGGCTCGTCTATTGTCACCCCTCCACCTTCACAGGATACATCGAACTCCATGGTAAATTCAATTGGATTCCAGACTTGCTCGTTATACAAAAGTTTATACCCTCTTACATCCATACTGTAATTCATAAATCTTCCTCCTCCTCGAACCCCGCATTATACGGCTCTGGCAACGGTTGCCACGCAATCACCTCAAAAGCCCCGTTAAAATTACTCCATTCACCGTCCGTTGTACAATCGCCGGAAACGAATATCTCATCGTCTTCATGGTCTTTAACTGTGACGATTACAAGGGTAGATGTTTTATATGCCTCACAACCCACAATTGAAAGTGTCCCCATGTCAAATATATCTCTTGTTTCTTCGCATTCTTCGGGCAATTTTTTTTTAACACTTATCCATTTTCCCATTCCGGATTTCCCTCCTCGTATGTTGTTTTAAATAATTGCAACATTTCTTTGTAGTACTCTATCTTGTCTCCAAAATGTTGGCGAAGACTATCCATGAAATCTTCCTTTGCTTCTTCCAGTGTTTTTGCATCTATTGTACCGCCCCTAAAGCAAAAATAACAACGCGTGTAATACCAAGATTCCGGGTCATCTTCACATTGTGTTAGATAACCAATCTTTTTTTCACTGTAGAATATATTCGCCCATAGTTCACTTCTGCCTGCCGCGTCTTCCCACCAATATTCTTCGTTCATCTTCTTGCCCTGATTTCTTTATTTTTTTTCTGATCCATTTTTAACTTTCCCATCGGTAATCTTATACCCCTTAGACCCTATCATCCATCCAAACACTATAGGGGTAAATTCCCCTAAATCAATATCCCAATACTCAGAAAAACCCCAAATCAATTTACCTATTTTCTTTTTCATTTTATCCTCCTATATTCCTTCGTTATTTATCTAAACTCCGCTCCTAACATCGAATTTTGTTCCGCATACAGGACAGGTGAAATGCTCTATCCATGATGCATTTCCCTCGTAACCATAACTCATGTCTGTGAGGTATGCATTTTCCAGCATATCGTCGTTCGTGGAGTCCCAGTAACAAGTTGGGCATTTATAATCGGCGTCCCCCTCCCAAATGGGAATATCTCGACCGTAAATAAACCATAATTTTAGTCGTGTTGCTATATAATAAAATATCTTTTTCACATTGCCCTCCATTTAATCGCCTTGCCACATCAACTACGAAGTTTCTTCAGATAATTCTGCTGTCTATCGTCGGTATATAGAAATTCCACTTTTTCATAATTACTAATCCAAATTTCTTTTGTCCCCTCAATAGCCATATACCCCCCTTCTGGAAGCCTTGCGTATTTTGGTTTTGAAGACTGTTTAATTACTCTGATTATGTCTCCTTTATTAAGTGTTTTGTTATCGAAAACTTTTTTATCTATTTTTACATCAGCGGTTATACCATTAGCTAACGAATATACTTTTAACTTTGGCGTGTATTTAGTATCAACTTTTTGAACTACTATAAGACCTGAATATCTCTTATCTTTTATGTCTATAGAACCAATATGTTGCATTTGGTAACGAATAATATCTTTTAATGTTGTAGTGTTTTTGGGAATTTGTTTTTCCAGAGATTTAATTAGTTCCATCGAATTGATGCCAGAATATGTTTTGCCTGTAAACTTATTTGTGTACGGCATTAAATCCTCATAAGTTAATCCAATTTTCTCAAGCGAATCTACCTTGATGGATTTCTTTTCGTACAATTTTAAAAACCAATCACTAATGTTTGATAGGTAATTAATATCTCCAAACTCGTCAAAGAATCCTACTTCTATTAATATCTTAAGTTGTCTTGAATTAATTGATGTATTATTTAGATCCTCTAGTAACTCAATGAAGTTTGAATAATTTAAATCTCTTAGATTATATAGCTGATCTGCTACTTGATTATTTAAAAACTTAATAGAAGCTATCCCTTTGTATATCTGAAGTTTTTTATCGTCTAAGAAATACTTACCTCTAGAATATCTGAATTTTACTCCATTTATATTGATTCCTTTTACTTCTGCAAGTTCAGTACCTAGTAAGATGTCATCATCATTATCTGAGTTATTTAAGTACGATGTTATAAACTCTGCGGGATAATAAAAACGTAGGTATGCACATAAGTATCCGATCATTGAATAGCCAGTCGAATGATTGTAACCAAACATATATGAACTTGCGTCTTCTATAATTTTCAAAAATACTTTTGCTTCCTCTTCCGCAACGTCTCTCTGTTTGGTGGATTTAGAGCAATACCCCTCTAATATTTCTGGCAATGCCTCTTGAAGTCTATCTATCTGCTTACGTCCAATTGCACGTCTAACATTGTCGGCTCTGCTACCAGATAATCCGCAAATATCTTGGAGGAATTTTGTTACGTCCTCCTGAAAGACGAGATATCCATTATTGTCTTTAAGCAGTTCGTCAATAATTTCCGATGGGTTATTATTAACTTTTCTTGCAATAAGTCTATCTCTGTATGATTCTCCAGACGGCCTCAAGCTTGCGTTAACAAGTGACATATCATTAACCTTTTGTGGTTTAAACCTTTTTAGCAGATCAAAGGCGTATAATGATTCAAACTGAAAAATTCCAACATGCGATACAACCATATCATCCCATACCTTTTTATCTAACCAGTCTATCTCGTGAGATTTCGGATATGGAATTCCGATTAGTTTGCATGCAGCCTTGATAATTCCAATATTTTTCAATCCCAAAATATCATATTTAACAAGGCTTACTATATGTATTTCTTCCATATTAATGGACATAACTCGTTTCCCATCATACCAGAACGTTCCGTAATTATCAGGCAACGTAATTGGAGATGCAACGATTCCTGCCGGGTGTATACCTTTTGATACTACGCACCCCTTCATGCCATCAAAATAGTAAAATACTTCTTTATATTTGGCTCTCGCTTCTTCTGGGGATACTTCATAATCCTGCTTTATTTTTTTTGCAAATTCTAATGAATATGGCGTGTCTGCATCTTTTGGTAGATTATTGTCTCGCCTATATTTATTTGCATACCCCCTAACAATATCATCAATTGACCCTTTATCTGCTGATGTATTGGTTGTAAGTATATATGCAGTCTTATCTAATCCAAAGCGTCCTATTATGTACTCATACACCCTTTCCCTATCTTCTGGGGCAAAATCAATATCAATATCGCCTATTTCAATTCTATCTTCATTTGCGAATCTTGAAAACTTAGTCCCCCATACTAATGGGTTAAGATCGATTATATCTAAGATATAGGCTATGTAGCTGCCACCAATAGATCCTCTGCAAAACCCAGTTGGTATATCATTTTCATGACACCAACAACATAGCTCCGACATAAAATATATGAAACCGAGCATACCAATTTTCTTCAACACTCTGAACTCTTCTTTGATGTTTTCTAAATATCTTTTGTTATTACTTATAACACCATTTTTTAATTTTTCAACGTACATCCTATTAACACGTTCTTTGAATAGTTCCTCTTCTTTGCCTTCGATTTTAGGATATTTGAAAGATAAGTCCAGATCAAATTCATATACGCTATCAGACATGATATTCGTATTCTCAATAGCTTGACAAATAACATCATTAGGTAAAGCATCTTGTCTCTTGAACATTTCAACCAATTCATCATATGTTTTATATGTAAGGTCGAATACATCCTCATTATCAAAAATAATATTTTTACTATATTGCTGCATTGTTCTACATTCAGCTTTGTAATGATTTATAGAATGCGTGTCAGTTCCGGCAATCAGCGGTATACCCGTGATTTTTGACAACTCATACAATTTTTTATTATAAAGCCGTTGCTCGTCCGAGTTAACATGCGGTTGTATTTCATAATAGTCATATGCAGTAATAAGTTTTTCATAATAGCTGTTTAACCTATCTACTCTGTCAACATCATCAGCGCTCTCAATGTTCACCCCGATCCTATTTAACGGCGACTGCAGACATGCCGATATTTTAATTATGTTATTGGATATGTTTAAGAATTCATCAAATGACAATCTGGGCTTATAATACATATGTTGGCTATCCGTTGACAAATCAATTAACAAGTTAAGCTCTTCAAATCCATCTGAATTTTTAGCAATCAGTATAGTGTGGTAATTATCCCTGATTTTGTCAGTTAATGATTCTGTAAGATATATTTCGCATCCATGCATATACTTTATTCCGAATTCTTTGCAACACATTTTTTTCTCAATCCAGTTATACGTATTGCCGTGTTCAGTAAAACATATTGATTTCTGCCCTAATTCAGACGCACGTTTTATATAATCCTTATAATTTGTCGTACTATCCAGTAACGATAATTCTGTGTGTAAATGAAATACTGTATAATTTTTATCTGATATAATGTCACCTCCAGTCTATTGGGGTTTATATTCACAAGCGCAAAATCTCATGTCGCAAATGTTGTAACAAAAAAATTGTGATGGGTTTGGCAACCATAAAGTCTCATTTTCAATCTGCCCAACCGTATCCTCAGCCCACCTAATGGCTTGATTAAATTCTTCTATGTCAAATTCAACAATTAGTTTATTACAATCTTTAAACAAATTCCATTCTAGATACTTAGGATACTTGCCGTACTCATCAAATACCGACAACGAGTATAAGTATAATTGCCTTTTGAAATTTAAAACATGCCCCAAATCTGACTTACTTACGTCACCATTTTTTTTAAATTTGATACTAGCACTTTTATGATCTAATATTGTGATGTCGTGTGTGATCTTGTCCTCTAATAATAGATCAATGTATCCAATCATTTCATATTTTCCTATGTTAAATTTTACTTCTTTTTCAATTCCAAGAATGAAATATTTATCTAGAACCAAGTCTATATTATCTAAGTAGTTCAACCCTTTATCAAAATAGGTATCTCTAATACTTACATACTTGTTATTTGGAGCATCACACGTAATATAATTATTAAAATTGTCAATATAAAATTGCGATATTTCGAATATAGACAATTCTCCCTTTTCATATTTCTCAAGAATACTATGTATAAAAGATCCGTATTGCCCAAAGAAATTTGGAGAACCTTCATTGCATTGCACATACTTCAGCCAAAAACCATAGGGACATTGATGAAAAGCACTTAATCTTGAAAAGCTCCAAACCATTGTATCTATTATAAATCTATCTTCGTTTATTTATTTTCACCTTCTCTCGATATAAAGTTTCCCAAGTGTCTTTACCTGAGTCAACAGGAGACATTTTTAATGATTTATCACCAAGAATTTTATTTTTATCATTGGTATAATACACATTGGTGAATTTAGATAAAGTCTTAGTGCACTCAATTATTTTAGATTTTTCTACGTCGTTATCATATGCAATTACAACATTTTTCACTTTTAAGTCGATAAGAATTTTTACTTGTTCATCGTTTAAATAACCAGTTTCACTTGAAATCCAGTTGTAATACCCCCACCCCTCTGCTTTCATTCCAGACTTTATTCCCTCAAAAACTATCGCTTCGTCTGACTCCTTTATTGCATCTATATTTTCGCGCAACCCGATAAAGAAATCTGTTGTCCCGATCTTGTGATAATTCTGGTATTTTTTTAAACCCAAATCTTTATAATTTTTGTATCTTGTTCTCCCCTTAATACCAATTAGGTCAAAGTTGTTATCATATACTGGATACACGATCCTATTTGACTTGCTATCAATCCTAATATTATATTTTTCCATTATTTCTGGATTGATACCTTCGTCTATCCATTCTTTAGGCGGTGCCAATTCATATTGATTTAAAATAGATTCATCAAGAATATCCCTATTAGGTTTATTTTTAGAAGCTTGTTTGTATTTTAAATTTTTGAAAATTGACACCGCATTTGGTATTTTAATATCCCGTAATTCTATTCCAGTTAGAAGAGATACCTTTTCAAGCGCTTGATAATATGTCATGCCCTCTGTCATCATAATCCAATTAATAATATTTCCCCCAACGCCGCAACTAAAACAGTGAAATAGGTTACGATGCGGTGTAATGAATAAGGAGGGGGTTTTATCAGTATGTCTTGGACAATTTGTTGCATATTCATCGCCGCGCTTATTAAACTCATATGACTTTTGTGCGTATTCTAGCAAATCAATTTTGCTACACATCTCATTAATCGCTTCATTATCATACTCCACCCTCCTATATCACCACCTGTCAACTAAAAATATTATTATCTGTATGATGTTGTTTCGCCTGTTCAATTCTCATACGGCTGCCGTCAAATTTGAAATCTATATATTCCTCTTCATTCATTTGAGCCCCCATACGATTAAGGTCTATTGTTAGAGCATAATTGCCACAATCTAGTGTATCTTTTGCAATTTCTTCACCTGTTTTGTCGCGCCACATAATACTGGCAGAAACGTATCTTTCTAACTTATCAGAATCAGCCACTTGATTGGATCTACCGAGTTGAGCTCCGGCTAACATAGCTATGTTTAATTCTCCCGCAATATTATTTTTCAAAAAATCACACCTTGCGCCCAAAGCGTTGTAATTCTCTGATGCAGATAGCATGTTGCTTTTTATATAGTCAAAAATGCTAAACTCCAAATTCATTTTATACTTTAGGATCTTATGTATCGCATAAATCTCCTCGTCTGATGTAGACGGCTTGTAAATGTGAACAAATGGCTGCTTCTTTATCCAATCGTTAGTTTTTTGCAGTAATTGCCCTTCGTCGTAAGAATAAGAACCATTTTTTATCCGTTTAACCTCGATTCCAGTGAGGTTAGCGAGCATTCTTTCGAAGAAAAGTCTATCCTTCATCTCTGTGTCAAAAAATAATGTAGGGACGCCGTTTTGTATCTTATGGATTGCTTCATTCATAAAAAAAGCCGACTTACCCTTTTTCATCCTCGCCTTCAATAAGACCAATTCACTAGGCTCATAGGTAAAGTATTCATTTAATGCTTCGTACTTAGAAGGTATTCCATATACTCCATTTTCGTTTCTTCTACTAACTATCTCATTCCAGAGGTCTTCAACACGAGTCCCAAATAATTCTATTTCATTTGATGTAATATATCGCTCAGTGAGCTTGTTGATTTTTGTATTTACGATGGAGTTTAATTTCGATAAATCAGAATTTGGATTGAAACATTCTCTTTGAATTTCAGATGCTATATTATTTAGTTCTCTTTTAAATGACATTGTTACGACATTATTCACAAGTAATTTATATTCTTCTAGTGTATCACGACGTGCGTATTGACTTAGTGATATAAACTCCTGAAAGTTAGATAAGTTGTAACTATCAATTTTCTTCTTAATGGCGCGATTTGAATTGAGCATATTCGTAATATTTAACGCATCAATTGACTCTACCCCATTTTTATATAATTCTTGAATCGCCCAGTATATACACCCATTTTCTACGTTATAAAAATAAGAAGCTTTTAAGTAATCCGTATATAAAATGAACTCTGGGTGATATACCAATGTTGCAATAACCCCGGCTTCCGCTTGATTATCAACAATCTCAGAAATATCTAAAGCCAAACTATTTCATCACCCCTTTATAATGTCTTGAAAACCACATGTTTTTCTTGGCGTATAGTCAAAAGTTGATTCTGTCACTTCTTCAATGGTAAAATCGCCCGCTATCTTTACTTGATTTTTACTATACGACTCTATGACCTTTTTATTTTGGATTACATAATATAATCCTTGTGGATAATTTAATGGGATTTTGTTTTGAATATAGTATTTTAATGCGAATAACAAGAAGTTGCTACCAAGATTTTTAGTGATCACAATGTTTTTAATAATGCTCTGCAGTTGTGTATAAACCGGGTGAGGATTTACATGTTTAACAAATAAATCTATGATTTCTCTTATTTCATCCTTCTCTTTGCTGCAATCCTTGTGATAATAACTATCTCCGCTTTTAACTGCTTCATCTTCGACTATATCCCTGCTTTCATGTCTACAATTTTTATATTTACATGTCACGGCACACATAACTCACAACCCACTTTCAATTATTGAGGCTAGACTATGCCAGCCTCAAGTCTTTTGCTTGTCTTAGTTGAAAGGCAATTCTTCGTCCTCTACCCCATCAGGGATATTCACAAATCCACTATCATTTTGGGTATTATTTGTCCTATCATTTTGCGAACCGCCACCCTTGCTCTCGACAAATTCTACTTCTTCAACTACAACGTCGGTGGTATATACTTTTACACTTTCTTTATTTACATAACTTCCCGTTTGAATGCGTCCCACTAAGCCAATCGCATTGCCTTTGCGGAAATAATTCCCAACAAACTCTGCGGTTTTTCCAAACGCTATGCAAGAAATAAAATCCGCATCATAATTACCTTCTTGATTTTTCATTCTACGATTAACGGCCACTGTAAAACGAATAATCGCATTTGCATTCTCTCCAGTTGAATATCTTATTTCTGGATCTCTTACCAATCTACCTACAATTTGAACTTTATTCATATATTACTTTCCCTCCTGTAGTGTTTTAATTCTATTTAAACAATCTTTTGCTTTGTCGATATTTCTAATTTGGTTCGGGTTTCCGTTTGTGGAGTACTCTTTCAATATCAACATTAGTTCGTCATTCTGCGTCCCACCCAACTGTGTGCACAAAGTAATGATTTCAGTTTTTACAAGCTTTAGACCGTCGTTGTTGGATTCTTCACCGTCTTCCTTTCTTACAATTGGAGTATATCCTTCTCCAGAGTTAGCCCATGTCATAATTTTCCTTCCATAAGATTCGCTTAACAATGTGGCGGTTTCATTTTCGAAAATATGCGTATTATCCTTTTGCGGCTCTGCCATGTGCGTCTTCTGGTCAATAAGGAAAGTGCATGTGAACTCATATTCAAATCCATCCCTCTGTTTTGCGCCAACCCCAAGCTTTTTAACGTTTGTTTTACCGTTACTATCTTTTTCTACTTCATATTGATCTTTACCACGCATTGTCGCAATAATATGAATGGGACTGTCGGAAATCGCCTCGATAAACTTATTGTGTCGAGGAGTGACATTTTTCCATGCCTGATATGTACCACCGGCCTGTTGCTGTAGCTCTAAACATCCACCTTTTCCCTCCCACTCATGTGATGAACTGTCAAGAATAACAATATCATACCCTTCTTTTACCGCAAACCCAATAAATTCAACATATTTTTCTGGGTTATGTGGCGACTCGATATCTACAATATCGTAATTAAACTCGTCTGCATAATAGTAGCCACGCTTTGATTCTGTATTACCCATTATAATTCTCGCTGGTTTTCCGGTCTGTTTCTCAATTTCCTCAGACATGCCCGTAGCAAGTTTTAATGCGGAATAAGTCTTCCCGCCTCCGCTCGGACTCATTAATGCTACTTTTACATAAATCTTTTCTCTTAACGCCTTCTTAACTTGAAATCCCAAATTTTTTCCTCCATTATTTTTAAATTATCTATGTAAACACCGTTTGGTGATTGCTCTATGAAATGCGAATTCTAAGTTTCTTTGTCTAATATCTCAATATTATCCTTTAAGTATTTCGTTACTTTTTCATACCCCCCTGAGTTTATATCCTCAGAAAATCCTCTAAATTTTACTCTGGCTGGGTATGCCCCTATCACAACATCGTCTTCAATTTCAAGACAGATTGCCCAGCCAAAAGTATGTAATATCATGTTAAGCCACCACAACAATCCTGATTCTCTGAATTCCTCCCATGTTTTTCTTGTTACCATCTCGCTTCTCCTTTTCCGCATATGACACCAATGAGTAAAAATGCTAACAATATGCAGGTAGCAATACTCCAGCTAAAACTGATTCCTAAAATTATTGTTACTACTTTTACGAGTCCGCAGAAAATTATCCAGATTAAAGACACAGTTAGACATAGCATTAATATGAAAAATAATAACTTAACTACGAAAACAGTAATTTTTTCTAGTTTATTATTCAGACTTATTCAACCTCCTTCAATTTTCCACATTTTGCAACAAATGAATTGTCCAATTCAATGAGCGCTCTTCCACCTCCAATATTCCAGAGGTGGAAGTCTCAACATTTTTACGTTAGCTTTCCAACTCTCCAAGCATTGCCGTAAGTTCTTCCAACGACTTATTTTGTAAAGCAGCATCTTGTTTATCTGCAATAACAGAGAGAATCTTCTGCTTCTGTTCCTTCTTAACTCTCGCTTGCTTTCTTGCGTCATCCTCCGCAAGTTTAATGCCAACGATATACTTAACAATCTCAATCTTTGTATCAGAGATTTCGTCTTCTGCGGATTTCTTGTTCAGTAGACTTTCTTCACTGGCTTTCTTAACTTGGGAATTAAGCTGCTTAAAAATTGAATCCAAATCTTCTACCCGTAGATCCCACAAATCCTCCGCAGATATCTGACCTTTGAACGGAAATCTCATCTTAGACCTAACCGCAACCTCAAACATGTTCGTTTTTTCAATACTCATAATTTTCTCCTTTTTAAATTTTTATTTTGAATGTCTAGCCTTTGTCAAAACTTAATTTTCATTACCCTTTCCGTTTGCCCCTTGACTTTTACTAAAAGTTCATTTCTTTTTGTTGAACTGAATCCAAGGCCACTTAATTGATCCTCTGTATCCTTTACTGAGAGTTTGCTTCCTAGCGCTTCAAATACCCTTTTGTGTTTCATCAAATCTTCTTTTAAAAACTCATTATAAAAAGAGTTTGGATTTTCAGGATTAATGCAATCTTTTAGCATAAACATATAATGCCTATGCCCGATTCCTTGCTGTTCATTCCAATAATTTGGAGAATATAAAACTACCGATACGGGAATAAACTGATTTGTTTTTAATTCCCATACCTCTCTCGAAGACACACTAGAAGGAAGCATTTCTTTTATAGTAAAATTCCCGTTTCCATCAAGTGTTACTTCAGCGACTTGGACATTCTCACCTTGCCTAATTCCTTTACAATACTCAAAAGCATAAATCTGTCCATCAAATTCAATTTCTGCTTTAAACCCATCCTTCCCACCACGATGAGCATAATTATTAACAAACATTTTATAGACGCCCATAGGCATTCTGCGTTTGTCAATCCAATTTATATTTTCGACTGCAGGAGTGTTTTGGGACGGATTTGTAATATCTATATCCAGCATACCGGTCGATGGGTGTCTTCTTCCTTTATTCCCAAAATAAATTTCATTACCATTTGGTTCACGAACATGAGCATCATAATCATCCTTATTCCATTCCTGTCCATCATTCCATTGAATTGAGAACCTGAGAACCCCATCCACATTACCGCCAGCCATTTTTACATTCTCTCTCATTGTACTATCCGTGATATTCCCTGAATACGCCCAGCTAAAATTATTATCCCATTTGAACATTGTCTTACAGTCTTTAACCTCTGGGGCAATCAGTGACGCCATATTGCTTGCGTGTTTATTTTCCAATAGCACTTCCAGTTCATTCGTTGTGGGCAGAATATCTTTTACGAATTTTTCAATACCTACTTCCTCAACCTTAGAAAACTTCTTGGGATTAACAGCAACGTCTTTTGCCATATCAGAAAAAATATCCGCACCACCAATTCTCTTAGCTGAATCCTTATTTGAGAATAGAATATTATTTACTGTGATATCATCCAGTGTGGCGTACCGTCTACTTAGAGATTCCATGTAGCCGAGTTCATCAAGTGTTCTTTTAGCTTCCTCAAGCATCTTCTGCGTAAATATGGCTTTAGGGCGTTTGTAATTCGTAGGGGCTACAATTGCCTCATATTTCTTAACTGCCGTATCCAAATCCATATCTTCGCTGACATTGATAAGAAGCGTTCCTATGCTGTGATTCCTGATCCTGCCAATTGCACCGCCAACCTTTATTGATTGCTCCCATGTATAGTTTTCTTTTTCAGAATTTGTCTTCAGTTTGGTATAAGCCTTCTTATGTTTTAAGAATTCTTTTAGAGCGCCTTCCCATTCTTCTCCCTTATATAAGGATTTCTGAGAAATAAGTTCAAGAATTGTTAACAGACTTTCCTCTGTGATTTCATCTAATGATCTTTTGAATACATTCCTCGTGTCACGATATGAACCCTGCAAGTCTCCAATAGACCTGCCGCTTCGATCAACAAACCTATCGGGAAGTTCAAGATAAAGGTGTTCCCACCTAACAGACTTGCCATCTGCAAATTGTTCAAAATTCTTGTCCGTACCAATTTTCTTCTCTTTGCTGATGTAGACATTAGTTACCAATTTTGATTTAATGTATTGGGATAAAGCATTTACAACGGACTGGAATGTTGTATCTCCAGTTTCAAAATCCCACATCGTTTGCACTTCATTATTTTTGATAACGACGGCGTTTCCAATGTTATTTATAAAGTTTCTGCAACAGCTACAGTCATACTCTCTCCTTTCTCTGTAGACTTCATTTGTTCCGTGCGGGAAGCTGTCAAGATACAGATTCCAGAACTCGTCCTTGTCAACTTCAACCTCAAATAAACAAGTTGCCTCCTTAACCATGTTCACAAAGTTTGATTGAAACTTTTCCTTAAATTGATTAAACTCCATATTCTCTTCTCCTTTTTTATTTTGGCAAACTACTTTAAATTCGTGTTGCCATTAAATTTCGTCATTTTATAGTCTGTCTTGTCATTCCGTTGCTCTTATAAATCTTTTCAATACAACCAAGACTTGATGACAATTCTTCTACGGGCAATCCATTTTTCGAGCCATCCATAATAATATTATCGGTTTCATCTAAATGAGTAACCGCAAGACTATATTTAACTTTTCTACCTTTTATCTTATCAATATCTTTTTTGACTGTCTTGACAAATAAATCTTTGTCAAAGTAGCCGTATCTAAAATCGCCTTGAAACTCGTTATAATGATTTGTTAAATCCACAAGATTTTCACCTATATCTGCCTTTTGGCATTCTGTTGGGAAAGCTCCTGCTCCATGTCGCGTCATATAAGAACGTGTAATGTAACAAATTTCAACATCATTGAACTTATCCCAATCAGTTCCTAGGTAATAAAGGGCAGTAAGTACATTGTCTATTCCTGTGTTCGATGGTGTTAAGTTAGGAAAGAACGCCTTATTGTTTTTATCCAATAACAAACCCTGAGACCCTTCAAACACTAATGTATTGAATTTGTCTAAAATTTCATCCCCAACAATTTCACAGTAGTTCAGCATATCGTTGAATTGCCTAATATAATTTCTTTGAATCGTTTTGTTATTAAGTAATTCCATGTCTTGCAAAGAGATATTTTTTACGCCCAATTCTTTTAATCTATCTACCGAATACTCTGCCCTCACTGTATCCATGAAGTCATCCATATATGAATTTATATGAGCATTCGAAACTGTGTTGTCAATGTTTAGAGTTTTGTTTCTTACAAGTGTTTCATTAATTCCCAGTCCACAACTGCCGTGTCTGTTATCACCCCTATATCTTTCAATCATTTGATTAACCATCATGTCAAAAGGCAATGTAATCTTGCATTGTGGATGTAGGTAAACCTTTGGCTTAATACCAAGCTTAATTAATTTATTGTATTCCTTCCAAAAGATGATTGGATTTACTATGAAATCCTTATTAAGATAAGTGGCAACATTATTATTTAGAATACCTGCACCAAAATGACTAAATACATGCCTTACTCCATCCGGAGTAACCACAGTATGCCCTGCCTGTGAGCCGCCACAAAATCTTATGTTGAGAGCATCCTCTATAAAGGGCTTTTGATTACAGAAATAATCCGTCATCAGCCCCTTGCCCTCGTCCCCGAATGCGCTACCAATTACAACTTTAATTTTTTTCATAATGTTGCCACCTCCCTTCTTATTTACATTTCAACCAAGTCGTTACTTTGGCTTAATGTTGATAAATCCTTAATTGCTTCTTTTACTACCAGTGCAGTATTGCCGTCCCAGCTTCCGACTATCTCATCAACAGGCTTGCCACCCATTGTTTCAAGAATGGATACGATTATCTCTGGAATTTTAGTATAGTCTGATACCTTAATGGCCCTCTCCCCAAGCAACTCTACCCATGCCGGTTTATTCATAGAATGTGCGCTACCGCCTTGCTCTAACAATAAGTGGAATACCTCGTATTGCCGATTTACTTGAGCCAGCACTTCTTTGACTGGAATATCAGCTTCTACAACATCACCAAAGAACTCTTCAATTTCCTTTTTAGTAATAACTTTGGGATAACAGTCATCACCCATAGTAAAAATAAATCCCTTTTTGTTTCTCTTTTCGTAACAATCAATCTTTGTATGATTGGCGGCAAAGTACCATACTAGCGGATAACTTTCAAAATTATTCCCGCCGCCACCTTGTTCAAACCACAAGTCGGTAAGCTGTTCGGCAATACGGATATCCGATTCAAACTGGGTTGATTGCAATGGTGCATCATCACACATTGCATCACCGACAGCATTAAACATGATCTGGGGGTCTGCCACCGGCTGACGGTCATATATATTACCTACCAATGTACCTAGCTTTTCAGCAACGGCTTCTAAAATCCTCGACATCGAGCCAGTTACGTCTAACCCAATAATGATTGCATTACTGTTGGGATGTTCGTCACTATCACAGCTTTCTCTGATATCTACGTTTTTGGGATCATATTCTGGCTTGATGCTTCGTGACTTATAAATTGATGTAGCTGATTTACCTCTGATGTGCGTTGTAGAATAACTTGACCAATCGCTTGCTGTCCAACTTCCTCCACCCATAATTACTTATCCTCCTTTTCGTCTTTACCATTTACTTCTGTTTCAGTGGCAGTTGTCGCCACTGTTCCCTCTTCCATCATTTCTTCCCATGTTCTTTCTGTCGTCATTCCCATTTTTAATAATCTCTTTTTTAATATTATATTTTGTAAATATCGTTTTTATTGATATTCAGTTTTATAAACTTACGTTTGCCAAATGCTTCTGTTAATGAATCATTCCATTTTCCAAATTCATCAACCGCCTTTTCTGACGATCCACTTCTTAAAAATCTTGCAATTGCTTTTGGATATGATGCTGCCTCTTTCTTAGAGGATGTTAAAGATAGGTTTCCAAGTATCTGTCTTCCTATTAATTTACTACTTTCTAAATCAGTGATAATTGTTGCAATTTTCATCCCTTTTTCTTTAATTGGAATAATATCGTATATTGCTTTTTGAGTCCCAATCATTTTTTCTCCTTGATTGATACAGTACCACCACCCTCCTAATAAAATGATAGTATGATATTCTGGAGATACAAAACAATTACTAAGACTTATACCGTTATGAGCTACTTTTATATAATCTAAGTAGCAACATATATTATTGAGCCTACTTATAATCCATGCAGAGTGTTCTGGCGGTATCATACCATTGAAGTGATTTAGCAAATCATCCAGTAAAAACATGTCAGCCGTTTTATAAAAAGCAATACACCATCTCCCATCTTTTAATTTATAGTTATACATGATTTTCGGCATAAAACGGGATATTTCTTTCTTCATGCCATCGTTTGCGTATTTTAGACTTTGAATCTTTCGAATAGCATTTTGATAGTATTTTTCATGCTTCGCTTCTAAAATATAAATCACTTCATCGTCACATATGTAGAACACCCCCAATTCAAAATTATTTTCTGATAGAAATTTATGATTTGATTTTTTACCAGAAAACTCCACAAGGATTACTTGGTTACTAACCTCCCATTCTCCAATCTCAATAAGGTACATTGCTTTTTCATATTTTGAAAAAATATCACCGCACTTTTTTGCCGCAAGTATTACTTTTTCCGAAATCAATTAGCCTCCTCCTTCCACTAATATATTTGAATGAAACTGGCAATCTATAGCCACACTGGTTGCATTATTCCTGACTGAACTCTATGTATTTATTTCTGATCTTTTTCATAATCTGCTGAACGCGGGATTTAGATAAGCCCTCTACTATAGCAATATCGCCATTAGAAAACCCATTCATTTTCATCAGTAGCACTTTTACCTCTCTATTTCTTAATATGCGTAAAAAATCTAAAATCGAATAGTGGGAAATGACATTTTTTTCAAAATAATTTTCATCTGGGATTAAATCAATTAGAGGAACCTTCCTGCCCTCTA